>ERZ506979.412-NODE-412-length-28746-cov-4.680980_pt1 | contig 28746 bp, 27 predicted proteins | sample MGYA00512887_ERZ506979 | MGnify/ENA metagenome assembly ERZ506979 | reverse complement strand
ATAAATATCGCACGCCGGATGCACAGACGATAACACTTACCTATGGGCAGACGGCAGAGGTTAGCTTCTATAACCAAATTGCACGCGGCACGCTTGAAATCCTTAAAGTAGACCACGACGGTGTGACGCCGCTTGAAGGCGCGAAGTTTGAGATTACAGACGATAACGGTAATGTAATTGCAACCGAAACTTCCGGGCCGGACGGAAAAATCAAGGTAGACTCGATCCTTTACGGACAATACCACTGGTCAGAGGTGATGGCTCCGAAGGGTTATGAACTTGATGATACCGTGCATGACTTTGCAATCGAGCACGATGAGCAGATCGTAGAAGTTACGCAGGAAAACACTCCGAGCGTGGGCTCCATTACAGCTAAAAAGATCGATACTGACGGCAACGCCATGCCGGGCGTAGAGTTTACGCTCGAGTACAGCACTGACGATGGCGCGACTTGGGCCCCGGTGGAAGCCCGCGCAGAAGACAGCAAGCCTTCAATCGGGGGCTGCACAAGTGCAGTCGTTGACGGCGCTTTGGAGACCGATGAAAACGGCGTCGCTACCTTTAATGGGCTTCAGATCAATAATCAGACTGTGACGATCCTTTACCGACTGACAGAAACCGCCACTAAGTCCGGCAACACTCTGCTCGCAGCGCCGATGTTTATCGGCAGCTTACCGCAGGTGCTCGACGACGGAACAGAAATCGTCGATGTGACTGTAACGGCAGTCAACAATCAAAACTACACATTGCCGTCCTCCGGCGGCAATGGCATGGTGAGCGTGCCGGTGGGCATTGCTCTCGCACTGATTTCCGTGTCCTGCTTTGCAGCATGGCTGTGGAAGAAAAAGTTATTTTAAGAGAGCATCTACACTCTCTTAGAACATAAAAAAATAAAATGAAAGGAATGTAGAAAAATGGCAAAATCCAAGTTAATCTCTCGCATTGGTGCTTTGGCTTTGGCAGCAGCTCTGGCCTGCACCTCTTTGATCTCGGCCTCGGCGGCTACTATCGATAAAGCTACCATCGATATGGACGCAAAGGCACAGCTGTCCATTTATAAGTATGACTTTACCAACGCCAAAAAAGATGGCGTGTGGAATGAGGACAGCTACGTTTCTACCGGCCAGTATGACGCAAAAGTAAATGAAGTGCTTGGTGGCACAACGCGTACCGGTGCGAACAGCGCATCTTCTGCACTTGGTAATGGACAGGCAAGCAACGGCTATGCAATTAAAGGTGTCGAGTATACTTACCTCAAAATTGCGGACATCACGCAGTTCACGGAGTCCGAAAAAGACGGCGGTCGTACCGACAGCCACATTGAGGTGCTGTATGCAATCGATAAAGTCAAAGGCGCAGATATGCTCGCTGCTATCGGCCTTGCAGACGGCAAAAACAGCTATGAAAACGCAAATGCACTTGATGCAAACAACTGGTATTACCAGTCCGACGTACTTAGTGCAGCACTTAAAGCTGCTCTTGAAGCCAATTCCACGACTGTTAAGAATTCGCTCGAAGCCTACGTAAAAAACAACGGCGGTACGGCAATGCCCGAAACGAACGAGGACGGCTACAGCAACGTAACCGGCCTCCCCGTAGGTCTCTATCTGCTGGTTGAAACCCGCACACCGGAAATGGTGACAGGTACAACAAATCCGTGCTTTGTCAGTCTCCCGATGACCACTGTTGACGGTGGTATGGCAGACGGTTCCGGCAACCAGATTACGACCGGCGGTCATGACTGGAACTACAATGTTGTCCTCTACCCCAAAAACGAAACGGGTATTGTCACACTGGAAAAAACCGTGCGTGAAGCTGCAAAAGACACCGGCATAAATAACGCATCTGATGTTATCACCGACGGCTTTACACACAACGCAACGGCATCCGCAGGCGACACCGTAGAATATCAGATCATCTCCACACTGCCGACGATCACGTCTGCGGCCACCAATATCAGCGCGTATACGTTCCAAGATGTTCTGGCCCGCGGCCTCTCTTATGTAGGCGGCACGAACAGCGTTACACTCGAATTCTTTACCGATGCAAATTGCACCAACAAAGTTACCACGTGGAAGCAGTCCGACGGCAAATTCAAAGTTACGCGCGAAGAAAACAACGACGGTACGCATACGATGACGATCTCCATGACCGATGATGGCCTTGCTGAGATCAACACAGCCAATACGGCTTACGATAACGATAACGGCAAGCTCTATGCAGGTTACAGCAATTACACACTTCGTATCCGTTACGACGCAAAACTCAATTCTGATGAGTCTCTGGTTTACGGTGACAACGGAAACAAAAACGAAGTCGTCCTCACATGGAAGCGTACCAATGACACCTACTACGACACCCTTATCGACGACGCGCATATTTACACGTATGCGACGAACATCACGAAAACCTTTAGCGACGGTAAAGAAGAACAGACGATGTTCGATAACGTCCTCTTTAAAGCGCAGAATGCGTCCGATGGCTACTATGTAATTGCACAGCTTAATGAGGACGAGGGCATCTGGTATGTTATCGGACACACGGACAAAGAAGCCTCTGCAACAGCAATGCACCCCGTCGAATGGAATGGCAAAAAGGGCCAGATCATCCTTAAAGGCGTTGAGGACGACCAGTACATCTGGACAGAGCTCGAGACTGCAAACGGCTACACGCTGCTCAAGAATAATATCGACGTAACGATTACGTCCGTCGATGATGCAAACCGCCCGTGCGACATTTACAGCAAAGATACACTCGGTGTTATCCAGAACGACCCGCGCTACAACTTCCCGAACAATGAAGATTATAAGCTCGCCAACATCCCGCAGAAGCAGTTGGCTCACAACTATCAGACTGCATCTGCAACGGTTGACGGCAACGACGTCACGATGCTCGACGATGAGATGGATGCGGGTTCCAAGAACGCAATCGCTCCGCTGCAGGTTGTAAATACGCGTGGCTTTGAGACTCCTATGACCGGTGAAAACGGCACATGGGCGCTTGCTATCGGCGGCGTTCTCGTCTTCTGCCTCGGCACTTCCGCGTTTATCTTCTTCCTTGTGTTCAAGAAAAGAAAAGAGCAGGAAGATAAGTAAGAATACACCCAAATTTTGAATTAGGTTTACCTCGCAGGGAGGGCTCAGTGGCAGCACTGAGCCCCACCCAAAGCCTGCAAATTGTGTGTAGGCTTTGGGTGAAAAGGAAAAGAGGACGGTTTCCCGTCCTCTAATCAATCATCATAGTGTCCTCTACAAGCAAAGATTATAACTCTCTCATCTTCGACAGCGTAAACAAGTCGATGTTCTTCATCAATTCGCCTACTCCAAAAACCTGTGAGATTTTCTTTTAAAGGCTCAGGTTTTCCAATGCCTTCAAATGGATTGCGACTTATATCTTTCAAGAGTTTATTTATCTTTTTAAGATTTTTCTTGTCCTGCGATTGCCAGTAAAGATAATCTTCCCAAGCATCTAAATCCCATTGTATTACTTTAATTGGCATAATCAATCCTCTATCAACTCGTGTTCTGCAAATTTAAGTGTTCCAGCTTTATACGCTGCCATCTTTTCTTCCAAGTAGCGCATATTGCTTTCCGAGTAAAAAGGATCAACGGAAAGTTCAAACGGGATACGTTTCTCTCGGCTGACTTTCTTGGCAAACACAGTAAATGCTGCCGATAAAGATAGTCCCATATCTTTACAAGCTTGTTCCATACCTCGCTTTGTTTCAGCATCAAGTTTGAAATTTACATTAACCATATCAGACATTATTCATGCCTCCTTTCAACTATATTATATGCAAACATAAAGCAAAAATCAAGTAAAGATAAAGAATATCTCTTTAAATTTTCTTTAAGAAGGTGAAAACATGCCCCAAAAGCGAACGCACAAAGGTGCGCAGATCATAGCCATCATCATCGCGATTTTACTGCTGTGCGTCGCGGGATTTTGCGCGTATCTGCTTATTGATAACCAACAGCAAAAAGCAGAGCAAAAGGAACTGTTTGCAACCATAGCCGAAAAAGTAGACGCAGCGGAAAACGAATTGGGAGACTTAGAGCAAATTAGCACGGTGGAAGATAAACGGGTGGCGCAGTTGCTTGAAGTTTATGGGGAACTGCACAACTACAATTCCGATTTTGTAGGCTGGATACGCGTGCCGGGCACAGAGATCAATTACCCGGTGATGCAGTCGCCGGATGAGCTGAATTTTTATTTGCGCCGAAACTTTGAGAAGGCGTACAGCAATTTGGGCACGCCGTATTTACAGGAAAACTGCGATATACGCACGTGCGATAACCTGATAATTTACGGCCACCACATGCTCGACGGTGGGATGTTCAGCGACCTTGAGCTTTATAAGCAAAAGGCTTTCTGGGAGAACCACAAATACGTGCGTTTTGATACGTTAGACGAACTGGGACTGTACGAGATCATGGCGGTTGTCATCACAACGGCCTATCAAGCAGACAGTTTTCAATACTATAACTACGTGGAAAACAACGAATTAACCTTTAATACATACGTACAGGAATGTAAGCAGCGTGCTCTATATGATACGGGCATGGATGCTGAATACGGAGATAAATTAGTTACTCTATCGACATGCGAATACAGCAACGATAACGGCAGGCTGATCGTCGTCGCAAAAAAGATTGGAGGGATTAAAAAATGAGCAAACGCAAAAATACCATCATCATTATCTGTTTTATCCTTGTGATCCTGCTCGGCGCGGGTGCAGCTGCTTACCCGTTAATTGCATCGATTAACAATGAGCACACGCAGTCGCTTGTACAGACAGAATATGCGGAAAAGCTTCAGCAGCTCGACACCTCGGAAATCGATGCAGCGTTGGCGGCAGCACGGGAGTATAACAAAACAATCTCTACCGTGCAAATTGAAGATGTCGACAAAATCAAAGCCGACCTGCCGCCATACGAAGATCTTCTGAACCTTGCCAATAACGGCATCATGGGCTACATAGAGATACCGGCCATTAACATAGACCTGCCTATATACCACGGCACGACCGGTACGGCGATGGAAAAGGGCGCGGGCCACATGGTAGGCACGTCGCTGCCGGTGGGCGGTATCGGCACACACGCCGTGATCTCCGCACACTCCGGCATGGCGAGCGCAAAGCTTTTTACCGACCTCGATAAGCTTAAGCTTGGAGATATGTTCTTCATCACGGTGTGCAACCAGAAATTAGCTTACGAAGTGGACAACATCGCAGTGGTGGAGCCCACAGACATTGATTTGATCCGTATCGATACGCAGCAAGATTACGTCACATTGCTCACCTGCACACCGTATGGCGTGAATACGCACAGATTGCTTGTGCGCGGCCACCGGGTGGATATGGCCGAAGAAGCTATAGCGGAAGTCGAAGAAAAGGCAGTGCCGGAGGGCAGCACGTGGATAGAGAAATATGCGGAAGGGCTCATGATCGGCCTCATAACTTCCTTTGCGGCGATGCTGTTGCTGCTGTTGATCTTGCTAATCCGCCGCAGACAAAAAAAGAAAACCGGCAATGTTGCCGGTTTTGAACAAAGGAGCGTGCAGTAATGATGTTAATTAGAACATCAACAGAAACATGGAACGCAGAATATACCGTACAAGGTAACAGAGATGCACAAATTGTGCGTATTAAATCGCGCTCAAGTATTACAGTTGTTATTGCAAAAATCATGGAAAATCTACCCTTAGTCGGCAAAACGATTACGTATTACATATCCGTGCCGAACTACGGCATAGCCCTCCCGGAAATCGAAAACTTGAATGAGTCAGCATGGATCGTTGATAGACTTCTCGTGCGAAATATGCCGCGTGTGGATGCAGTTACGATCGCGCAAGTTCTGAGAGATGTTTTAAAAAACGAGGTGAAACAAAATAGCAACGAAATACAGAGTTTATAATGAGATATCGGAGGAGGAGAAAGCCCAAATCACCACGGAGAAGCAATGGCGCAAGCGAGGATATTGTCCCGTAGAGAACGAGGGCAAACTCATGTACTGCAATCGCTCTTGGTCTAAGGCGGTATATTTTCGAGCTGACCAAGTGCGGAGAATGTCCGAAATGGAGCTCGCATTGATCCGCCGCAGACAAAAAAACCGGCAACATTGCCGGTTCTGAAAGGAAGTGATAGAATGCCAAACGCTTATATAGAGCTGATTGATAGCCTGATTTTACAGCGGCAAGCACTTAAAATATCGCAGCGCGAATTAGCTTCTGCCGCCGGAGTTTCGTGGACGGAGGTTGCACTCATGGAGCAGAAAAAGCACATGGTACAGCTCCGGGCACTGCTGCGGATAGCAGCCGCGCTAAACTGCAAACTGGTGGCCGTGAGTGTCGAATAAAAACATTGCCATATAAGGTGATTTCTGGTAGAATAAAAACGAACTGCAATATGCGGTTCGGGTGCTGCCATAAAACGGTGGACGGTTTGGCCCTCAGATGCGGATTTTCCGCACCGTGTGAGGGACGTTTCTTGAATATGAAAAATCCCTCAATCCGACACGGAGAGAGGGATGATACCATGAGTGATTTTGAAATCTTATCTTTAGTCATCATGACCGCAGGATTGATCGTTCAAATCCTCATCTACATAAAAAAGAAATGAGCCGCCCATACTTCCCAAAGTCGTCGGCTCATTTCTTTGAGTAATACTGAGGGCTAACCGTTCATCGGCAGCACTCTTTCTATCTACAAGTATAAACGACCTGTGAGGGAATGTCAAGAATGAACTGTTTCAAAAGTTATACCTTTTGATTCAATGTATATTCATGTGTCAAAAGATATACTTTTGTAGTTTTGAAATGTAGCAAAACTATTTGGTATCTTTTGGCACGTTTTGGTTAGGGAGGTATTCAATGATTATTTTCTATGCCCGGTGTTCTACCGCAGAGCAAAACGAGGCGCGACAACTGGGAGATGCACATGCTTGCCATGCAGAGAAGATCTACATAGATAAAGCATCCGGCAAAAACAGAGATCGTCCGCAGCTTGAAGCTATGATAAGCTTCGCCCGGGAAGGTGATAAAGTCATCTGTTCGGATATATCCAGAATTGCACGCAACACGCGCGATCTACTTACCATTATAGACGAGCTGCAAAAGAAAGGTGTTGCTTTCCAAAGTCTGAAGGAGTCAATCGACACCTCTACCCCGCAAGGTCAATTTATGCTGACCGTATTCGGAGCATTGGCGCAGCTTGAGCGCGATTGCATCCGGCAGCGTACTGAAGAAGGGCGCCGCATTGCGATGCAGGAAGGTCGGATCACCGGGCGGCCGAAAGTGCAAGTCGACAAGAAACAGTTTCTGCAAGTCTGTGTAAAATGGCGTGCTCACGAAATTACAGCCGTAGAGGCACAGAGACTTACAGGACTTACAAGCAGCACGTTTTATCGGCATGTAAAAGAAATGAAAATTTAATTATCACTTGTTATCGAAATGATTTTATGATAGTATTAAAATAACGATAAAGATATATTCAATTTCAGACAAAAGTTGCACTTTATGCAGCTGAAATAAAATCAAAGCGAGAGGAAGTAAAATCATGAAGATGAAAAAAGCGTTTGCGTGTCTTCTGGCCGTTCTGTTGATCTGCGGTATTATGCCGACAGGTGTATTTGCGGATGAGACTTCTGACGGAGAAACCACAGACGAACCGCGTTACAAAGTGGCTATTCAGTTGACTGACTCAGAAACGGATTTCACGGACAGTAATCCGTATTACAGCCTTGAAGGCTCTGTGTACGACATTTACAAGGATGTAGCCGATCCGGACAATTATTCGTATTGGGAACAGGAGCCATACGCAACAACGCAAGCTACAGATGCAAACGGTTACTGCGAGGTTCCTGGTGGATTGCCGGGCGGAAATTATGTTGCGATTATGCGCACAAGAGCAACGGGGTATCGCTACGATCGGAATCATTACGTTTTTGGAATCACGGATAAGGATGTTCTCTTAACCGCTACAGTAAAGCCCAGTTCGATTACCATGAACATCTACAAAAACGACCGTGATTACGGCACAGCAGCCGGTGATGCAACGCTTGGCGGCGCAGTTTATCGCGTATACTATCCGCAGGGTACAGGTGAAACCTATAGCGACATTACGACCGACGAAACCGGTTTTGCTATGGTGGAAAATATGCCTTTCGGACAAATCCGTGTGCAGGAAATCACAGCGCCGACCGGCTACAAGCTGGACCCGATTGTACACACGTATAATATCACATCCGGCGGTAATGAAGAACCTTTTGTTCTTGACAATTTCAGTCTCAGAGATGAAGTTATCAAAGGTAAGATTGCTATAAAAACGCAGTCTGACATTGCGGTGCTGTCGCTCGATACGCTTGACGCACAGAATCGCAAATTCGAGGTTTACCTTGCATCCGCCGGAAACTACAACGATGCAAAAGAAACCGAGCGTGACATCGTAACCGTCGATGAGAATGGCACGGCACTTACGAAGCTTCTCCCTTACGGCACATATACCGTGCGTGAGATCGGCGAAGACGGCGAAGTGTTGTCCGATAGCTTCAATGCTTCCATCATCGAAGATAAAACCTATGTATACACGTCCGACGGAGAGCTGGAAGAAAAGCCCGAGAGCACAGCAACACCGACACCTACGGCAGCACCCACGGCAGCACCCACGGCAGCACCTACGGCGGCACCTACGGCAGCACCCACGGCAGCACCTACGGCAACACCCACGGCAGCACCTACGGCAGCACCTACGGCAACACCCACGGCAGCACCCACGGCGGCACCTACGGCAACACCCACGGCAGCACCCACAGCGGTTCCTACAGCAACGCCTACGGCAGCGCCCACTGCAACGCCTACGCCGACATCTTCCATGCCGAAAACCGGCAGTGACAACACGGTCGTTTATGCTGCAATCATGATCCTGATGATCTCCGCAGCGGCTATGAGCGTTATTATTTATCGTAAGCACCGCAATGTAAAATAAAATATCTCCCATACGCAGCGTAAGCAGGTGCCGATAATTCAGCACCTGCTTTTTGCATACTTGATTTGAAGAAAGTCTCGCGCTATAATTTAACTGAGGAGCTGATCTCAAATGAAAAAGAAAATCACAGCTATTTTAATGACAGCAGCATTGATGCTTACCATGGCGGCGTGTGCGGGCAACAGTACAGCGGATACCGGCGTTGAAAGCTCTGCATCCAGTGCAGTGAGCAGCAAGCCGGTTTCGAACACAAGCTCCACGGCCGCAAGCAGCGCCAAGCCGAGTGCATCGGCGAAGCCTACGGCTACTCCCTCTGCCGGTGCTGCGGCAACGGTCAAGCCTACCGCAACGCCGAAGCCGGAGAGTAAAACCGAAAGCAGCACGGCAGGTAAAGCGAGCGCGACGGCTACACCGAAACCGGCAGCAACCGCAAAACCGAGCAGCTCCCATACTTCTAACAGCAAGCCTTCCGGCAGTGCGGCCAGACCTACGCCCGCACCGACTGCGAAGCCGACAGCTGCACCCACCGCAGCTCCGACAGCTAAGCCTACGGCAGCTCCTACCGCAGCACCAACAGCCGTGCCCACTGCGACGCCGAAGCCCAAGGAAAAGGTCTGGGTCGTGGACGTACCTGCCCAAGAAGAAGTCGGGCATTGGGAAGATAACTACATTTGGGAATGCGATTGGGTTTATCAATGCAATGGATGTGGGCAGATATTTGACACTGAAAACGGAGCGGCAGATCACAATCTTACAGAATGCTTTGATGGAAATTACACCTGCGGCAGTTACACCATGATAAGCGGAGAACCGTATAAACACTATACAGGAGAGAAATATTGGGTTGTAGATACACCCGCACAAGAAGAAATCGGACATTGGGAATACAGATAAAAGTTAATAGATCAGGCTAAAGCACTCGATTTTACATTGAGTGCTTTTTTACTGCTCAAATTCAAGCCGTGTCATTTTATATGCGGCTTTTTTCATATAGAAAAATCTTTGAAAGGAAGCAAAAAAATGAAAAAGAAGCTCAAAAAGTCACTTGCATGTCTGCTTGCAGCGCTGCTGATTTTCAGCGCCGTGCCGATGAGCGCTCTTGCCGATGAGGCCGATACACCCGTATCGGTTACGGTCGAAACAAACGCTGAAAAAGCAGCGCAGGACACGGAGCCGGATGCAGAACCTAAACCGGAAATCACGGCAGAACCGACCGCGACGCCGGAGGCAAGCGCAAAGCCCTCTGCCGAACCGACAGCAGAGCCCTCACCGGAGGTAACAGAGGAACCGACTGAATCGGAGGTCAGTGCAGAGCCGGAAGCAACGGCTGAACCCACTGCCTCCCCTACGCCAAACCCCGAGGATGGAATCAGTTTACTGGCGCTCGGCGATGAGGCCATTACGCGTTACCGCACAGTAGGCATCAACGGTAATTTCAGTTCCAACTATTTGTATGATCTCGGTCAATACCCGCTCTACGATATTCTGCTCAATGGCACAAGCTACCCGGCCTACTGTTTACAGCACGGTAAGGGTCGTGTGAACAACGGAGCATACGTGCAAAGAGACAACTATGGCATGACTGAAGCTATGCGCCGCATCGTGGCTTATGGTTTTAACGACACAAACTCTTTGCAGGACGGAAATGGCGGTTGGTACAGCGCCGAAACCGCCAAGATGATGGTCACACAGCATCTTGTCTGGCTGGCGTCCGAAGGCTATATTACCGTAGACGGTACAAACTGGTCTTGGGGTTCCGGCATCGATAACGATGTTGAGCGCATGGCAAATCTGGCGTATAACAGTTCTGTTGTGCGCAGCTATTATGCGGAGTTAAAAGATCGTCTTTTACGCTCTGAAATCGTCCCGTCCTTTGCAGGCAAAAGCAGCGACGGCAGCGATGCTCAGGAAATCGATTTACAGCTTGTAACCGGTAAGTACACGGCTACTGTTACTGATACCAACGGCGTGCTGGATTTGTTCGATTTTCAGCAGGCAGGCTTTGATATTTCTCGTAACGGCAATACGCTGACGATTTCCACGAACACGCTGCCGGAGCAAGAGACAACGATTATCGGTGCAGGCTACACCGTCGGCGATAAAAACAGCATTGCCGTTTGGGAGGACAGAGACCAACAGGCCAACATTCAGCACCAAGCGACTTGTCCGGGCACAACGCAGACCATGGCGTACATCAAAATAAAAGGTGAAAAGCCTTCATATACAATCACGCTCAATAAAACAAGCGCTGATTTGACGATTACTAACGGCAACCCCAATTACAGCCTTGAAGGCGCAGTATATTATGTTTATAAAGAAGCTGCGGAACCCGATTATCCGTATTGGGATTATGAGCCGTATGCGACCTTTACCACGGACGCGAACGGACACGCCGAACTTAGTAAGAAATTACAGTCAAGCAATTATGTAACTTTTGAAGCCGTAGCGCCGAAGGGCTACTGTGCAGACAGCAAAACCCATAAATTCACCGTCACGGGAGAAACAACGCTAAATGTTGTGGATGACCCGGGCACAATCGTATTATCTGTTCATAAGAAAGACAGCGAGACGGATTCGGATCAGGCTTCAGGTAACGCTTCTTTGGCCGGAGCAGTATACCGTGTAAGCTATTTGGTCGATGGCCAAATGGTTTGTAAAGATATTACCACTAACAGCAAGGGCGTTACAGGATTAAATAAAATCCCCCTCGGCCAAATCACGGTTCAGGAAATTACTGCACCGATAGGCTACAAGCTCGATCCGACTGTGCATACGTACAACATCACAACGCTCGGTACCGGTGATGTTTATGAACTCGAACCGGAAGACTTTACGGAAGATGTCTTCAAGGGCAAAATTGCGCTGCACAAGCAGTATGAAACGCTCGACGACCGCGCAGAAGAACAAGGCGCAGAGTTTGATGTTTACCTCAAGTCTGCGGGCAGTTACGATGCAGCCAAAGAGACCGAGCGCGACCATATCACCACCGGCGCAGATGGCATGGCAACCACAAAGGACTTGCCTTACGGCACATACGTCGTGCATCAAACAAAGGGCGGCAACGGTCGTCAGCTTGTAGCCGATTTTGATGTTTCAATCTCCGAGGATGGCAAGGTTTACAGCTATGATCTTGTCAACGTACAGAAAAATGCACAGCTCAAGATCGTAAAGACTTCCGAAGACGGCGTAATCGAAGGCATTCACTTCCGCGTGACGCGCCTTGAGGATAGCTATTCCGCAGAGTATGTAACGAATGCCGCAGGCGAAATCCTTACGGAAACACTTCCGATTTACGCGGACAAAGACGGCGCGAATAAGTATCAGTACAAGGTCGAAGAACTTGATACAGAGGAAACTTTCGGATATCAGCTTCCCGACTCGCAGACCGTAGAACTCAGCGAAGGCGAAATTGCTTCTGTAAGCTTCCATAATGTGCCGATTGAAATCGGTACGAAGGCCACCGTTGAGGGAGAAAAAGAAGTTGATCCGCTCGATAAAGTTACGCTGACCGATACGGTATCATACACTGGCCTTGTTCCCGGTAAAGAGTACAAAGTAACCGGCGTACTGATGGATAAAAAAACCGGTGAAAAATTACTTGTGAATGGGAAAGAGATCACCGCTGAAACTACCTTTATCGCAGAAACAAAGAATGGCAGCGTAGACGTTACCTTTATCTTTGACGCAACCGGTCTGCATGGTAAAGGAATCGTTGTTTTCGAGGATTTGTACCGTGAAAACGCGCTGCTTGCTACCCATGCGGACATCAACGACGAAGGGCAGACCGTAAAGATTAAGAATCCTGAAATCGGAACAAAGGCAACAGCAGACGGCAAAAAAGAAATTACAGCGGATAAGATCACGATTACCGATGTTGTGAGCTATAAGGATTTGACCCCCGGCAAAGAATATAAGCTCACCGGTATGCTGATGAACAAAGCCACGAATGATAAGCTGCTCATCGATGGTAAAGAAATCACGGCAGAAGCTACCTTTACGCCAAAAGCTACCACCGGCGAAGTTGAGATGACGTTTACTTTCGACGCGCGTGAGCTGACGGTCGAAACTGAGGTCGTAGTTTTTGAAACGCTTTATCGCGACGGTATTGAAATTGCAGTACATGCAGACATCGAAGATGAGGGTCAGACGGTGAAGATTCTGCCGCTGCATGGCTCCATTATGACCACCAAGGTAAACGCAGACGACCCGACAGATAAAATCTCCGGCGCGACGTTCGGCATTTACTCCGATGCAGACGGTGACGGCATCTTCAACGCTAAGACCGATAAGCTCGTTGGCACGCTTCAGGAAGGCGACACCGGCGTTTATACGCTGGATTCCCTCCCTTACGGAAAATTCTTCCTACACGAGAACAAAGCTCCTGAGGGCTTCGTACAGGACAACATCTACTATCCGTTTGAGATTAAAGAAGACGGGCAAATCGTAAACTTTGAGACTGTTCCCGGCAAAGATTTCCCGAACAAGCCGATCAAAGGCACTGTCACCACCACAAAGGTGGATGCTACCAACCCGCAGCACAAGCTTTCCGGTGCAGTGTTTGAAATCTACCGCGATGCAGACGGTGATGGCCGCTACACAGAGGGTGTAGATACGCTCATCGGCCGTATGGATGAAATAGAAACCGGCTTCTATTCCCTCTCCAACCTTGTTTACGGAAAATACCTGATTTACGAAGCACAGGCTCCGGCAAACTTCGTGCGCGATACGATCTACTACCCGTTCTCTATCACAGAAGACGGCCAGACCGTGACGTTTGAAACAATCCCGGGCAAGGACTTCCCCAATAGCCCTGTTCCTAACCGCCCGAAGACCGGCAGCAGCCGCAGTGTTCTTCCCTACATTGCTTTTGCCGGTTCTGCTTTAGGTTTGACTACCGTACTTCTGGTTCGCCGCAAAAAGAGCAAATAAATTTTGAATAGCATTGCAAAAAGCAAGAGCGCCCGGACCATCCCGAGCGCTCTATGTGCAATGTTAATGAGGAGGTACATCTACTTTATGAGTAAGCAAATAAAAGCTATCATAATGCTACTAATTTTACTAATTTCTTTACGCACACCTGTTATGGCCGCTGATACCGATACCTCAAGCACAAATATTGACTCGACTATCAGTTGCTCTGAAGAAAATCAAGAAACTCAATTTTTGCTTCCGCTTGACCCGGAATCGCAGCTCCGCCATCTCAAATTTGAATTAGTCTGCGCAGCCATAATTGCAATATGTGCGATAGCTGCTGTTGTATCCGCCATTAAGATTATAAAAATCAAGAATTCACCGGCTGCAAAAGAACGATCCATACTTCGCCTTGATTCCAAACACTCACACAAGTATAAACAATAACTCCACCAGAATTATTGTTCGCAATAGGTTCCCCATTCTTTGTTAATTCAGTTCCAGAGTTTTCGCCTCTAAATCTCTCAACTACTTGATATTTTTGTTGGATTCCATCCTTCAAGTCAATATATGCTATATCACCTATTACGCATTCTTTCAATGTCTTGAAGCCTTGATAATTGTGATCTCCAATAAACCAGCCGCCCTTTGACGAACCCCAAAACTTGACAGCAACATCATCTTCATCCATTGCATTTTTCATTTCATTAGCATTCTCTTGGGTAATAAGCTCAAACTCATAGAGACCAACATCAATGTCGACCGCCGGAATTATAAATCTCCCTATATAGTGTTGGCTTTCTTCCGTGAAGTTCCGGCTGATTGGATGTAGCGTAAAATGACGAATAGCCAAAACAGATAAAACACTAGTAATTGAAATTACAAAAACAGCAATAAGCATTACAGATAATTTGTTTTTAGTTTTACTCTGCTTCACGTGTTTATCTCCTATTCTTTTAATATTTTGTATTAACACTATTTAGTCACCAAAGGAATTGTACCATGCACAAATTATTTATATACGCAAAGCTGTTCCATATTGGCCTATTTATTATAAACCTATCTTGCCTCATATTCAACATTTATAAAATCTTCACTCACACTTCAACCAGCGACAGTATTTTCATCTACTTATTAGGAGCTATAATCTGCGCGCTCGGAACACTCATAACTTTCATTTTAATGATTCGGGAATTACTAAAATAAATTCAAACAACGATGCACATAGAATACACAATCACCCCAAGTGCCCTATACCAGATTTAATTTGTCTTCAATTCAATTTTACCCATGCAGAGCGAAAAACCTACTATCTCACTTCAGTCTCCCGGATAGCAGGTTTTTTTAATGCAGGAAGACCGGTCGCAACCCCGGCAGGGCCTGCTAATTTAGTTTTAAAGGAAGGAACCCCATGGTATCAAAAGAGTTTTTTGAATTTATATCGTCACACTGCGGGAACGTAGTTGCATGGCTACTGGTTTTACTGCCATTTTTTCATCTGACTTTTATAATTGGTCGATTTATTTGCTATTTATTTCGAGAGTATAAAATTGTATCACAGGTGATAGGGCATGATAGCGATACACCTCTTTGGATGGTAGCTTTTGAGCTATCCTGTATGGATATTTACCCAAGCATTATGCTATATGCTCTGCTTTCTATGTTTTACTTTGATGTTAAACTCGGTGCAATACTGACAATGGTTTCAGTAATCGTATTTTTAATTTTCCTACTCGATGAAGCAGTAACAGCGAAAAAGGATGTCGGTTTTTACGTGGTTTTCCTTATAATAGGAACAACCGCTGCAATAGGACTTCTCTATCACTTTTTGATTTGATTTTGCCCATGCAGAGCGAAAAAGCCTACTATCTCACTTCAATCTCCCGGATAGCAGGTTTTTTTAATGCAGGTAGACCGGTCGCAACCCCGGCGGGGCCTGCTAATTTAGTTTTAAAGGAAGGAATCCCATGGTATCAAAGGAATTTTTCGAGTTTATATCGGCACACTGCGGAAACGTGGTTGCATGGCTACTGATTTTGTGGCCATTTGTTCACTTAGCGCTCTTAATACAAACTTTTTCTCGTACAGTCTTTAATGAAGTTTTATGGCTAATAGACATGGGATTAGGAGGAAAAGGTCAATGGATCACAGCGATAAAAATTACTTGCATAAAACTATACCTACATCTACTAATATTCTCAAACCTCTCAATAATTTACTTCGGCATACCAATTGGAACCATACTATTTGTTCTTGTTGTCGCTACCTTCATAATTCATATTATCGATATTAGCATAGAAGATAAAACGCTTTCCGAAGATCTCCCCGGGATTATCCGTATGGTGATCTATTTTGTCCTTTTTGTAGCTATTATGTATTTTCTTTTTCTTCTTCTTTAATTTTACGTTTCTGTTCCTTTACAAATCTCCAGAAAGAATTTGGCGATTTGTTTTTCCAAAAGCGCCAAATTTCTATTACAAGTCCTACAAGTGCTGCACTTCCTATCAACGATCCAATACCAATTAACCAAGACGTTCCTAATGATACCACGAAACAGATCAATATTTCGAAAAGTACAAATAAAACTGCTACCATAAGATGTACGAACAATTTAAATGGCCCCTCAGAACCATATCTTAGTACATGAAAGGAATATAGCGTATCTCGTGGATAGCCCAATGCTTTGCGCAATCTATTATCTTCATTAGAAACATATGCACACAAGATTTCATAATCTTTGCGTAAGCGCTTCATTATTTTCTTTTCTCTACGACAAGCCAATTTGTCCTTTTCATCAATTCTATTTAGTATTTTCTTATAAGTTTCAATCTCGGAAATCATACGCAAAATTTCCGGATGCAAAAGCTTTTGGCTATCGTTTCTCTCCTTTACCATTTTCGTAATTTTATCTGTAACTTCTTTATTATAACTTTCATTACGGCTCACAAGATCAAAAAGTTCACAGCATAAACCAAATGACTTTTCGTTCACCTCGTCGTTTCTCTTACTGGTAAAACCTTTCTTAACTTGCCAAACCGCAAGTACTGCTGCTAAAGGAATCCCCACAATATTTCCAATTTGCGAAATAAGCGCATTGATTAATTCAGAATTCATGTTTTCACCCGTTCTTAAAAGTCTGTTATTCTTAAATAAAGTATATACCAGATTTAATTTGTCTTCAATTCAATTTTGCCCATGCAGAGCGAAAAAGCCTACTATCGCCGGATAGCAGGTTTTTTTAATGCAGGAAGACCGGTCGCAACCCCGGCGGGGCAACCTGTAAATTCAAAAGAAAGGATGAGCAAATGCAAAAAAGAAAAAAACTCGCCGTGATCAGCACACTGCTTATCGTGTTGGTCGCCGGTGGCATTGTATGGCAGGTCGTCGATGTCAATCGCACCGGACGTTCGCCGGTATCAGCTCTATTTAAAAATGAAGGACAAGAAGCTTCTTCCAATGAACCGTCAGCTGATCCCGTTACAATCGTCTTGCGTGAGGAAGTGCCGACGCCGACGCCAACACCATCCCCTACCCCATCGCCAACACCTACTTCGGCTCCAACGCCGACGTCGACACCTACTTCTGCACCGGCAGAATCGTCAAAAACCGGAAGTACTTCCGGTTTTTCGACTGAAAGTCGGCCATCGGGTTCGCAAGCAGGCAATCAAAACACTGCTGAAGAACCCAAAACAACGCCAAAACCAACGCCAAAGGTCACGCCTACGCCTCGGCCGCAGGTCATTGAGGCAACGCCGGAACCCACTCCCGTCCCGGAGGTGCAAAACATCTCGCTTGATACATACAGCATCGATATTTTGCCCGGAGACAGCTGGCGCATCAACATTGCCGCAGCACCTAGTGATTTTTACAGCATGGGTGCGCAGTGGGTGTGCAGCAACTCCGCTGTTGTCTCTCTTTCAGGTTCCGATACTTCCGGCGTCACCATCACGGCCGTAAGCACAGGCTCGGCCACCGTCACCGTGTACAGCCGCAGCACCGGTCAATCCGCAAGCTGCACCGTCAACGTAAATTAAGAAAAGAGGTAACTTTATGAACATCTTAAATCAGCTTTATTTTCTCGCTATTTCACATTTACCGGCATCCACCGTCGCCACGATCTCCGGTGCACTCGAAAGTGCTTTTAACAACAATGTTAAGCCGGAAATGAAAGCTATTGGAAATATTATCATGTATATTATCTCCGGCGTGCTCATCATCGCGTTCGTCGTGAAAGGCGTTTTCGTGTGGAGAGACTATCGTCATAACGGCGGAGAAATTCAATGGAACGTACTGCTCGTTCTGTTTATTTGCCTTGTGGTTGTTGTTTCCGCGCCCTCGTGGATGTGGAGCGTCATTGGGTGGTGATGACCTATGTTTGCAAGCTCATCGCTCGAGGAAGTTTATCACTATGTGTACTATCAGCTCACCTCTGTTGCCCTCACTATGCTCGATGATGTAAACGGACTATCCATCAACTTCTTCAGCAACGAATTCATACAAGCTATTGTGAATTTCTTTACCCTGTTTGCTTGGGGGTTAGGATTGACCGGCGCAGCCATTGCTATAATGGACTTTGCCGTTTCCTATCAGACCGGTGGAGGCGGCAGCTTTACCGGAACCGGCATGAACATGCTGCGACTTTTAGTCGCCCTGCTCACCTTTTCGAGTATTCCTATATTGCTGTTTCAAACAAGCATGGATATTTACGGCACGGTGCGCAGCGTGGTCGTCGGATCAATGGACGGCGCAACCGTCAGCATAACCGATTTGGTCAAAGGCGCTGTGCAAAGTATGTTTAAATCTGTTTATGGCACACTGCCACCGGTTAAAATCGCAAACGGAATTTGGGAATTCCTCAAAAAGCTTACAGACGGCTTCCAAGCCACCGATCCCGCCGATGCCGCACTTTCCTCAAATGCCGACTGGTGGGCGCTTATTCAGCTTATCATTCTGGTGTGGGCAATCTTCAAGATTTTCTTTTCCAACCTCAAACGCGGCGGCATCCTTCTCGTGCAAATTTGTGTAGGATCAATGCACATGCTTGCGCTTGCACGCGGATATACCGACGGCTTCGGAAGTTGGTGCAAACAGGTTGCAGCTTTGTGCTTTACTGCTTTTGTGCAAAACCTGCTCTATCTGCTCGCCATTATCATGATGCAGGATGCAGCCTCCTCAAGCCTGTATTTTTCGCTCGGCCTGCTGCTTGTAGCTGCCGAAGTACCGCGCATTGCGCAAATGTTCGGTCTCGATACTTCCGCAAGGTTCTCACTCGGCAACGCTGCACACAACGTCTCCTCCGTGGTGTCGTTGGTCAAGCAATTCGTATAAGGAGAAAACATCATGAACGACGATCAAAACTATTTTTTCTACCCGGAAAATCTCAGTGAAAAGGCATTGTTTTTCGGTTGGACGGGTATAAACCTTGTTATCATCGCAGTGGGGCTTGTGCTCTCTACCCTTATCTTTTTCTTCTCTTTTGTCTGGGTTCCGCTGTTGATAACCCTGCTGTATATGGTGTTGACTTTTACAACCGACAATCAATCACTGCTTAAAGTCATACAGAGATATATCAACTATCTGTTTTTAGACCAGCTCGAGTACTTCTGGGGCGAGCCTAAATATTAAATTGGAGCAAAAAATGAAATCAAACAAGAAAAACGACAAAAAGGAATCGGCAACGCAACAACTGCTGAATCTGAAGCAATTTGTACCCCTCCAAATCGGAGATAACGGTGCGGTAGCCATTGAAGGTGAAGACGGTATGCTGTACACCTATATCATGCTGCGGCCGGACAACATCTCTGTTCTTGGTCGCAGTGAGGTACTTGCAAAAATCCGCAACCTTCAAAATATTCTTTCAGATGTTGCCGAGCTGCAAATGCTGTGCATGTCCTCGGCACAAAATTACGAGGATAACAAGCGTTACTACCGACATCTCGCAGAAACCACCGAATCCCCCATGGTAAAGCAGCTCTGCTTGCAAGAAATCGCTTATCTGGATGAAATCAACATCGCGATGAGCACAAGCCGCGAGTTTGCAATGATCCTGCGTCACCGTGCAGATCGTCTGGATGACGCTCGGCGCAGCATTATGCAAACCCTTAATCTCATCCGCGAACACCAGTTTCACGCTCGCATCGCAACAAAAGACAGCTTCAAGCGTCTGCTTGCTATTTACTACGTTGGAGACATTTACACAGAGCATGTTCCCGATTTTGACGGAATGCAATATATGGAGGTCAACAATGCCACTGTTTAAGAAAAAGGCTGAAATGCCTACACCGGAGGAAATTGAAGCAGGCAAAGTCAAATCCTACAAAGATTTAATCGCGCCCTCTGTAGTCTCCTTCAGACGTTCGCCGGGGTATTACATTCTCGGCAATACGTATCGCTGCGTTTGGGCGATCCGTTCATACGCAGAAACCGTTGAAAAAGATTCACCGGAAATTGCTTTGCTGCGCGAACTCGGTGAATCTGACGGTATAACGCTGCATATCTACACACGTCATATGCCGACCGTAGAGCGCGATGAGATCTTTCACCGTGCCCAAAACCGCACAAATATGCAAAAACGCTCATCCTACAAGCTGCATGAACAGATTGAAGCCGATGAGCAGCTTACTACGCTTTCCCGCATGATCCGCGAAACACAGCGCACGAAAGAAACTTTTGTGTACTGCGCCGTTTTCATTGAACTGATTGCAGACAGCCTCGAGCGTTTACAATCGAAGCAGATCGAAACGCAAAGCATTCTGACGCACCATAAAATCTTAGTGGATAAGCTATACCTACGGCAGCTTCAAGGCTTTGAAAGCGTTAAGCCCAACGGCAAAAACGCTTTCGGCACAGAATTTGAGCGTGTTTTCCCAGCAAGCAGCGTTGCAAACCTGTTTCCTTTCTCCTACTCCGGCAAGAATGACAAAAACGGATTTTACATCGGCCGTGACCAGAACGGCAGCAACATCATTATAGATTTTGACCGACGCGCCGAAGACAAAACCAACGGGCATATCCTAATCCTCGGCAACTCCGGCGAGGGCAAATCCTACTTGATGAAGCTCATCATCACAAACGTCATTATGGCAGGCAAAAAAGTATATATTCTCGACCCGGACAACGAATATGGAGAGTTGGTTAAAAACCTCGGCGGTACGTATCTGGATATGATGGACAGCAAATACTACATCAACGTGCTCGAGCCGAAAACATGGGTTGACCCGACGCAGGAAATCAATGAATTTGATGACTCCCCGGAAGCCTTTAAAAAGCAAAATCGCCTATCGCAGCACATCGCCTATCTGCGAGACTTCTTTTCTGTTTATCAGGACTTTTCCAGTGCGCAGCTCGACATCATCGAGATCATGTTAGAGGAAACCTATAAACGTCGCGGCATCACACCCCGCACGGACTTCACAAAGCTGACCTCTGAGGATTACCCGATTTTGAGCGACCTCTACCGCGTCATCGAAGAAAAGCTCGAAAGCTATGATGAAGAAGCTGCACTTGCCGCTAAAGCCGGTCATCCTGTTATGTACAGCCTCGAAATGCTCAAATCCGTCGGTCTCGGCCTGCGCGGTATTTGCATCGGCGCTATGTCTCGATACTTTAACGGGCACACCAACATACCGAATTCAAACTTTATCGATTTCTGCGTCAAAGATGCACTCACCACAAACGACAATCTGAAGAACGCTATGTTCCTGAATATCTTCTCCTATATGAGCCACAAATTCCTGACCGAAGGCAGCTGCGACCTCTTTGTCGATGAGCTTCACGAGTTCGTGAAAAACCGTCTGGCAATCACCTACATCAACAGCTTCATGAAGCGTGGCAGAAAGAAGGAATCCGGCGTTTGCATCGGTTCGCAAAACGTGGAAGATCTTCTGAACCCAAGCGTTATCACATACACAAAACCGCTCATGTCTATTCCGACCCACAGCTTTCTGTTTCATCCCGGTGCAAACTGCGATATTTCGGAGTTTCAGCGCACAATAAACGTGCAGCCGTGGGAATATGAGATCATCCAGACACCGAACCGAGGACATTGCCTCTATAAATGCGGTGCGGAGCGCTATCATCTCTCCGTCCGCGCCCCAGAGCACAAATCTGCACTGTTCGGTAACGCCGGTGGACGCTAAGTATAGACAATGTTTACAAGGAGTGTTATAATAATGGATAAATTAGTTAGAAAAAACACGATGACATCTATTTTCACCGTAAATCCTGACTTCATCGAAAAGCAAAAAAATTTTCCTTCTCTGATAACTTCTGACCCCAAGGAGGCGCTTACCATTGATTCTTCACAAACTTTGGTCTCCCCTGCCCGAACTTCCGAAAGTCAAAAGCAACAGCATTTTTGAGCCACTCTATAACGCTTACACTCATTTAGACAATCTTGCTACATATAAATGTCCAAAAGGGTGTGCTGAATGTTGTAAAGACTTTTTCTTAATTACCGAAAGAGAATACTTATATATTGCTGTTTACTTGCTAAATCATAAAACTGAAGATGAAATTATCAAATATACAAAAAAGGCATCAAAAATTAAAAAGGATTTTTACGCTCTATATCCAGAACTGCAATTCAAATTTAAGTCAACCATGACTTATATAGACTACATCAAGTTTTATACATTTGTTGCTTCTCAAAATCGCGTTTCAACTGACTCTTGCATTTTTCTTAATAGAAAAGGTAAATGTGATATTTACCCTGTCCGACCTCTCGTATGCAGAACCTATGGGAATTTTCTTTTCTCAAATACTGGTTATTGTCACCACAAACCAGATAAATATTTAAATCTACCCAAAGAACTTGAGGAAGAATATTCCTTATATGATGTCTACGACAAGAAAATTGTTCGCACTCGTTACCCAATCTTTGAATGGTTTGCTGACGTTTTTGAACTTCAAAGAAAAACTGGATTTATTGATGCAAGTTTTGACCTTACAGAGCGTGACTTTGCCATTTTTACATTGATGCCAAACAAAAGAGGCCTTCATACCCCCTAAAACAGAATTGCTCAAAAAGCGGAAGTACTTCCGCTTTTTGTATTGAAGCCTCGGCAAAACCCATGTATAATTGAGACAATGCAAGGAAGGTGGTATCCATGGATAAATACGCAAAGAAAATCTATGCCAAAGATGAGCTTCTTTCTGCTCTAAGAGATTTTGGCCAAGAGTTTGCAATTCCTACCATCTATCTTTTCGGCTCTTATGCACGTGGAGAAGCCAATGCAAGTAGCGACATCGACGTTGTGATCGATGCGCGCAACATTCATGGCCTGCTGCAATTTGAGCAAGCACGTTTGGCTCTGTCTGATCGACTTGAAAAATCGGTCGATATGATTTCCATGCAAGCTATAGAAACCGAGCGGCAGTTACCTTACCGTCAGGATTTCATGAATTCTTACCTAAAGGAGCGCATAGAAATCAAAATCAAATAATTTTAAACCTCTATTGAGCAGTCATCTGACTGCTCTTTTTATTTCTATACAAGGAGATGAATGCCTATGGACGGAGCACGTCTTATTTTAAATGCACGATACTTTCATATCGCCCAGACCGGTGAAAAAGCCACAAAGTACGCCTTTGTCGCCGAAGCCGCAGCCGGACTGGTGAACTACATTGCAACGCGTGAATCCGTCATTTATAACTACGATGAGCATTATAAGGAAGTGAGTGCCACAGAAGCGCAGCGCGAAGCTATAAATCAATTTCTTGAGGTGTCCCCTGACCTCGAGCTTTCGCGCGAATTCAAAGCCTACGATGAAGACCGCAGCGCCGCAAACGCCAGCGCTCTGATCTCACGTGCCGCACAATATGTCTACGGCATGACAGCAGAAGGTGACGTTAAGCCCTCGGCCCCGGCCACACGTGCTCAGCGAGAACGCATACAGGAGTTTGTAAACAAAGTACCGGCCATCCGTCAAACACCGGAATACAGCGACTACAAGGCATCCCCTACGCGTGAAAACGCAAGCGAAGTACTCTCTCATGCACTCGAAGTCGGTCTCGCTAATTCTGCCGACCCCGAAACGCTTGAAATCATGCTCAACTACATTGCAGAGCGTCCGGGCGTCGTCCATAACGAAGGCAAAGTGCACGGACTCTTTACCGTAAACGGTGCAGCTGACCTCGCTGCCGAAAAGGAGGCTATTGCCGCACATACCGGCAATATTTACAGCATGGTCTTCTCTTTACGGCGCGAAGATGCAGACCGTCTCGGGTATGACCGACAGGATGCCTGGTCTCAGTTGTTTGCAATTAAGGCGGACAAAATCGCCCAAGCGCTGCGTGTGCCGACCTCTAAGCTGCACTGGGTTGCTGCCGTGCACAACACAAAGCATCACCCGCACGCACACTTTATTGCGTACAGCACTGAACAAAAATCCCGCATATACCTTTCCGAAGATGCCATCGAGCAGCTGAAATCTGAATTCGTTTCGGAGATTTTCGCTGAAGAACGCCATCAGATTTTTGCCCCACGTGAAGAAGCACGTCAACAGCTTGAAGACCGATTGGAGACCTTGTTCACACAGCTCGAGCATAACAGCAATGCTGCCGTTACCGATCTACTCTTGCCGGAAAAGCTTGCAGCGTTACGCAAGTCCATTGAAAGTGCATCCGGTCGGCATGTGTATAAATATCTGCCAAAAGACACTAAAGCTATGGTAGATAAACTGCTCGATGAGATCAGTGAAGTTCCGGAGATTAAAGAGCTGCTTACAGAGTACAACAAGTATCAACAGCAGCTCGAAGCTTATTATAAGACGCCGGACGAGCCTAAGCCCTTATCTGCCGCGACCACGCGCAGCAACTTGTATCCTTTGAAAAATCTCGTCGTACAGTATGCCTTGCAGTTCGAACCTTCACCCCCATTGACTCCCAAAACTGAAAATTCATCTGCAAAAACCGGAAGTACTTCCGGTTTTTCTTATTCTGATGCGTTGGATGAGCCTGAAAATGCACAAATGAATGAACCGTTCAAAGCGACATGGAAAACCAATGACATACGCAGTTGGAGGGATAACATGAAAGTTCAAAGTTCTTCGCCGCCGTATGACGGAACAGCCGAAGAAAAATACCGGTATGCCCAGTACCTGCGTTACGATGAAAAATGTCCGCAAGACGCTATCCTGTGGTACAACCTTGCAGAGCAGCTCGGTCACACCGAAGCCGCCTATCAGTTAGCGCAGCATTATTTGAAAAAGGGCGAAGATCAAGACGTTGAACTCGGTAACTATTATTTGCTAAAAGCCAAACTCGGGTTTGAAGATACCTTGTTAGATAGCGTCAACACCATGCAGCTTCAAGCAATCTCGGCTGGCAACACCTATGCAGATGCCATTGCCGATTTTGGGCCACTGGAAGCTGAAGAAAAGAAGCAGCAGCGCGCCATTAGCAGAGCCGCTTATTTCCTCGGCCGTATTTACACAACCGGCATTGAAATCGCAAACATAGACGGCATAGAGTCGGACGATCTTCCCGCACTGCAAGTCGCGACTGCTCCGCATAAAGCAGCAGCTTATTTTGAGTTTGCTTATAGAAGTGGGTATAAGCACGCCGCCTATTATCTCGGCAATTTGTATTTCCACGGTAAGCTCTCCCCTGCCGACAAACCGGATTATGAACGTGCCGCCGGTTGGTATATGGCCAATACTGAAAACCCCTATTGCCAATTTGCACTCGCAAAAATGATTGAACACGGGCAAGGCTTTACGCCGAATGTCGAAACCGCCGAAACACTTTACCGTAAGTGCTTAAACGCAAATGATTATTTAACTGCCGAATCCTCTTACGCCATAGCGCAGATGCAGAATAACGAGCAGCTGCCTTTAACCGATATGCAAAAGCTCTACAAAACTGCCGCTGAAATCTGGCTAAAAGACGATCATCCCGAAAACCATATTCACTTGCGCCTTGCACGCATGTATGAATACGGCCTTGGCGTGCCCGAAGATCTTTCACTTGCAATAGACCACTACAAGGCCGCACTGAAAACACCGGAAACCGAATACAAGCTCGGTCAACTCATGCAGCGTATCGACGGAGATGCAACGGAGATTTACGCACACTATGCGGCAGCACGCGTCGGTATGCTATATGCTGAAGAACATAGTCCTACATCGGCAACAGCACAACAAGCCGTGCGCCTCGCAACTATGTATCGCTACGGACTCGGATGCGATGCAGACCATGAAACCGCCGTGCACTGGTATACGGTCGCGGCTGAACGCGGCAGCATTTATGCACAGCAACGCTTAGAAGTCATGGAGATGCAGCGTATCCGTCAAGAGCAACGTGCAGCAGAATACGCCGAAAAGCAACAGCAGCAACAGAACCTCAGCTTTGCTGCTCGCCTACTCAATACGATAGGCAACGCTTTGTGCCGCCAAACGCTGCGAGATCAACAGTCTGCCACTGCCACTACCGACCGAAAGCAGAGACGTATGCAGCGTAGGCTTAAACGAGCGCTCGGTCAAAAAGAAGACTACGAACAAATTTTCCAGTAATATCTTTAAGGGATCCCTATGAAGAAAAAAAGCAACAAAATCAACTTTAAATCTAATAGTTCACGAGCTATATACAATTATGTTCTCGAAAACAATTACAAAATCACTGTCAAACAAGCTTGTGACGAGCTTGCCGTAACACCGAGTCAGGTTTATAGCTTAATCGGCCTACTGAGAAAAAAAGGCATGAATGTCCGTGTCATCCGAAAATCGGTCGAGAGGCAGATTTACCGAGAAGCACGACAGTACATAGAAGAACATAACTGTGAAATTTCTATCGCAAATGCCTGCCGGGATCTTAATGTATCCAGAGAACAGCTCAATAATATGATTCATAAATTCCGTAAAAACGGTATGCAGATTTTCATTATCCAAGCGAGCGACATCATAAAATTGCCGCTGAACAAAAACACTGAAGAAGCCGTATATCAGTATATTGTCGACCATAACTACTCTATTTCATCCAGACAAATGCGTACAGATTTATCCTTGACAAAACAGCAAACAAAGTCCTTTCTCCAAAAATTCCGTCGTAAGGGCATAGAAATTACCGTCGCAGAAAGTAAAAAGAGGAATTCAGATGCGCAGTCACAGTGAATATATTCCGCTGACGCAAGAGCAGATCGCGGCCGCACAGCACACAGATATTGCCGAATATCTGCGCGAACGCGGTGAAAAGGTGCAAAAAGAAGGAAACCATTACATCTGGAAAAAACACGATAGCTGCGTGATCCACGGCTATAAATGGTATCAAAACAGCACCGGCAAGCACGGCGCCGCCGTAGCTTTCGTGCAAAACTTCTTTCACAAAAGCTTCCCGCACGCTGTGCTCGAGCTCATCGGCAACCGACAGATCACTTTTGATCTCGCTGCCCCTCCTCCCGCCAAACGAGAATCAAAACCCACAGACATGATTCCCATTGCCTTCTGTCTGCCGCCAGCTGCACCGGATAACCGTCGTCTGTATGCGTATCTCACGCATACACGCGGCATCGCACACGAGATTGTCAATACTTTCATTGATGAGCATTTGATTTATCAAGACAAACAAGGCAACATCGTATTTGTATGCTATGACTGCTTCGGCCGCGTAAAATCAGCTCACAAGCGCGGCACGAATTCCGCGCAGCGTTACCGTGGCTTTGTGACCGGCGGTGAGTTCAACTGCGGTTTTTCATACGCCAATGATAACGCCACAGTGCTGTATGTATTTGAAGCACCCATCGACTTGATGAGCTTTCTAACACTGCATCGACACGAACCGTGGCACAGAGCAAGCTACTTATCGCTTGGCGGGCTTTCAGAAAATCCTTTACGCCGATTTCTCAAGGAGCACAAATCTATTCAACGTATCGCTTTCTGCTTTGATAACGATATAAATAAGCCCGAAAATCAAGGGCAAGAAGCCGCCAAACGCTTCATGCGGCAGTTTTCCGGCAAATACATAACCTCTATTTTGTGCCCGTACAAGAAGGACTGGAACGACGTCTTGAGAGACAAAATTCAGAAAGGAGAGTTTCTATGACCCCACAGCAAATTATATTTTTATCCATCGTCGGTATTGCTTTGGTCGCTTTGATCTTTTTATCCGAGTCACAAAAGCGCTACAATTTGGACTCTATTAAGCGTAAAACCGTCGGCGACGGCCAGTATGGCACTGCCCGTTGGGCAACACAAGAGGAGATACAGAGTTCGACTATCCAAGTTCCTTACGAGCCGGAAGTGTGGAGATACAACGAAGAAAGCCGTCCGACTACCACAGGCATCGTCGTTAATTTGACACAGAACAAAAAACAAATTCTCGCAACCATCGATCCTTCAGACAGCCACACACTCATGGTTGCCGGAACCGGCGGCGGCAAAACCACCACCTTTATGATTCCGAATATCGAATACGCGCTCGCTTGCGGTACTTCCTTTATCTCAACGGATAGCAAAGGTGACCTGCTCCGTTTATACGGCAAGCTCTGCGAACAATACGGCTATACCTGTTTGAATATCAACTTCCGCACACCGATGAAAAGCGACAGCTATAATTACATGCAGCTCATCAATCTCTACATAGATATGTGGCGCGATGACCCTAAACGTGTAGACTACCACAGCCGCGCCGAGCGCTACGCAAAAGCTCTTGCAAACTCTATTGTCCACACAAAGGGCTTTGACGGCGGCGGTCAGAACTCGTATTTCTACGATTCCTCTGAAGGCTTGATCACCTCCATAATCCTGCTTGTTGCGCAATACTGCAAGCCGGAAGAACGTCATATCGTTTCCGTATTTAAAATATGGTGTTGTACAATAAAAGTTGACATAGAGAACTCAAAGGGCCAATATATAGAAA
>ERZ506979.409-NODE-409-length-28810-cov-20.962511_pt1 | contig 28810 bp, 29 predicted proteins | sample MGYA00512887_ERZ506979 | MGnify/ENA metagenome assembly ERZ506979 | reverse complement strand
AGGTTATCTCCGGCTACACCTCCTTCTTCCTGGGCGCTCGCTCCGTCTGCCCCACCGCCACCATGGAAGTGACCTTCACCGGCAGCTGGTACGATGAGACCGCCGAGAAGGAAGGCGCCGAGAAGCTGATCCAGAACGGCTGCGTTCTGATCAGCCAGCACGCTGACTCCATGGGTGCTCCCACCGCCTGCGAGAAGGCCGGCGTGCCCAACGTGTCCTACAACGGCTCCACCGTTTCCGTTGGCCCCAACACCTACATCATCTCCTCCCGCATTGACTGGGCTCCCTACTATGTCCACGCCATCCAGGCTGTCATGGACGGCAAGGAAATCGAGGCTGACTGGACCGGCACCCTGGCCACCAAGTCCGTGGTTCTGTCCGACCTGAACACCAACGTGGCCGCCGACGGCACCCAGGCCGCCATCGACGAGGCCATAAAGAAGCTGGAGAGCGGCGAGCTGCACGTGTTTGACGTGTCCACCTTCACCGTCAGCGGCGAGAATGTCACCGCCGACATGAAGACTGACACCGAGGGTCACCTGACCTCCTACATGGCCGACGTGGATAACGACGCCAACATGGAGCATGACACCGAGGTCGTCCACGATGGTTACTTCGCCGAGTCTGAGAAGCGTTCCGCTCCCTACTTCGACATTGCCATCGACGGCATCGTCCGCCTGGACGTGAACTTCGGCTAAGTCACGGCTGAACCCGAAAAGTGCAAACAAAAGAGGCTGCCTCACCCGAGGCAGCCTCTTTTCAGGTTGTCAAAAAAGGGCGTTGCCCTTTTTTGACAACCTGATTTCAATACCCCGCCCCCTGGGTGACGATCTTCGCCCACAGCACGGGTCCCACGGCCCCGGTGGGGTCGATGCCCAGCTTTCGCTGCAAGGCCAGCACAGCGGCCTGGGTGCCCCGGCCGAAAATGCCGTCCTCCGCCACGGTGGGAATATCCGGGTCCTGGGCCGCAATGCGATTCAGCTGCTGCTGCAAAAGCAGTACCGTGTCGCCCCGGTCCCCCAGGACGATGAACCGCCCCGGATAAATCTCCCGGGCAAACTGCTGATAGTCCTCCGGCAGGTCCTCCAGCACATCCTCATAGGCCTGCTGGATGGCGTTCCAGGTGTCCCGCCCCACCACGCCGTCGGCGGGAAGGCCCGCATAGCTCTGGAAGGCATACACCGCGTCCAGCATCTCCTGGTCAAAGACATCGCTGAGCCGGATGGGCGGCAGTTCCGGCAGGAAATACCCCAGAAAGGCCAGGAAAAACCGCACCGTCCGCACCGCCAGGCCGCTGTCTCCGAATCGCAGGGCCTCGGAATACCGCCGCTGCACCTCGGAGATGGTCAGCCCCTCGCCGGTAAGCTCCGACAGGCCCTTGACCCCGTTGTAGATCTGCTTGATCTTGTACCAGGTGGCCTTGCCCACGATGCCGTCCTGGGTCAGGTTGAATATCTGCTGGAAGGACTTCACCGCCTCCTCCATGGGTACGTCAAACACCGTGGACGGCTCCGGGATCTCCGGAATGGCCGGATAGTTCCGGCGGATGCGGTTGAGCTGCCGCTGCAGAAGCAGCACGTCGTTGCCGACATCGCCCCGGCGCAGGGGGCGGCCCGGGTACGAGGGCACGCTGCCCCCTACCGGGGCGTTGAACACAATGCTGATGTCCCCGCCGTAGTAGTATTGCAGGATCTCATAGGGGTTCATGCCGTCCTGGGCCAGGTCCACGCTGCCCCACTGGGACAGTCCCCCGCACTGGGTCCGCACCCCGTCGCAGAACTGGGCAAACAGAGGCTCCACGCTGCCCTGACGGACGATATAGTTGTTGAAGCTGTCGTCCACGATCTGGCTGATGTTCTCGAAAACGTCTCCTCCCTCCACATAGGCCTGGTCATACTGGGTGGTGTTGGTGATGTCATAGTCGTATCCCCGGGTACGGTAATACTCGGTATACACCCGGTTCAGGGCGTAGGAGATCTGGGCCAGGATGTTGGCCCGGATGGCGCTCTCCGGCCAGGTGGGGTAAATTTCGTGGGACGCCACGTTCTTGATGTAGGAGGCAAAGGGTACCTCCACGTTCCGTGCGCCGGACCCCGGCGGGCCCAGGTGTACGGTAATGGTCTCCGGGACCACAGGCGTTGCAGGCATCGCGCTCCCCCCTTATATCACCGGCTCCAGCATCACCGGCAGAATGGATTCGATGCGGGCATACACCGTGGCCTCCCGGTCCTCCTGGGGCACGAACATGGGATGCCGCACCGACACCAGGTAGTCGGTGCCGCTGATGGACGCGGTGTCCGGCGCCTGGGACCAGGCAGCGGGCAGAGCCGGCAGGGCGATGCCCTGGACGATACCCGATTCATCGGTCAGCCCCCGGTAAAACGTGTGGGTCTGGCCCCCGAACCGCCGGTATACCTCCACCCTTGCCCCGGCCACCGGAAACGTTCCGCCGCCGGAAGCCACCTGCACCCGCAGGCTCCCCTGGTCGGGGTGGGCCTGCAAAAACGTGGACAGGGGCACATGCTGGGAAAAATCGGACATAGACATACATCCTTTCCTGGAAACTTCCCCTCAGTATATGCCCCCGTCCCGGGGAAAATACGTCTTTTCCCTGTGTGGATTTGTAAAATACAGGGTTGCCAGCTCTGTGTTTTTTTGCTACAATTCCTACAGATACGTCAATATACCCGAAAATTGGGTTTTTCTGGTAATTTCATTCTTCCCATAGCGCAGTGAATGGATTTGAAGGGAGATACATGTATGGGACACTCTCGTTTAGATGAAATTAGCGCCTTTCTGGCTACGCACTGGAAGGACACTCTGGAGAAAAACGGCTTTTTCCCCACCCAGGATTCCGTAGAGTGGGTGCGGCTAACGGATGGTCGTGTCATGCAAATCATCCTCTGTTCTGCATTTGCGGCACCGGAAATTCTCTTTTATTCGCAGACCCTGTCCGAGTATATGTGGTGCAATTATCGCAGCCAGATGAATATGACATATTATGCGGAGAATCATTATGCACACGCTGCATGGTGTAAACAAGAAGATCCGAAAAGATGCAGGGATGTAGATCCAAGGATATCAAACGATGTGGATCTTCAAATGCAGTACACGCTAAAAGTCTTGAACACAATTCAAACACCTCACGATATTCTTTCTTATCGTTGTGAAAGAGAACTTGTTCATCCTATACGTCCTTGTCTTTGGTATGAGGCGGGCGATATACAAGGAACATGGCGTGTACTGGAGAACGTCAAGTGCCCTACTTCCTATTACTTTCAGGGAGATATTCCTCCGGAAAAGCTGAAACGGGACTATTGGCGGGTGTGGGAACCTAAGACGGCCTTCGTAGCCCGGGACTGCCTGGCCAAGGGGAGTCTACAGCCCTTGGCGGACTTCGCGGAGGAATCCAGGGCGTTCAACCTCAAGTATCTGAAACGCTATATGCCGTGGCTGCTCCACTAACCATGCCGCGCACCCTCTGATATAATACGCCCCCTCCGGCTTAGCCGGAGGTTTTGATTATTCCAGAATCAGCCAGTTGTCCTGCCGCTCCGTGACGTAGCCCACCTGGGCCGCGGCGGGGATGCTGTCCCGCAGCTCCCGCAGGCATGCCGCCGCGTCGGCGGGATCCACCGCCATCAGCAGGCCGCCGCTGGTCTGTGGGTCGTACAGCAGGTCCTGCATGGTGCGGCTAACGTCTACCCGGACAGTGACGCCCTTCTGGGCGAAATCCCGGTTCCGGTATGCCCCGGCAGGAATCAGGCCCATGGCCGCCAGGTCCCAGGCCTCCGGGTGGAAGGGGACGTTCCCGCTCTGGATATGGACGGTGCAGCCGCTGCCCTGGGCCATCTCGAAGCTGTGGCCCAGCAGGGCGAAGCCCGTCACGTCGGTGCAGCTGTGGACCCGGTATTTCACCATAATGTCCCGGGCGGCACGGTTCAGGGTGGCCATCTGCCGGTAAATGCGGTCCATCACCGCCCCGCCGGCCAGCCCCGCCTTGGCGGCAGTGGTCAGCACGCCCACGCCCAGGGGCTTGGTCAGCAGCAGCACGTCCCCGGGCCGGGCCCCGCTGTTGGTCAGGATGCGCCGGGGGTCCACGAACCCCGACACCGCCAGCCCATAAATGGGCTCCGCCCCGTGGATGGTGTGGCCGCCGGTGATGATGGCCCCGGCCTCATAGGCCTTGTCATACCCGCCCCGCAGCAGCTCCTGCACCATGTCCTGGGTCATGGACTCCGGCAGGCACAGGATGTTCAGCGCCAGCTTGGGCTCCCCGCCCATGGCGTACACATCGCTGATGGCGTTGGCCGCGGCGATCTGTCCATACAGGAAGGGATCGTCCACAATAGGCGGAAAAAAATCCGTGGTCTGCACCAGGGCCGTATGCTCGTCCAGATAATACACGCTGGCGTCGTCGGACTTGTCATAGCCCACCAGCAGCCGGGGGTCCGAATGGGTCCGGAACCCGTCCAGCAGCTTCGCCAGGGTTCCGGCGCCTACCTTGGCTCCGCAGCCGGCACAGGCGGCCAGCTTCGTCAGCTTCACTTCTGTTTCCACGGTCATTCCTCCTATCCCAATAGCCGTCCCAGGCCCACAAATATACAGCCCAGGGCGAAAAACGCCGCCAGCACCGCCGCCACGCTGAGGCAGAACCTTTTGGGGCCCAGCTTTTCCAGGTCCATAAACGGGTATGGATACAGCAGCCTGGTGTGGCCGATGGGCTTGCCCGTCCGGGCCCGCAGCATGGCATAGACAAAGTATGCCAGGGGCAGCGCCAGCCACCACACGGCGGACAGCACCGTCAGTCCGGACTTATCGCCCCACAGCACCCACTGCATCACCACCAGCCACGGCGTTCCATAGTGGACGCACAGGTTCCCAAGGCTGCCGCCGAAGTCGGCAAATTTTTGCCCCCGTCGCCTGGCGTCCGGCACCAGCACAAAGTGATACACCAGGTGCGTTACATAGATGCACAGGGTCATGGCCAGGGCCACGGTGCTGCCGGTCAGCAGCCGCCGCACCCCGCCCGCCGGGACGATAGCCAGCACCAGTTCGTATAAAAGCACTGCCAAATTGCTGAGATTCGTATAAAAGCAGAACATCCCGGCCCGGATGTGCCCCGTCTGCGGCAGGGTGGAGTGCAGCAGCAGCCCCAGAGCCCCCAGCAGGAAAATTCCCGCCGCAGAAAGACGCAGTCCCATGCTCACCCCTCCTCCGCCAGCTGCCGCAGCAGCCGGATCTCCGCCGCATACCCCGGCAGGTCGTTGGGCGTTTCCAGCACCATGGGCAGGCCCCGCAGCGCCGGATGATTCACCACCCGCCGGATGGCCTCCAGGGGCATGGCGCCGCCCAACAGCACGGCGTGCCGGTCCTTGTGGCTGCCGCAGGGGTTCAGACTGTTGTTCAGGTGTACTGCCCGCAGCCGGTCCAGGCCGATGACCCGGTCGAACTCCGTCAGCACGCCGTCCAGATCGCCGCAGATGTCGTACCCGGCGTCCCACACATGGCAGGTGTCCAGGCAAACCCCCACCGGCAGGGCCACCCGATCCATGATCTCCCGCAGCTCCCGGAATTGCCCGCCGAGCTCCGTGCCCTTCCCGGCCATGGTCTCCAGCAGCACCGTGGTCCGCTGCTCCGGCCGCAGCACCGCATTGAGCGTCTCCGCGATCTGGCGGATACCCGTCTCTGTACCCTGGCCCGTGTGGCTGCCCGGGTGGAGATTGTAATAGTTCCCCGGCAGGTGCTCCAGCCGGTCCAGGTCATCCGCCATGGTCTGAACAGCAAACTCCCGGGTCCGGGGCTCCTTGGAGCAGGGATTGATGGTATACGGCGCGTGGGCCACCAGCGGCCCGAAGCCGTGATCCGCCAGCAGCTGCCGCAGCGCCGCCGCATCGGCGGGGTCCATGGCCCTGGCCCGGCTGCCCCGGGGATTCCGGGTGAAAAACTGAAACGTATTGGCCCCCAGGGACAGCGCCGTCCGGCCCATAGCCAGAAAGCCCTCCGATGCAGACAGGTGGCATCCTGCGTACAGCATCCCGCCGCCCCCCTTCACAGCCGGAGGGCGGCGCAGTCCACCCTGCCGTCCTCCAGGGTGATGACGCCATAGGTCCGCCGGGGACTGGGCCCGATGCACCCGGGATTCATCACCCAGAAATCGCCGCTGCGGTCCACCAGCGGCTGGTGGGTGTGGCCGAACAGCAGGATATCCGCCCCGCACTCCCGGGCGGCGTACATGGCCGCCATGGGGCCGGACTTCACATGCCGGGTGTGGCCGTGCATCATCAGGATGCGGACGCCGCCCAGCTCCGTCAGCCGCTCCGGCTGGTCCGCGCTGCCATAGTCGCAGTTGCCGGGCACCCCCAGCAGCGGGATCCGGGGATACAGCCGCCCCAGCCGGTCCGCGTCCCGGGCGCAGTCCCCCAGATGGAGGATGGCCTGGGGCTGCACCAGCTCCACGCACTGCTGCATAGGGTCCACGCACCCGTGGGAATCGGATAAAACCAGTATACGCATAGCACATACCCTTTCAACGCTTGTTTTCCGTTATTTTACCACACCTTCCCGGGGATTTCCAGTCTCCGCCGTCTTTGCGGAAAACCGTTTTTCCGCTTCCGCAATTCAGAGAAAATGTTGACTTTCCCTCGCGAATATGTTATATATAATTTAACGGTATAATTGTAAAATAGTATGTTTTATGGAAAGAGCGTGTTTTATGCGTATCGAATCATTCAATTTTGCAGGTAATTCCGCCCATGGAGCCCGTGTAGTTTGGGCAAGGTGTACCCAAACGCTTTCCCCGGGCGCATAGACGGCTGCGCCGTATTCCGTCTGTGCGCCTGCCGCAGCCCATACGGTCAAAATCAGATCAGGAGGTAACGAGCATGAAAAAATTTCTATCCGCGCTTTTAGCGGCGGTCCTGCTGCTGTCTGCAACCGCCTGCGCGGCCCACGAGCCCGTTCTGCCCCCCAGCCGGTGGGGGGAGGGAGAGGCCAAAGGAATGCTTCCCCACACCTACTCCCTGTCGGAGGCCTATGACGCCGCAGAGGTGGTGGCCCTTGTTACGGTGGGGGATTGGCTGGAGGAGGAGCTGATCACCGGGCGAACCTTTTTCCGGACAACGGTCCAAAAAGTGTACAAGGGGGATATCCCCCATGAGTTTGTCCTGGCCCAGGAGGGCTGCTCCACCTGGACCTACCGAAATTATCCCGTATTCACCTATGGCAATCAGCTGCTGCTGTTCTTGATCAAATACGATGTGTCCATGTACCGGGATACCTACGACCTGGTGGAGTATCCGGACGCCTATGAGCTGATAAGCACGTATTCCACGGTGATGTATGTAACCCGGGACGACAGCGGCATGTCTTACGTTCTGGACGCCCTGGGCATGATGACCCAATGGAGTCAGATCAATCAGCCCGCCGATTGCCCGGCCGTTGCGCACCCGGGGCAGGAGCAGCTCCTTCAGATCAGGGACAATCTGACAAAGCAGGACCCGGTTCTGGCTGCCATTGCGCCCTCCCAGGCCGACCCGGACCGGCCGGTTGCGTCCTCCGGCGACCTCTATCGTCTGACCGACCTGGAGGACTATTTCGCGCGCCTATCCGCCGATTATACATAAAGAGAGGAAGGTTCACCGTGAACAGATCATTTTTGCGGCCAGGGATTTCTTTTGTTTTAGCGGCAGTCCTGCTGCTGCCCGCAACCGCCTGCGCGGCCCACGAGCCCGTTCTGCCCCCCAGCCGGTGGGGAGAGATGCAGATCCGGTCCATGTTTGAGCGCTATTATTCCATTTCCGACGCCTTTCAGGCGGCAGATGCCGTGGCCCGTGTCACGGTGGGCGACTGGCAGGGAGAGGACCTGCACAACTGGGTCACGTTCTTCGACGCGGACGTTCAGGAGTCTTATAAAGGGGACCTTCCCCGGCACTTCACCCTGGTGCAGGGCGGCTGCTCAGAGGCATCCTCTCCCAACTACCCCTTGTTTATAAACGGAACCGAGCTTTTGGTTTTCCTGAAGGATTATGACGGCAGCGGGGAAAAATATCACCCCATCACCGATTACAATACGGTGCTGTATGCCGTGTATGATGAAAACGGCCACCGGTATTTTCTGGACAGCTTCGGGACCATGAGCGCTCAGGATACCCTTACACCCGGCAGGACCACGCTGACCGCCCAGGAGCTGACGCAGCTGACGGCCCGCATCGCCCAGACGGATCCCGTTCTGTCGAACGCCGTGGTCCAGGCCAATCAGAACCAGGAAGCCGTGATCTACCGGCAGTCCGACCTGGAGGAGCTTTTCAAAAGCCTGTCCTGACATTGCAGCAGCCCGCCCGCCGGGGTTCCGGCAGGCGGTTTTTTATAGGTTAAAGGAGCCCGGCACGCGCCGGACTCCTCTTGTTTATTAACCCAGTGCCCAGGCCTTCACATCGCTGCCGTCGGGGTCGGCGATGCGCAGGCCCGCCGTTACGTCCACCCCGGGCGCAGCCGCCCGGATATCCGCCACGGAGGTCTCGATGCCGCTGCTGCCGCTGGTGCAGAAGGGCCGGATGGTTTTCCCGGTCAGGTCATAGCTGTCCAGGAACGTGTTGATGATCCGTGGTGCGGTGCCCTGCCAGATGGGATAGCCCAGATAGATGGTGCCATACTGGGACAGGTCCAGCGGCTGGCCCGCGATCCGGGGCCGGGCCGCGGGGTCCTTTTGCTCCTGATTGGCCCGGCAGCTCTCGTCGTTGTAGTCCAGATCCTGGCTGGTATAGGGCTGCTCCGGCACCAGCTCGATCAGATCCGCCCCGGTCAGGTCGCGGATGCGCTCTGCCGCCGTCCGGGTGTTGCCGGTGCAGGAGAAATAGATCACCGCCACCCGGGTACCGGCCCAGCCGCTGCCGGTACTGCCGGTGGTATTTCCGCCGTTTCCGGCATTTCCGGTACTGCCTGCACCGCCGGGCACACCGGCGCTGCCGCCGGGATTTTCCGCCGGGCCGTTTCCCGGGTCCGTGGCCCCGGGGGTCACCGTGGGACTATCTCCGCCGGGGGCCACCTCCGTCTGCTTCTTTCCGCAGGCAAACAGGGCGCAAGTCATGCACAGGGCTAAAATCAGGGCAAAAACGCGCTTCATGGGGCTTTTCCTCCTTATTTCCGTCTTTATTCTTCCTCCTGCTGCACCGCCGTGCCGCCCAGGCCGAAATCGTCGGCCACGGTGGCGCTGTCCCGGCGGAGCATGGTTTCCATGACCCGGATATCGCTGTCGATGTCCATGGCGTCGGCGCGGTACAGCTCATCCAGCTGCCGCTCAAAGCCCGCCACGATGCTGTCCATGGTGCTCTGGATTTTGGCCTTGGCCTGGTTGAGATTCTCGCCGCTGACCCCGGCCTCCTCAAACTCGGCATAGGAATTCAGCAGCTTCTGGGTGGTGGGCAGATAGTAGTTCAGGAAGGTGCCGGCCTTGCCCTTTTTGGCGGGCTCCTTTTCGATGATGCGGAAAATCTTCCCCGCCACCTCCTCCAGCCGGTCGATCTTCTGGCTGAGGACAGGGTCGGCAATGCGGTCGTTGGCCCGGCGGATCTCCCGCAGGATACCGGAATAGCCCTGCTCCGCCGGGGCCGGCTCCTGGGCGGTCTGCCGCGGGGCAAAGTATGCCTCCGCCGCCTCCGGAGAGCGGAACAGCATGTCGCTGCTCAGGTCCACATAGGCGTTCTTGCCCCAGAGGCCCTTTTCGATCATGATCTCCAGGTCCCTTTCCACCTTCCGCTGGGGGACCTCCGCCGTGTCGGCCAGCTTTTTCAGAGACACGGCGTCCTGCCCGTGGGCACAGGCCAGATATTTGCCGAAGCGGCGGGCCCGGCGGGTCATAGAGGCGCTGCCGATGACCAGTCCCAGGCCTCCGGCGGCCAGGCCCATGGTGGGAAACAGCTCCGCCAGCAGGCTCCAGCTCAGAACTCCGGCAGCGGCGCCAACGCCCTGCACCATAGACACCAGGCCTGCGAAAAGCAGCACCAGGCCCACAATTTTCATGGTATTGGCCCCTTTTGCGGAGTATTGGGGCGTTTTCGTCACCTTTTTGCGGGTGCTGGAGGCTGTCCCGGTACGAGGCCGGGACGGGGCGGGATTCTGCTGGGACAGGCCGGGATTCTGCCGGGACACGGGCTTGCGCTTCGTGTCGCCGCCGAACAGCTTGGCCAGCAGCACAACAAGGCCCACCGGCCAGGCCACCGCGAATAAAATTGCGATAATGGCCCAGGAGCCAAAATCGTTGTCGTTCTTTTTTGGCGGACGGCGGGGCGGCTCCTGCCGGGTCTCCCCCTCCCGGTCGTCATAGGAATAGGCCATTACTTCTCTCCCTTCCGGCGGAGCTTGCGCTTGTTGCCGTGCTCGTCCACCACATAGGTGTTATCCAGCTCCCGGGCCAGATTTCCCACCACGGAGTCGATGTATTCCCGGCGCAGGGCAAGCTGCTCCTGCTTCTCCTCCGGCGTCAGCCCCTCCGCCGTTTTCGACTTGGCGGCCAACTGGTTGATCCGGGCGATCTTCTTTTCATCCATCATCGGTTCCCCCTTACAGATAGCGCTTCAGGGTGATGAACACCCTGCCTTTTTTCGTTTGATTGCCGACCTCCTCCAGAACGCACTTGCCCAGACCCCGGAGGGTCAGGGTATCCCCCTGGGATACCGGGCGATCCGGCTTCTGGCAGTCGGTCCAGTTCACCTGGACCTTTCCGGAGGTCACGGCCTCGGCGGCCTTGCCCCGGCTGAGGGAAAAGCCCGATGCCAGCACGCTGTCCAGCCGCAGGGAGGACACCGTGTCCCGGATGTGCTTCACCTTTTCCTCCGGCGGGATCAGGTCCTCCAGAGGCAGGGACGCGGTGTGCAGCCGCACCCGGCCCGCAGCCGTCCACTCCGACAGCAGCAGCTCCGCCGCCGGTCCCGTGGCCAGTACGTCGGCCCAGCGGGGGGACACCAGAATGTCCCCCAATGTCTCCCGGGTGACGCCCAGGGCCATGAGACTGCCCAGAATGTCCCGGTGGGTCAGGGAATCCTCCTCATAAAACGAGGCCCGGACCACCCGGACGGCGTCCTCCTCCGGGGCCTCCTGCCAGTCCGGCAGGAACCACAGCTGCCGCCGCTGGGCCCCGTCGTATCCACCCCAGAAGGTATATCCCTCCGAGACGGACAGGGCGTTCAGCAGCCGCTGGGCCGCCGCCTGCTCCGCCGGGGACAGGAAGCCCGTTCCCTGGGGCAGATTTCTCCGGCGGCACTGCTCATACTTGTCCCAGACCCGGCCCAGCAGCAGCCGCTCGTCGCCGTTTGCCGCAAGCCGGTCCAGCATTTCGCGTTTATCCATGGTATTCCCCCAGATTTTGGGTGTGGTACAGCCGGGCGTAGGCTCCGCCCCGGGCCAACAGCTGGTCATGGGTCCCCTGCTCGGCAATGCAGCCGTCCTGGATCACCAGGATGCGGTGGGCGGCCCGGATGGTGGAGAGCCGGTGGGCGATGATCAGGGTGGTGCGGCCCCGGCTCAGCTCGTCGAAGGCATGCTGGATCCGGGATTCCGTGACACTGTCCAGGGCGGAGGTGGCCTCGTCCAGAATGAGGATGGGCGGATTTTTCAGGAAAATCCGGGCAATGGCTACCCGCTGCTTCTGGCCCCCGGACAGCAGGGTGCCCCGCTCGCCCACATAGGTGTCGAACCCGTCGGGCATGGCGGCAATATCGTCGTACAGCTCCGCCCGGCGGGCGGCCTCCTCCACCTCCGCATCGGAGGCGTCGGGCTTACCGTAGCGGATGTTTTCCCGGATGGTGTCGGCAAACAGGAACACATCCTGCTGCACGATGCCGATGGATCGGCGCAGAGAGCGCTGGGTCAGGCAGCGCACGTCGTGGCCGTCCACGGACACGGTGCCGCTGTCGGGGTCATAAAACCGGGGCACCAGCTGGCACAGGGTGCTTTTGCCGCCGCCGGAGGGACCCACGATAGCCACCGTCTCCCCGGCCCGGACCGTCAGGTCCACCCCGTGGAGCACCTCGGGGCTGCCGTTGTCATAGGAGAAGGTCACATGGTCCAGGGCTACCTCTCCCCGGACGTCCGTCAGGTCCACGGCGTCGGGTGCGTCCTGGATGGTGGGCTCCGTGGCCATCAGCTCAATAAACCGGTGAAGGCCCGCGAAGCCGTTGGAGAACATCTCGGCAAAATTGGCCAGCTTTCGCACAGGGCTGATGAACGTGGTGATATACAGGCTGAAGGTAATCAGGTCGATATAGTTCAGCCGGTTCTTCATGATGAGCCAGCCGCCTGCGGCAATGACCGCCACGGACAGCAGGCTGATGAACAGCTCCATGCTGGCGTTGAAAAAGCCCATCTCCTTATGGAAGTTGCGCTTGGAGGTCTTGAACACCTCGTTGGCCCCGTCGAAGCGGCGCTGCTGCTCCGCCTCGTTGGCGAAGGCCTTGGTGGTGCGGACGCCGGAGAGGCCGGACTCGATCTCGGCATTGATGGCGCCGGTCTTTTGCTTGGCGGCCCGGGACGCCTGGGACATCTGGCGACGGCGGTACATAACCACCAGCAGGAACACGGGGATGATGCAGCACACCACCAGGGCCAGCCGCCACTGGATGGAGAACATCACCGCCAGAGCGCCGATGATGGTGACCAGGGAGATGAACAGGTCCTCCGGCCCGTGGTGGGCCAGCTCCGTCAGCTCGAACAGGTCCGTGGTCAGGCGGCTCATCAGCTGGCCGGTGCGATTTTTATCGTAAAAGTCGAAGCCCAGGTCCTGCATATGGGCAAACAGGTCCCGGCGGATATCGGCCTCCACCAGGATGCCGAAGGTGTGTCCCCAGTAGCCCACGATGAAGTAAAGCCCCGCCCGGAGGACAAAGGCCGCCACCACCAGGGCCATGACCGTGAAGAAAATGGAGAACTGCTTCTCCGGCAGCCAGTGGTACATGGCGGTGCGGGAGATCAGGGGAAAGGCCAGGTCGATGACGGCAATGAAGAAGGCGCAGGTGATATCCAGCAGGAACAGGCCCCGGTGGGGGCGGAAGTAGGACAGGAAAATGCGCAGCGGTCTGCGGGTGCGGTAGTCTTGGGTGGTCATGATCTCTCTCTTTCTTGGGTAAAAATACGCATAGTAATCCAGTGTGTTGTTCTGTATAGTATAACACACCTGATTTCCTGGCGCAAGGCGTACTTTTCCGGTATAACATCCTATTCAGACATACGCAAGCTGCCCCCCTCCGATGCAAAAGCGCCGGAGGGGGGCAGTCCTATACTCTTGTCGCTATGGGATTCCGGATTTACCACTCCAGGTTCTTGCCGGTGGTCTTATCGAAAACGTGGGCCACGTTGCCGCCGAAGATCATGTTGACCTCGCTGCCCATGGGGAAGTGGGCGGCGGCGCCGTTGGTGGGGACGATGATGATCACGTCCTTGCCCTCGGCAGTGACATGCAGATGCACGGAGGAGCCCATCATCTCGGACACGTCCACCGTACCCTTGACCCCATCGGCGCACAGCATGATATGATCCGGGCGCACGCCCAGGGTCACGTCCTGCTCCGCCACGTTATGGGCGGCCAGGCGCTGCTGCTTCTCCGGAGACAGCTCCACGGTAACGCTGCCCACAGTGACGGTGTACTTGCCGTCCCGGCGGGACAGCCTGGCGTCGAAGAAGTTCATCTGGGGCACGCCGATAAAGCCCGCCACGAACAGGTTCGCAGGGTGGTCGAACACCTCCTGGGGGGTGCCGATCTGCTGAATGAAGCCATCCTTCATGATGACAATGCGGTCGCCCAGGGTCATGGCCTCGGTCTGGTCATGGGTGACATAGATAAACGTGGTGTCGATGCGCTCCCGCAGCTTGATGATCTCGGCGCGCATCTGGTTGCGGAGCTTGGCGTCCAGGTTGGACAGAGGCTCATCCATCAGGAACACGGCGGGGTTGCGGACGATGGCGCGGCCGATGGCCACACGCTGCCGCTGGCCGCCGGACAGTGCCTTGGGCTTGCGGTCCAGATACTGGGTGATGTCCAGGATCTCTGCCGCCTGACGGACCCGCTGGTCGATCTCGTCCTTGGGCAGCTTTTTCAGCTTCAGGGAGAAGGCCATGTTCTCATACACGGTCATGTGGGGATACAGGGCGTAGCTCTGGAACACCATGGCGATGTCCCGGTCCTTGGGCTCCACGTCGTTCATCAGCTTGCCGCCGATGTACAGCTCGCCGCCGGAGATATCCTCCAGACCGGCGATCATCCGCAGGGTGGTGGACTTGCCGCAGCCGGAGGGACCCACCAGAACGATGAACTCCTTGTCCGCAATGTGCAGGTTGAAGTCCTGCACCGCCACAACGCCCTCGTCGGTGATCTGAAGACTGGTCTTTTTCTCGGGCTCGCCCTTCTTGGCCTTTTTCTTCTTTTCGGTGTTGGGATACACCTTCTTGAGGTTTTTCAGAATGACCTCTGCCATATGCACAGACTGTAACCGTTCTGCCTCCGCAGGGAACGGTCTCGCGCCCGGCAAAGCCGCAGCGCCTTACGGCAGGTCTCCACACTGCCGCACCGCCAGTCTCAGCGGGACCTTGTTCCTCCTTTGTTTTTCCGGCAAGGGGCCAAAAAGTGGAGTGGCCGCCGCCGGTTGGAATAGGATACGTTCATTTTACCACCTCTTGCCGCCCTTTGGCAACCGCCTTTGGGCAAAATTTTCCGCATTTCGCTGCCTTTATAAGAAAACTCCGCAAAAAACGCCGTCATCGCCCGTTCTTTTTTCTGTTATAAGCAGAAATTATTGTATTTTTCAGATGTTATCTATTGTAAAAGGATGCGAATTATGTTAAATTACTGTGTGTCTGTTGGCGCACATATTATAGATGAAGTGTTTTTCGTGCAAGGACAGGCAAATTGTTTTTAAAGGAGCGGGATAACATGCACAAAGCGTTCAAAGTCTGCACCGCTGTTCTGCTGGCTCTGGTTATGACGGTCAGCCTGGTCAGCGGCGCACTGGCAGTCGCCGTCCGCAATGACGACGACACCATCAGCTACGAGCCCCTGGAGCAGGGTGTTTACTCCAAGGGCGGCTACACCATCGACAAGGTCTCCCACCCCACGCTGGGCGCCGGAGAGGTGGACGGCATTCTGACCGGTGATCTGCAGGACCGGGGCCAGAGCTACTCCTGGTCCATGGCTGAGGCCGGTGACTACGTTTACATCGGCACCTGCTACAACTCCACCTACTACATCTATCACAACAACGTCAAGACGTCCCTGGACGCCATGAAGAAGGAAGGCAAGCTGGATCAGAACGTGGACACCAGCCGGGCCGCGGCAGATTTTGTGAAGGTCATGTTCGGCACGGACACCTTCGACGAAACCCCCATGTCCCAGTGGACCCCCGTGATCATGGCTGTGAACCGCTACACCGGCGAGGCCCAGGTGATCTTCCGGGAGCGGGACATCCTGAAGGATTACCCCGACATCTTCCCCGGCTATCCCCCCTATCTGAAGGGCGTGAACTATCTGGCCGGCTATCGCATGGCCTTTGAATTCAAGGGCAAGATCTATTTCGCCGGTATGGGCAGCCCCACGGCCACCCTCATCGAGGTGGACCCCGAGACCAACGAGTGCTCCATCGCCTATCACAACATCAACTACACCCAGGGCGTGTCCAACGGCGTTCACGGCCTGCTGGTGTTTGACGACGAGATCTATATGTGCCTGGCCACGGACAACTACGACGGCAAGGGTACCCCCGGCGGCATCATCGTGGCCAGCTCCGATCCCACCGCGGGTCTGAGCTCCTGGCGGCGTGTGGCAGATCAGGACGACTTTGACGGCCTGCCCGCCGTTATGAAGACCGACGGCCTCAACGGCGGCGGTATCTGGGACATCATCGAGTATAACGGCTCCATGTACGTCACCGTGGTCACCGACAAGTCCATCGACGGCCACATCAACAAGCAGGGCTTCGCCATGTACCGCGGCGACAAGCACGAGGACGGCAGCTTCACCTGGACCCAGGTCATCGGTGACCACGGCACCAGCGGCTACGGCTTCGGCCTGGGCATCAACTACTCCATGAGCTGCAACATGTGGGTGTACAACGGCTATCTGTACCTGGGCACCTACAACGATCCCATGCTGGACCTGGCGGAGATCCCCGCCTCCGGCAACTTCGAGCTGCTGTACAACGATCTGGACCACTCCATCTATCTGTACCGCATGGACGCCAACGGCAACTTCCAGCAGGTGGCCGGTAAGGACGACAACCCCTATTTCCCCGACGGCCCCATCGGCAACCTGGGCGCGGGTCTGGGCAACAACTCCAACCAGTATATCTGGCGCTACGGCGAGCACAACGGTGAGCTGTACATCGGCACCTATGACACCTCCACTCTGACCTATCATTTCACCCAGATCACCGACGGTCAGGTGGCCAATATGGACTATGCCGATATCAGCGGCCGGGCCGATATGCTGAAGGACGCCGTGCTGGAGGTTCTGCAGCAGCACGACAACAAGTATCTGACCTGGTTCCTGGACAAGGTCCTGTTTACCAAGTATACCGCCCATCTGTATCAGATGCTGGCAGGCTTTGCCACGGATATGTCCGCCGATAAGAACCCCGTGCCCGGCTACCGGAACATGCTGGAGGAGTATGAGGCCTTCAAGCAGAAGGTGTTCGACCTGCTGGGCGTGAAGCTGGACAGCGCAGACTTTGCCCAGGAATACGCCCAGGTCACCGGCGTGGCTATGTGCAGCGCCGACACCCAGGGCCTGAAGGATGACCTGCAAAGCGCCGTGAAGGCCATCTTTGCCGCCCTGGACAAGGCCGTGTATGACGACCTGATCCACAACTTTGTGTACTACTTCGGCTGCAACTACTATGCCCAGCAGAGCGAGAACGGCTTTGACCTGCTGGTGTCCAAGGACGGCGTGAATTTCGACGCCATCACCCGGGACGGCTTCGGCGACGGCTCCAACCACGGCCTGCGCACCATCTGCTCCACCGAGAACGGCGTGTATATGGGCACCGCCAATCCCTTCTACGGCACCCAGCTGTGGCGCATGTACAGCGCCGAGGACAAGCCCCTGGTGAAGGAGCATACCCATCAGTGGTCCGATACCTGGTCCTCTGACGGCGAGAATCACTGGCATGACTGCCTGGCCGACGGCTGCACCGTCACCGACAACAGCCAGAAGGACGGCTTCGGCGCCCACGATTATGTGAACGGCGTGTGCTCTGTCTGCGGCCAGAAGCAGGATACCGGCGACAGCGGCAGCACCGGCGGCAGCGGCAGCGGCTCCGGCGGTGACGCCGGAGGAAGCGGCCAGCCCAGTCAGCCCGGTCAGCCCGGTCAGGGCGGCGACTCCGGCAGCACCGGCGGCAGCGGCAGCACCGGCGGCAGCGGCAGCACCGGCGGCAGCGGCAGCACCGGCGACAACGGCAATACGGGCGGCAGCGGCAATACCGGCAACAACGGCAATACCGGCAACAACGGCAATACCGGCAGCAACGGCAATACCGGCAACAACGGCAATACCGGCGACAACGGCCCCAAGACCGGTGACAAGGGTGCGGCTCTGTGGTTCGCCCTGGCGGGTCTGTGCGGCTGCGGCCTGGTGGCCATGGCGGTTACTCCTCGCTATAAGGGCAAGCGCGTTGCCTAACCCAATTTTCCAATAAGCAAAGCCCCCGGTGTACGGCACCGGGGGCTTTGCGCTTGTCAAAAAGGATTTTTGACAAGCGCAAAAGCATTTTCAGAGCTTTTATAAAAGTTCTGAAAATGCGGGCGCGATGCGCCGAGGGTTTTGCTTGTTTCAGACAATTTTTCTTGACAGGTGCAAAAAGTCATCCAGTCAGGCAAAGTATTACACATTTTTCGTCCAAGTGCTTGATTCTTATCCCTATATCTGGTATGATGTGCTGTAATACACGAATGGAGGACAGCGCATGCACGGTTTTTGGCGGGCCGCTCTGTACGCAGCGGCCTTGGGCATTCTGGCCCACCCGGTGGGACAGGCCCTGCCCCGCCGCTGGTTTGACCCCCATCAGGCCCCCTACCGGTGCCGGGATTGGGAAAAGGGCGGACGGGTATATAACAAGCTGCACATCCGCCGCTGGAAGGACCGTCTGCCGGACATGAGCCGCCTGATGCCGGACATGGTGAAAAAGAAGCTGTCGGCGGCTGACCCCATGTCCCTGGTACAGGAGACCTGCGTGGCCGAGTGCGTCCACTGCTGGCTCATCGTTCTGTCTGTGGGCATGCTATTTTTGTGGAAAAGCGTGTGGTCCTGGCTGCTGTGGCTGGTGTACAACCTGCTGGGCAACGTGAGCTTTATCCTGATCCAACGCTATAACCGCCCCCGCCTGCTTCGACTGGCGGAGAAGGAGACAAAGAAGAATCTATGAAAATTGCTATTCTCTCCTGCAACACCGGCGGCGGACACAACGCCGCTGCCGCCGCCCTGGCGGAGGAGCTGGCCGCCCGGGGCCACGAGAGCAAAACCTACAACACCCTGGACTTTCTGCCCAAGGGCGCTGCGGACCTTATCAGCCGGGGCCACGATTTCGCCTATCGCTACACCCCCAAGCTGTACGGCGCCGGCTACCGCCGGGAGGAAAAGCGCCCCTCTCCCCTGCTGTATGAAAACAGCATCCGGGGCATTGGCCCCCTGTATGAGGCGCTGATGGATCTGGGAGCCGACGCGGCCATCTGCGTCCATGTGTTTCCGGCCATGATGATGACGGAGCTGCGGTGCAGCTACGGTCTGCGGATGCCCGCCTGGTTCGTGGCTACTGACTTCACCTGCTCCCCCGGCGTGGGTGAGCTGCAATTGGATGGCATCTGCATCCCCCATCCGGCGCTGACGCCGGAGTTTGAGGCGGCCGGTCTGCCGCGGGAGCGCATTTACGCTACGGGTATCCCCATCCGGCGGCAGTTCTGCCGTATGCCGGACCGGGCCGCCGCCCGGCGGCAGCTGGGTCTGGACAATTGCCGCCACGTGTTCACCCTGGCCTGCGGCAGCATGGGGGCAGGCCCCCTGCGCTCCACCGCCGCCTGCATTGCCGGGCTGCTGGGCCACGACGACATGCTGGTGGCCGTGTGCGGCAGCAACCAGCGGATGCATCGCCAGATGATCGACGACTTCGTGGACAATCCCCGGGTCCGGGTCCTGGGCTTTACGGACCAGATGTGCGCCTATATGCAGGCGTCGGACCTGCTGATCTCCAAGGCCGGGGGCCTTACCACCGCCGAGGCGGTGGCCTCCCGGACGCCGCTGCTGTATCTCAATGCCGTCCCCGGCTGTGAAAGCCGCAATATTGGCTTTATGACGGGCCGTGGCTATGCTCTGGCGGTGGAAAACGACGAGGAGCTGACGCCCCTGCTGTCCGGCGTGATTTCCGGGGCCATTGACCCCACGGCCATGCTGCGCCGCCGGGAGGAACAGTTCCCCCAGAATGCCGCCGCTGCCATCTGCGACCTGGCCTGCGGCCAGGGCGTGACCATGTAATCAAAAAAAGAAATGCCGCCCGCAGGCGGCTGGCGCTTGTCAAAAAGGGCAACATCCTTTTTGACAAGCGCCATTTTGTCAGGTGGTAAGAAAGACCGGAATAAGAAAGGAGTTTTCCTCAACGCCCTGGTCGTCCAGGAACGACAGCCCCAGAGTGCCGTCGTAATACAGATCATCCGAAGGCAGCGGGAAGGTCAGCCGCCACTGGCTGTCACCCAGGTAAGACGCTTCGGAGGCCAGCTCAGGCTCCAGGGAATAGTCCATTGCGTCCGCATCCACGCCGTACAGCTGGATCTGGTCCGGCAGCACCTGGTCCGCGGGCAGACCTATGTACAGCCACACCGTCAGCTGGCCGTCGGCGTAGTCAAAGTCCGCCAGGCCCACCAGCGCATCCTGCCAGGGGACCCAGGCCAGCCAGTCGTCGGAGGGCACGGCAGGGTCCTCGCTGACGTTATGGGCCGGATAGGACGGGGTGTCCGGCTCCCGGGAGCCGCCCCAATGGAGCCGGCCGCTGGATGCAAAGGACGCGATGACGCCCAGAACCACAAACAGCATAAACACCAGCAGGACTCGCTGGCCGGACGTCAGGCTGAAGGACCTGTGGGCCGGTTTTTTGCGGGCCTTGTCCTCGAAGCAGACCTTCTTCTCGTGGCACTCCTTCTTCTCGAAGCACACCTTGCCCCCGTGGGGGACGGAACGGCGCTCCTGCCCCGTCAGGTGGTGCACCGTGCCGTCGGCGTCTACCCGCTCCCGCCGGGGCGGGCGGTTATACGCGCCGCAGGACGGGCAGCAGCCGTTTTTCTCGTAATCGTATATTTTCCCGCAGGCTTTGCACTGAACCATTGCCATACTGTTTTCCTCCTTATTCCCGCTCAAAGCTCACATAGCGGGTGCCCTGGAACGTCAGCCGTCCCCGGTCGCCCTCGGCCAGCATGCCGTATTCCGGTCCCGTCATCTGCAGCTCCATCCGGTCGCCGCTTTCCACCTGGAAGGTGACATAGTACCAGGAGGACGTAGTGGACATATGGTCGCCGCTGTGGTGATGGGAAACGTTCTGCCGCTTGGTCACCACCCGGGCCTCCACCGTCAGCCGGGGAGAATGGTTGTTTTTGTTCCACTGGGACAGGCCCCGGAACACCGTTACCAGGATCATCACCGCGATCACGCCGAAGATCAGGAAAAAGACGATCTCAAATCCGCCGCCGAAGAAAAAGCTGTCCATCATGCCGCATGCCTCCCTTTCCGGGGGGAATGCCCCCGTTTATGTGGTCCTATTGTACGCCCCGCCGGGCGGAAATGCCACCAACCTCAGGTTGCGCCGGGAAAAATTCCCGGAAAGCGGCAGGAAACCTCAGGTTGCGTGGTATTTTTGTCCAGTATAGCATACGCGCCGGACTCTTGGCAAGCCAAAAGCCCGGCGCGGGGGTTATTCATCGGTTTTCAGGAGGTCCCGCAGCGTCACACTGTCCAGATAGTCGCCCATGATCTGCCCCAGCCGGTTCCACACCGGCAGGGTCCGGCACTGGGCCGCCCGGTCACAGGGGTGAGCCCCCTCCTCCAGACAGGCCACAGGAGCCAGGGAACCCTCCGTCAGACGCAGGATCTCCCCCAGGGGATACTCCTCCGGCTTTCTGGTCAGGCGGTAGCCGCCGCCCTTACCGGTGATGCCGCTTACCAGCCCGGCCCGGCTCAGCAGAGACATGACCTGCCCGGCATACTTGTCCGACAGCTCCTGCCGCCGGGCCACATCACGCATGGAGACGTATCCGTCGCCGCCGTGCTCCGCCAGGTCCACCATCACCCGCAGGGCGTATCGTCCCTTGCTGGATATGACCATATCACACCATCCGGCAGCTTTCGCAGCTGCCGCAATCCTCCGGGAACTTGCTGCGGTCATACGCGATGCCGCTGCGGTCGTAGTAGTCCTTGACGGCAGACTTGATGGACTCCTCTGCCAGGACGGAGCAGTGCAGCTTGTGAGCAGGCAGGCCGCCCAGGGCATCCACCACCTGGCGGTTGGTGACGGCCAGGGCCTCGTCCACGGTCTTGCCCTTGATCATCTCCGTGGCCATGGAGGACGAGGCAATGGCGCTGCCGCAGCCGAAGGTCTCGAACTTCACGTCCTGGATGACATTATCCTTGATTTTCAGGTACATCTTCATGATGTCGCCGCATTTGGCGTTGCCCACCTGGCCAACTCCGTCGGCGTCGGGGATCTCGCCCACATTGCGGGGATGCATGAAATGGTCCATTACGATATCACTGTACAGTGCCATAGCCAAACGCTCCTTTCAACGTCACAGCATGAATGCTTTCTTACCGGATTCCAGGTCCTTCCATACCGGGGACATGGACCGCAGATACTCCACCACCCGGGGAACCTCCCGCAGGATGTGGTCCACTTCCTCCTCCGTGTTCCACTCGCACAGACTCAGCCGCAGGGACCCGTGGGCCACCTCGTGGGGCCGGCCGATGGCCAGCAGCACATGGCTGGGATCCAGAGACCCGGAGGTGCACGCCGAGCCGGAGGACGCACAGATGCCCGCCGCGTCCAGAAGCAGCAGCAGGGACTCGCCCTCAATGCCCTCGAAGCAGAAGTTCACATTGCCGGGCAGCCGGTGCTCCAGGTCGCCGTTGACGGCGCTGTGGGGGATCCGGGACAGGCCCGCAATAAGCTTGTCCCGCAGAGCCGTGACCTTCACCCGGTTCTCCTCCATATGGGCGCAGGCCTCCTCCAGTGCCGCCGCCATACCGGCAATGCCGGGGACATTCTCCGTTCCGGCCCGCTTGCCCCGCTCCTGGGCGCCGCCCTCGATGACGTTCACCAGAGGGATACCGCCCCGGACGTACAGCGCACCCACGCCCTTGGGGCCGTGGAACTTATGGCCTGACAGGCTCAGCATATCGATGTGCTGGGCCTGGACGTCGATGGGCAGGTGGCCCGCCGCCTGCACGGCGTCGGTATGGAACAGCACGCCCTTCTCCCGGCACACGGCGCCGATCTCCTCAATGGGCAGGATACTGCCGATTTCGTTGTTGGCGTACATCACCGTCACCAGACAGGTGTCCTCCCGGATGGCGTCCGCCACCTGCTGAGCGGAGACCATGCCGTTTTCATGAACCGGCAGCAGCTCCACCTCAAAGCCCTCCTTCTCCAGCTTTTTCAGGGTGTGGAGAATGGCGTGATGCTCGAAAGCCGTGGAAATAATGTGCATCTTGCCCTTGCGGCGGCCGATGGCGGCGGCGGAAAGCAGAGCCTGGTTGTCGGCCTCGCTGCCGCCGGAGGTGAAGATGATCTCACGGGGCTGGCAGTTCAGGCACCGGGCCACGGTCTCGCGGCTCTTCATCAGCAGCTCCGCCGCCCGCTGGCCCACGCTGTGCAGGCTGGAGGGATTGCCGAAGTTCTCCTCCATGGCAGGCAGCATGGCATTCAGCGCCGTCTGGCTCATCTTTGTGGTGGCCGCGTTATCTGCGTAAACAGTCATCGTATATTCCTCCCTGTTTCAGGTGTAATTACCTACTGATTTGGTTTCTAATTGGAGTATACCCGAAATTAACTACCAAGTCAATGGGTAATTTGAAATTTTTTCTCTTTGGCGAAAAAACTGCCCTGTCGGTTGACAGGGAATCAAAAAATGTGTAAACTAAACATGGTCTTAACGACCAGGAAGAAAGACGAATAAAGGAGTAAAAAAACATGAAACGCATTCTTGCATTGCTGCTGACGCTGATGATGGCCCTGAGCCTGACGGCCTGCGGCGGCGACAACAACGCCGATCTGGTGGGAACCTGGAAATGGACCTGTGACATCACCGAGGAGTTCCAGAAGGGCGTCAATGAGGGCGCCGGCATGGACGTCCCCGTGGAGGCCAAGGTGGAAATGACCTTTGTGCTGGTCTTCAACGAGGACGGCACCTTCACCCTGAGCGTGGATAAGGACGCCCTGTCCGCCTCCGTGCAGGGGTACATCGACGCCATGGTGCCCGTTACGGTGGACCTGGTGTATCAGCAGCTGGAGGACCAGGGCATGAGCCGCGCCGATATCGACGAGGCCATGAAGGCCCAGGGCATCACCGTGGAGGAATATGTGAAGCAGCTGTTCGGTGCGCTGGACGTGGACCAGCTGACGGACGGCCTGGACCAGGAAAACCTCACCGGTTATTTCCGCGCTGCCAAGGGCAAGCTGTACACCAGCGAGAAGGAAAACTCCTTCAGCCAGGACGATTATGCCGAGTACACCCTGGAAAACGGTGTTATGAAGTGGACCGGCGGCAGCAGCGCCCTGATCTCCGATTTCGGTGACATCGGCGTGGAGCTGCCCATCGAGTGGGTCAAGCAGTAACCGTCTCTCCCCTTGCGGCCCCCGTTTCGGGGGCCGCAAATTTGTAGGTTTGTCAAGCTCGTTGGGAGAGCGCCTGCGGTGAGACCTGAGGCGGCCCAGTGGGCCCGGTGACAGGGGTTGCAATTCCCGGGAAGGTGTGGTATACTTATTTACCAATCAAAAGAGAGGAGGTCCGCCATGGAAAAGCGCGGTATCAAGATCGCGGCCCAGAACCGCAAGGCGCACCACGACTATTTCGTGGAGGACCGGTATGAGGCGGGCATCGAGCTGGCGGGGACGGAGGTCAAATCCATCCGCCAGGGCAGGGTAAATCTGAAGGATTCCTACTGCGTGGCCAAGGACGGCGAGATTTACGCCCACAGCATGCACATCTCTCCCTATGAACAGGGGAACATCTTCAACAAGGACCCGGACCGGCCCAAGCGGCTGCTGATGCACAAGCGGGAGATCCGCAAGCTCCACGATCTGCAGAAGCAGGATGGCTATGCCCTGATCCCCCTGAGCCTGTACTTCAAGGACAGCCGGGTGAAGGTGGAGCTGGGCCTGTGCAAGGGTAAAAAGACCTACGACAAGCGGGACGCCATCGCCAAGCGCGACGCCAAACGCGAAATGGAGCGGGCTGTCCGCGAGAAAAACCGATAAAAGGAGCGTATCCATGAACAATCCCATCGTCACCATCGAAATGGAAAACGGTAAGAAGATCACTGCCGAGCTGTATCCCGATATTGCGCCGCAGTCTGTGCGGAATTTCATTTCTCTGGCCAACAGCGGGTTTTACAACGGGCTGATCTTCCACCGCTGCATTTACGGGTTCATGATCCAGGGCGGCTGCCCCGACGGCACCGGCATGGGCGGTCCCGGCTACTGCATCAAGGGTGAATTCGCCGCCAACGGCGTGCCCAATGATCTGCGCCACACCCGGGGCGTGCTGAGTATGGCCCGGGCCCAGGATATGGACTCTGCCGGCAGCCAGTTTTTCATCATGCACAAGGACGCGCCCCATTTGGACGGGCAGTATGCCGCCTTCGGTATGGTCATCGACGGCATGGACGTGGTGGACGAGATCGTCTCCCAGCCCAGGAACATGATGACCAACAAGCCCAAAAAGCCCCAGGTGATGAAGTCCGTCACCGTGGATACCCAGGGTGTCACATATCCGGAGCCGGAGAAGCTGCCGGATCCCTTCCATAGATAAGCTTTGACACGGCATCCGGGCCGGCCTCCGGCCCGGGCGCCTTCCATCTCATACGGGGCTGTACCGGTTTCGACGGGGGTGTGGAGGCAGGATAAGCGGGCGGCGGTGCCTGACCGCCTAAAAACGGGCAACTTAAAATTAACTGACAACAATCGTATTGCTGTCGCTGCCTAACTAAGGCAGCCGTCTGAACCGGAGAGGCCACAGGCCGGGGAGGGCGTCGTTGATGTGGCGGACGTGCGGCGGGTAAGAGTTGCCCCGCCCATGCATCATGACTCTACTGAACTGTGCAGTCTGGCCAGTGCCTGTGCAGGGAGGGAATGCTGAAACTGTCCTGCGCCCGGAGAAGGTCCTGTCAAAGTGCTTTCGGACAGGGGTTCGACTCCCCTCAGCTCCACCATAAAGAGTTACCGGTATAGATGCGTCTGGCGCAAAGCCAGGCGCATCAACCGTTTCCGGGCTTTTTCGAGCCCGGATTTCTTCTTTTGAACCATAGATTTTTATGGGGGTTTCGGAGCAACTGACCAGATTTGAACCGGAGGATCTCATGTCTTGGACAGTTTCCAACCTCCAGCGCCCTTTTAGAGAGGACTTTTCTCTCGAAAAAAGCGGCATCATCGCAGAAAAAGAATCACAAATCTTTGGGCGTCGTTTTGTCGGCTTTGACAGGCCGAAAAAAGCGGCGCCCTTTTTCAATTTCTAAAAGGGCGCTGGCTGCAGCGTCTGAAACGGCAGGCCGGAGAAGACCTCTCCGGCCTTATTTTTTTACAACAGGAGGATCGCTCACATGGACACCAAAAACACAAGCCGTCAGCTTCGCTACCTCGAAGAAGTCCGTACTCCCCTGCACCGTGCAGGCTTTGGAACCCTGCCGGTGGAGGGAGAGCAGTTGCCTGTCCTTTTGAACGGCACACCCCTCTGCCGCATCACCGGCAAGGGCAGCGTATTCTATCGGCGACAGGATGTGGACACGCCCCAGGCAGAGGATGCCCTATATCGCGTCGAGGACATCGCCGCGAAAACGCTGGAGTATATGACCGCTATGGAAGCCGCTCCGCAGCTCAAAGCCAGCGGGCTGGATGGCGACTACCGCATCCTCGCTGACTTTGGCGGCACGGTGCTGGCGGGTTCTCCGAGCAAATACGGCGTTCAGTTCGTCACATGGGATTGGGACTATGACCGCACGGGTGTGGTACACGGACACTACTTCATGGAGAACTACGATGGCGCCAAGCAGGACTTCGCCACACGCTCAGGACTTATCCAAAAGGAACAGCTTTTCAGCCCGGAGCAGCTGACTGAGATATTCCGCTGCTGCGCCGATTCCGTGGATGAGGACTTCTTTGAGCTTACGGATACGCAGGAAGAAATGATCCGCGGAATCCAGCAGCAGATCAGGGTGTGCGTACCGGATCTGGACGAGCGCGTCCGTCAGCAGGAGGAAGCATTGGAACGAGCCTCACAGGAACAGACAATGTAATAGCAGCATGGCATGGCCGGAGTTTTAGCAATAAGACTCCGGCCCTTTTTTATTTTCAAAAAAGGAGTGGATTTGCTTGACGCGATACTTTATGAAGTTCACACCCCTGTTCGCCGCAGAGGTGCAGATGATGACGCCACCCCGTCATCAGCCTCGCAGAAGCGGACGCATCCGCAGCAGCTTTCGCTACAGTGCCGACGATGTGCGCTGCAAAGACTGCACGAGATATGACTGCGGACACCCCTGTCACCTGAATGAGTGCGTCTGTCTGGAGGAGCGCATCGAGGCCGGCGTGGTGGAGCTGAACGCTCTGGCGCGGGAGTGCTTCGGCGGGAGGATGTTCCGCCCGCTGCAAAGACGGCTGCGAGATGAGCTGAACAGGCAGCCCTTTCGCTTCTTCCTCAGTGCTGCCCACAGAGAACGATGGACGCATTGGAAAAACCGCTGCTACGGTATGTCCGAGCGCAACGCGGCTGCGCTGTTTCTGCTTACCGCCGATGAGGAGCTTTGGCAAAGAGTCCTATGGCATTTCGACAGCAGCGGCTTCGACTTCACCGCCATTCGCCTCTCCGGTATTCACCCGGAGCTGTACAGCATTTATCAAGCGGCGAAGACCATTTCCGTTGGCGGTGACAACATCGTCATAGAAGACCTTGCTTTTTCAGAACTGGTCAGTGACAGGGCCTTCCGGCTCATCCTCGGAGCACTCCTGCTATGCAGGTATGGCGAGGCGGTCTTAAATCTGGAAAGAAAAACGGAGGAGACAACATGATGAGCGCAGTTCTGAGTAATCCCGGCCACCCGAAATACGGTGTGGCAACGATTCCATTCCCCATTCCCCGTGACCAATACACATACTGCATGGACTTGTTGGAGGCGCTGGAAATCGGCGATACAGTCAAGGCGGACTGCAAGGTGGTGGAGTTTGACAGCGCCTACAACGTTCTCAAACGCATGGAGCAGTGTACAGTCAATGTGGAGGAACTGAACTACCTCGCCAAACGGTTGGACAGCTTCGACACCGGCGAGGCCGCGCAGTTTCAGGCGATGGCCCACAAGCTGGAGCTGTTCGAGCTGAAGGATCTCATCAACCTGACCTTCTGCTGCCAGCAAGCCACGGTCATCACCGACTTTTCCGACCTCGCCGCCATCGGCCGCGACCATTACATGAACCTGCACGGCGGCAGCGCAAGTGTGGATGAGCTGAACGCGCTGGACGGCAAGAAAACCGCACGGCAGCTCATCGAAAGTGGCAGCGGCACGATCACCCCCTACGGCGTGGTCTATGACAACGGCATGAAGTTAGAGCAGATCTACGATGGCCGGTTCTTCCCCTGCTATTACTATGAGCCGAACGCCATCACCATTGCGGTGACCTCCAAAGCCGAGCCAGAGGACACAGAACACATCACATGGCTGTTCCTCCCCATGATCCAGGAGGAGATCGACCATGCCCTCCTTCGCGGAGGTATCACAGATCCCGCCGATGTCCGCCTGCGGCTGGAGGACAGCCAACTCCCCAATGAGGTGGATGTCCTTCTGGATATGGAGTACGAAACTCTCTCTGATCTTAACGAACTGGCAGAGGCGACGGATGGGTTATCAAAAGCGGATATGGAAAAGCTGGGCGCCGTGGTCATACTGGCAGAGCCAAAGTCCGCGGCGCAGATCAAAAACCTTGCGGAAAGCCTCGACCTCTTTGACTTCGCCCCCGGCGCGCATACGCCGCAGGAATACGGCAAGTACATGATCCAGCAGTCTGGTCGCTTTGAGTATGACGAAAACCTCGACGCTTTTTATGACTATGAAAAGTACGGCACGGAGCGCATGAACGCGGAGGACGGAATGTTCACTGACCGGGGTTACATCGCCTATAAGGGCTATTACAGCATGGAGGAAGTGATGAACGGAAGCCAGAGCAGCCACATGGAGATGGGAGGGATGATGTGATTATTCAAGCAGAACTCAGACGGAAACAGTCCGAGTACGGGGGGGAGTCCTGTGCCGTGGATAAGGTCATCGAGCTGCCAAGCCCGCGGTTCAAGCAGTTCAGCCACGCACTGCTGGCTGACTACGATTTCATCGCAGAAAACAAAAATGCCATCCGACACGATGATGACTCCAGGCACTGCCTGCTCATCCTTGACGCGGATGGAAAGGACGGTTTTCTTGTTGACCCACAGGGGCACAACTATGCCCGGTACAGTGCCTTTGTTCCTAACGCCCGCAGTTTGCTGACGCCGGATATGGGGATCGACCGCAGCTATCTTTCGCCGGCAGAGCCTT
>ERZ506979.408-NODE-408-length-28833-cov-23.831121_pt1 | contig 28833 bp, 28 predicted proteins | sample MGYA00512887_ERZ506979 | MGnify/ENA metagenome assembly ERZ506979 | reverse complement strand
TTACGCATGAAAAATAAAATGGCTTAAATAAACAAAATCGGAAACTCTATTAAAGCACTTCTAGCTTTTATTCTTTATTCAAACTCGGCAAGTCCAAAGATATTCTTAAATATATTTGTTTAAGTTTTGTATCTTTTTTGCCGTTATTTTATTTCTGTTGCATATATTATTTTGGCTCGCTGATTTTCTGTTGCCAATTTGTTGCCAGATTCATTATAACTGGCAGAAAAACATTTGACAAGTATTGTTTGTTTTACATTCTTGCTTCTCTATATGCTCTATCTTCATCATTATCCTTAAATATATTGTATATACACTCTGGAATAGCATAACACCCTTTTCTATGCTGAAAGATTACTTTCTGAATATCTTGTAAGTCTTCCATTGTCTTTGTTTCATTATTATTGATATCGCTATCGAGTTCTTGTAATGTACTTATATCTTTATTCAACTTTTTTATTGTATCTAATAACCATTTTAGCATTGGAGCAATAAATACCACTCTCCATAACAGGTCTATAATTCTTTCATTTTTCCACAGTCCCATTGCCAGGATTACAGCAACTAGAATTATAAATAAAATTATACTTGCAAATTTGAATCTTTTTCTAAGTCCAACATCCCATCCCAAATTTTCTCTCTGACACGCCAAAATTCCATCTATGGTGTTTTTTTTATCAACGACAGGTGTATACCAATCTTTCAGTTGCTTTTTTTCCTGCGGATTACTCAAAATTTTCTTTGAATGAGTTGCTATCTCATGATCAACATTTTTATCTCTTCCAAAAATTCTTTTATCCCACGGCATCTCATATACATATACATCAAATTTTTGTTGAATAAATGCCGCTAATTGTTTCTTTTCTTCAATATATTTATCAATAACAAAACTGAAGAACATACTAACTATAGACAATATATATGATGCATATCTCCACTCTGTATTTTCTGGAAGGAACAAAAGAATTACAGCTAATGCAAGCGGTATCCATACCGATAATGCCACTGAAACAGTATTATATTTCTTTGCCTCCCTATACAGTTGTCTTTGTGCTGCCAACATAGCAATTGAATTATCTTCATTTTGTCTCGTTGCAATTCCATTAGACATTACAATTCTCCTATCACTTCTTTAATCTCACTCATTGCACACGAAGGATATTTTTCTTCATCTTTTAAAGCTTCCTGTATATTATATATCGCCTCGTCCAATCTTTCCTTCTGATAGTTGTATGTAGACAGTTTGTACAATTCATTCATGCCTGTCAACAAATACTTTTTCAAATCATATCCTTGATATTGACTTGACTGATAATAATTAACTATTATTTTTTCTAACTCATATGAACTAAAAGCCTTACAGTTTTTAGAAACATTCCAGTGCTTTAATAATCTAAGTAATGGTTTTATCATATAATGATTATTTTTATTTGCTGTTGTAAGATTACTAAAGTCTGTAGCACAAAATGTATATATCCATTCATTGCGATTATTTTTTATTTTATACAGTCCACCATCCATAATCGCTGGTGTAATTTCAAATTTGATATGCAACATCTGGAGCACAACCGTTGGTGATGATTGTCGAATCTGTGAAGTTGAATATTTTGCTTCCACACCCCTTCTCACTCTATCCAAATATGTTTGAGGAGTTGCACCGTCATTATCCATTACAAGCATAATATCCACATCTGTCCCATAATCAACTGATTGTGGAAGATTAGTATCCCGTTGATACGAACCAAATACTTTTATTTCTTTCAAGTCAACAGATTCATACTTGCTAAAATAATCTCTCATTCTATCTTTAAATATATTTAAAGACACATCTATAGATTCTTTTTCATTGCCTTTAATTATCAAATTCGACGCAGTTTCTTCCAAATATGAATTAATTGACATTTTTCTCTTCCTCTCTGTTCATGTGCCTTACTCACCTGTATATTCTGGAAAATCATTTCCCAACACTTCCCTCCATTTCATAATAGCGCCCTTTTGATCTTTATCATTGAGTTCCTTACTTGAAGCTTCTACAGCCTTATTATATGCATTTGTCAAAGCATCACTTATTTTGCATCTATCATCCCAACAAAAGGAATTCAAATTTCCTTGTATACCTTTAGGATCGTCTACATCTGATAATATGGCCGAAGATAAATACTTCAACAAATCTCTGAATTCTAAATCTATCCACCATTTTTCAGATGCTTCTTTACTTTCATATTTCTGAAGAATCATACATTCCAACAAATATGAGCCGATTCTAATAGTAACTTTTCTATTATTCCAATATTTCGCAAGTCTGACCAGTTCAAGTAATTTTCCATTGTGCTTTTGATTTATATCCGTAATGCGTTCATTATCTATCCTCGGATCTGTCCTTTTCCAATTTCCTGAACCATCTGGTATCAAATAGAAATTGGTATCTGTATAAAAACAAGGAACAATGTCAAAATTCCATGTATATGATTTTAACTGAAGTGTAGCTGCCTCATGATTTTTGTGCATTTCCGCTTTACTGTAATCTTGTAAATCTGACAATTTAGTGATAAAGCGATTAATCACTTTCGTAGAATTCAGATAATTCGTGTTATCTGTCATTAATCCATTTCCAGAATCAGAATCATTACCATTTATATAAAATACATCTCCCGATTGTATATATGTTCGTGTTCCTTCTCCCGACAAGCACAACATCAAATCTATGTCATCAATCGGTCTAATTTTTGTACGGCGCTCAAATGAACCAAATCTTAAGATTTTATCTTTATATACTGCAAAAAAATCTGTGTCACCACTAAACCCTTTTATATTATCAATCAAATTATCTCTACTTGAACGAGCTGTCTTTGTTTTTTCTTGATCAAGATTAACCTTTTCTTTCATAAATTCTGCAAATGCATTATTCACCGTTGTCGCCATATCTTTCACCTCCTGATTCATTTACCCTTTTATTACAATAAATATCTCGTCTATAAATTAATCACCATTCAGATGCATCATATACTCTAGCATTTCGGCAATCCCGGTTTCTGTTTTCCCTGCAAACTTAATTTTCATTCTACGTCCTTATTTTCTCCTAGACAAATAGGCTTTAACCTTCACATAAAAGAACAGATATCCATTTCTATCATCCCACAATACTTCAATTCATTATAATCCTGTCAAGGGTTTACTCCCCTTGACAGGATTATAATGTCAGTGAGGTGTCATTGTTAACCAACAGAATTCTTCTGCAATGAAATTCACAATTCCAAATTAGCTAGGTGCTATTCTTTTTGGAGGAAAATCAATCTTTTGAGTTAACGTTATTGATGTTCTTAAACATTATCTTCTCTATTTCATCTCTTTCAGCCAAAAAGGTTTTATTGGCTTCATCCCTTTTTTTCTCTGCTGCTCGTACTTTACCAGCAATCTCTTTTTCCTTTTCCGGTTTAAGTCTAGGAATCGGTATTGTTGCAACAAAATCTGGTGTTATATGATCAACTACCGACGCATATATTCCTCTTTCCAATAAGATTTTTCCGATATTATTAGTTGATAAATATGCATATACATAATATGGATCTATTAAAGTTTCATCACAAATAACCCTTATAACATGCTCCGAAACCATCGTTCCAGCCATATTGTCGGTGACCATAACAACCCTTCCTGTTGAGCCAGATCGTGTTATTAAAATCCAATTTTTTTCCACAAAATGTTTTGCAGCCGGTTTATAATCTTTTGGCGTGTATTTCAAATCAAACGGCCTTACTTGAAGAATTTGCGTCCCAGAATAAAACGGAACACTTTCTTCCCCTTCCATGACATAATTTCTTTTATGCCTTCCAGGATAAAAAATACCATGTTCAACAACCAAATCTCCTAATCTAACAATTTCTACAACGTCCTCTCCTATAGATTCCTCTAATTCTTTCGCAAGATTATTTTTATTTGGATCCCAATACCACGCATCTATTCGTCTTGATTCATCATTTAATATTTGTTTTGAATTTATCACAAAGCAACTAGGCTCATGTTCTCCAGTCCTATCCTTTACAGTTCCAGACAATACATAGTTATTCCATTGTGCATAAATTTCCGGTAAATCATTCCAAATTACCTCTTTACCATCATCTCCTAACAGATTCATTCCGGACGCATCTTTTTTATAAAGCGGATTTCCTCTTCTATCGTGTCCAACAGCTTCTGAAACAGCCATAAAAATAGGATAATCCTCTGGAATGTTTTTTACTTTTTTCAAAAAAACAAGTGATGTTTTTGTACCTGTATGTGGCTGAAAGGCTTCTCTAGGCAAATCTACAATTGCCGTAATTTGAACTTTTTTTAATAACCATTTTCGAAATTCAACACTCTCTTCTTGTGCTCCAGATAAATTTTGTTTTGGAAGAACAATTACCATTCTTCCCCCTTCTTCTGAATCGGTAGCATCTTTCAAATACAATATATCCCTTTCAACAAATAATTTATCTGGATCTTGTCCATCTACTAATTCTTTTGTTGGTTCTCCATCTATTAGCTTATGCCCCAGTTCATACTTTTCCAAAACATAATCTCTTGTATCATCAATTTTGGTTCCAAATGGTGGATTCGTTGTGATTACATTTACCGTTCCCGGTTTAATTCTTTTCTTAAAATTTTCATTCAAACTTTCGTATGGTTCTAATGAATCAAAATTGTATATGTTACTCTTCCCGTCACCAACTATTGCCATATATGACTTAGAAATTCTATACAGTAACGGATCAATATCACAACCATATATGTATTTATCTGCATAATCCTTAAGCATCAAATTTAATTTATCCTTCGAGAAATTTCGACTTTTATATAATTCCTCAATTTGTTTTCTTAGTTTTTCAATTGCAATCGAGAGAAAGCCCCCTGATCCACATGCTGTGTCCAACACCAATTCATTATCTTTGTATGATGGATTAATTATATCCATTGCGAATCTGACAATTTCTCGAGGTGTAAAAAATTGACCACTTTCACCTTTTAATGTCGACGGCAATAAGATTTCATACGCATCGCCCAATGCATCTGTATTTGTTTCTTCATGCATAAGAGCAATTCCTTGCAATTCACTAACAATATACGCAATCCACTCCTCGTCGTATTCCAGCCTTTCTCCCTTAAACATTGTTCCAAAATCTGGATCTTTTAAAAGCTTATCATATAATTTTTCTATCCGCGCCTTAATTGCCTTTTTTCCATCTGCAGATGCAAGTTCAACCGGTGTAGCTCTAAACTCACATAAATCCTCCGGACCAATTTCATCCATAATTTTACAAAATAACATTTTTATAACTTCAATAGCTATATTCTCTTCTCTTTTTATAGGCCCGTTGCCATATAATTTGTAATACATACGGCTAAATAATAATTTGAGTGCTTTTGCTGGTTTTAAATCTTGTTTTCTATACTTACCAATTGTTTCTTGTGTTTCTCCATATCTTGGCAAAGTTGGAATAAGCATGAACTTAGTTGGATCTTTTGTCAAATCTCTATAATGATAAAATGGTCCTTCACTGTTTTTTTCAAATCCAGCAAACCACACACAATAAGGAGCTGTAGTTGCTGTTACATATGAAAAAGCCTGTAAATCATACTTCTTTTTAGGTGTTTCTATCTCTATTATAATATACGCATTTTCCTGTTTATGTACATCACTATTGTACACAACAATATCCACTTCTTCAGCATTTCTTTTTGCGCCACGCTGTAATATCACCTCAATATCTATATGCGATTTAGGATATCCCAAATCATCTATTAAAATATGTTCAAACAACTGTCTATATAATTCTTCAGGGTTACTCCTCACTTCTTTTCCCGTTGCATAATCATAAAATTTATTTTCTGCCATAACATTATTTCCCTTTCTCATCTACATAATCCACTATATCACCTATGTTACACTGTAAAACACTGCATATTCTTCCTAAGACATTCATACTGATATTTTGATTTTTTCCTATTTTCGCTAATGTTGCTGGAGTAATGCCCGCTGCATCCCGAAGCTCAACTTTATTCATATGTTTATCCACTAATAATTTCCATAATTTATCATACGAAAACATATTACACCTCCTAAACTTAATTATTATACTTTATTTCTTGTTGAGCTTCAATAAGATGATACACAAAAACATATTTTAAATACATTTTCATGTATTTATATTCGAACATTTGTTTGTGTTTTAGTTTATCATAGCATTTCAAAACTTTCAAGGGGTTAAATGTATTTTTAAATTCTACCTTGCAAGAGTAAATTCTATACCTGTAGAAATTACTTCTGCATGGATTTTTCCTTCTTCTTTTTATAAAATACTACTGCAGATGATCCCCTGCCTGTGCAGAAGGAGGATAAAATGAATACAGGAAGACCAAAAGGCAACCAAAAACATCTTGACTTATCTGCACGTATTATAATTGAACAGCATTTAAATAACGGTGATTCATTTAGAAGTATTGCAATAGAATTAAGCAAGGATCCAAGTACCATATCCAAAGAAATCAGACGTCATTCTATTATCAGGGAAAGAAGTACAGATGCATTTGCCCCTATTCCCTGTGCAAATAATTATGATCGTTCAAAGCCCCGGACAAATATATGTAATGTCATGCATATGTGCGGTGATAATGAATGCCGGCACAAATGTGTCCTCTGCAGAAAATTCAGATGCAGCGATGTCTGTAAATTTTATAAACCAAGAGAATGTGAGAAATTAAATAAACCGCCTTATGTGTGCAATGGATGCAGCAAGAAAACGAATTGCATGATGGACAAAAAGATTTATTCTTCAAAATACGCCCAGGACACCTATGAAGCCCTTAGAACCACAAGCAGAGAAGGAATCAATCAGACACCGGAAAGTATACAGAAACTGGACATCCTGTTGTCACCGCTTCTCAAAAAAGGACAATCTATTGCCCACATCTACGCATCTCATGCTGATGAGATCGCCTGTTCCAGAAGAACCATATATTCTTACATAGACCGTGGCGTTTTTCAAGCCAGAAACATAGATCTGCGCCGTAAAGTGGTATACAAGCAGCGGAAAAGAAAAACTACTGCCAGCCTTAAAGACAGAAGTTTCCGAAAAGATAGGAGCTATAAAGAATTTCTGGAATATATCGCAGCGAACAAATCTGTTTATGTAGTCGAGATGGATACCGTTGAAGGAGCAAAAGGTACCAGTCCCTGCTTTCTGACTATGTTCTTTCGAAACTGTAGCCTTATGCTTATGTTTCTTTTAGAAGAACAGACCCAGAAAGAAGTAACCAGGATTTTTGATCATTTAACAGAATTACTTGGAATTGAACTGTTCCAGAAACTTTTCGAAGTGATACTTACGGACAACGGACATGAATTTCAGGACCGGCAGAGTCTGGAATATAGCAAAAATGGGGAAGTACGCACACGTATTTATTATTGTGATCCCAACCGTTCTGATCAAAAAGGTGCTCTTGAAAAGAATCATGAATATATAAGGTATGTCCTTCCAAAAGGAACAAGCTTTGAAAAAATGACAGACAAGACAACGCTGCTGTTATTAAATCATATCAACAGCGAAAAACGGGACAGCCTCAATGGACACAGTCCATATGAAGTATCCCGTCTCCTGCTGGATAACAGACTTCATAAAGCATTAGGATTGGCAGAGATACCAGCCGATGAAGTCACATTGATACCAGCATTAATAAAATAATAATAACAATACAGGCACAGGCAAGTTTCATTGCATAGAATTTAGTCTTTCCAACAGACATGTGGAATTTAGTCCTGCACACTATTTCCAGATGTCCTTTTATCATGCAAAAAACCATGCTGTTTATTCCGTATAAAAGCATTATATACTAAAAAAATTAAGTTGTGTATCTCCGAAAATAGAATTTAATCCCGCATAAAATCAAGGTGTGTTAGAATGTAGAATTTACTTTTTCATTCAAGCAAAACTTTCAAGGGTTAAATGTATTTTTAAATTCTACCTTGCAAGAGTAAATTGGGGGTGCGGACAAAATCTTGGACTAAATTGCTATTCCTAAACTACGTCTATACTGAAATGGACTCATTCCACCCAACGATATTTTAATTCGAGTTTCATTATACCAATGTATATATTCGTCTAATTTATGTATAAATGAATCAATAGATGCATGGTTCCAGTTTCTTCCATAAAACATTTCATTCTTTAGACGACCAAAGAATCCCTCGCATGCAGAATTATCCGGAGAGCATCCTTTCTTTGACATAGAGCGAGTAAGACCGGCAGTGTCCATAAGATTTATCCATTCCGGCCAACGATAATGACATCCTCGATCAGAATGAACCAGAGGATGCTCTGAAGGATCAAGCTGCTCAATAGCTTTTTGAAGCATGGTATTTGCAAGTTTGGAGTTTGGGGAAGTGCCAATTGTCCAGGAAACAACCATTCCATCAAAACAATCTATAATAGGGGAAAGATAGATTTTGCCTGCTGGGATATGAAATTCTGTTATATCTGTAAGCCATTTTTCGTTTGGTTTTTTAGCTGAAAAATCACGTTTTATTATGTTATCAACTTCAGGAGTAATCTCCCCCTTATAGGAGTTATATTTTCTTTTTCTTGCTGCTTTAACGATTAATTGTTCTTCGTTCATTATACGACGGACTATTTTTTCAGAAACAATAATACCATCTTTTCTTAACAGACAATGTATGCGACGATAGCCATATATTTCTTTATTACACATAAAGAGCTCTTTTATTTGTTGGCGTAATTCTTTATATTTGTCTTTGCTTTTTATGCATTGTACCTGATAACAGTAGCTACTTTTAGAAAGCTTTAAAACAGGTAGCAGTTCATTTAATTTATATTTATTACGTAGGGCATCAATCAAGAAAACTTTTTCACGATTAGTCAATTGATCAAGATTGATGCCCTCCTCTTTTTTTAAGATATCGCCTGCCTTTTCGAGAATGTCACGCTCTAATTGAAGTTTATATACATCGTTTTCGAGACGTTTGACTTTAGCTTCCAGTTCTGCTTTCTCACGTATTAATTGTTCGATGCTTTTATCTTCAGCAGGAGGTTGGATCATTTTCAAAGTTTTCCCTTCACCAAGCAGTTCTTTTCTCCAAATAGAAACAGCAGATGGAGTAACACCATATATTTCGGCTATCTGTGCTATCTTTAAGTTACCTTTGCATGATTCCATTACTGCTTGTATTTTTTCTTCTTGGGAACATCTTACATGAGATTTAAAAGATTTACAACGTCTTTTACCTTCCTCTGGACAAAGTTCTTTAACCCATTGTATAAGAAGAGGTCTGCTTGGGTATCCAAGTGCTTTTACCGTCTGTAATGCATTTCGGTCATGAGCAAAGTAATAATCAACAGCGTCTCTCTTTTCCCTGTCAGAAAATTTACTGACCTTTTTGCGCCCCTTATGAAGATCATTAGACTCTGAATACTCTTTATACCAATGCTTGAGATTTGATGCATCAGGGTAACCTAATTTACTAACTGTGTATGCTGCATTATATCCACAAGTGATATAAAACTTTACAGCACGGATGCGGTCTTCGTAAGAATACATATGAACCTCCTAACTCTTAGTTGGTCCAAGATTTTGTCCGCATCTCCCCCTATATTAGAATGTAGAATTTACTTTTTCATTCAAGCCAAAACTTTCAAGGGATTAATTTTTCTAATTATATATTTTTCCGTTCATTATCATCTCTTCCGCACAAGCCCGAATATTATTCATTCTCCCAACCCATGCCATCTGATCCTGCATCTTCAGTTCTTCCGTCACTCCCTGCTTTTCTTTCATCTGCTCCACCAATCTGTCCATCATCTGATTACACTCCTCGTCAACCTGATGCAAGTGCTCATTTAACTTTCCAGCAAGTACCAGCTCCAGATATAATCCTTTCCGATGCTCTTTCAAGTAAGTTTTTCTCAACATTCCATACTTTCCAATCGGATACTCTGTTTCTTCCGGAAGATACAGGTCTGGATAATACAGACCGTCCTCTCCTAAAGTATAACTGATTCCATTTTCTCCCATAATGTGTTTCTTCATGATTTTCCTCCTATCTTGCTCCCCGATCTTTGTTCTGACTATGGGTATGCTGTTTATTTTTCTGTTCATTCTGTATTTCTTGTTTCTTTTCTGCCAGCTTTGCTCTAATACCATGTGCTACTGGCTCTTTGCCAGTTTCTTTCTTCCATTTTTCTATTGCAGTTCGATACTGGCTATACTCAGTTTGAGAAACCTTAAAATCTTTTAAAAAATCCTGTACACTTCTATAACCGATCTTCTGCACAATCCTTGGAAGGTAATCTTTCATATCTCTGATCTGGCTTTTCAGTTCATCAATTTCTTTCTGCAATTCTTTTTTCTTTCTTCCTTTAAACCATCCCGTAACTTCTGACAGTTCTTTCTTCTTTGCAAAAAGCTGTTTTTGTTTCTGTTGAATTGCACCGTTTTGATCTTCCAGTTCTTTATTCACTTTAAATAGTTTCGGATACTTTGATGCAAGCCTCGTCATTTTAGGTTGTTCCGGTTCAGCCTTTTCTTCTTTTGTTGTCTTGACTGCTGCCGTGCTATTTTCAGCAACATGCTCTGGGTGTTCTGCTTCCGTTTGCTCTGTCTGTTTTGGCACTTCCCTGGGTTTCTTAAACAGCACACTTGCTATTAAAAACTCCAATGCCTCAACAGCCACGGTTACAACTCTGGAAAATAATCGTGGTCTGTTTCCACGACGGGCAATTGATTCCCTGATTGGCTCCGTGATTTCTTTCCGCTTCACTTCCATTATCTTCGGTTTTGGCACTCCACTAATCAATGCCATATCAACAGCTCTGTTCCACTCCCAGCGTTTTTGGTTATCCTCTTCTATTTCCTGTGCCTTCGGATTGTTCTTTCCAATTTTCTTTGTTGCAAAATACACGCCACCACGCTCAAACACCTGTAGTTTCTGTTTCTCGTCCTGCACATAAATATTGATTAAATCTGTATAAGAATGCTTTACCTCATCCAGAAATGAGTTGCTCTTGAAGCGTTCATCTTTCGCAGTAAACAGCTTCTTCTCATAGACTTCTCCTTTCTTCACAACACTGCAGCCTTCTCGGATCTCGCCATCTTCTCCTAATACTTCTCTCTTGGTTCGGACATGTTTTCCATGTTCATCATAAAACATATTTCTACTGGCAATCTTAATGATTGGTTCATCCAATAACTTCCGTTCTGCAAATATCAAATGAATGTGATAATTAGTCTTTCTTTTATTGTGGTGCAAAGCAGCAATACACTCTGTTCCATAATTCTGTTTAAAATGATTTGTAAAAAGTTGCAACAATCTGTCTGGCTGATATTCTGTAAAACTCTCTGGCAAAGCAATAATCAATTCTCTTGCCTCAATACATTTTCCTTCTGTCCCGCTTTTTACAAATTCTTCCTGATTACATTTTGCAAGTTCCCGCCAAAATTTCCGTTCTGTGGTTTCATAAACTGCATAAAGATTTTCCTGTTTTGCGTGACTGGATATATAAGTGATTCTGCCTTTTACATTGCTTAATTTTGTCATTTGAATAAATGAATTTCTTCCGATAGGCACTCCCTCCTTGTCTTCGGCAAAATAAATTCTGCCATATCATTTGTGAGTGGATGCATCGGCATCCGTTTACGAACTAACTGCCGTTTCCGGCTACAATAGCTCCCAGCAGGGCGAAATACACAGAGCATAAACGAAGTTTGTGCAATGGGTGTATTTCGCTCTCAAACGCCGAGGGCTTTGTGAGATGCTTCTTACATCTACCACAACTTGGCTTTCGCTTTTCATTTTGGGCGTATCCGCCCTCTTTTTCTGCCCGTATCCGGGCTTATTTTTTCACTAACAACAAACCGACTATTACTCTTCCTGTCTGCTTTATTCCGGTATCCTTGCCCGTACATACTCCAGATCTCCACAATATGGTGTTCCAACCAAATACCATTCTCTCGCCAGATTCATTTCCATTCGTGTCTTTACCCACTGATCATCAACTAGAACTTCCAGACATTCTCCGCAATGAAATCCCGTATCAATCCATAAGTCTGATGATAATAAGCCATATCTCTTGTTATAACTGTTGTAACCTAATCTTCCTTCTCTCATTTGATTATTCTCCCTTCATTTATCGTTCCTGCAAGGACGCCCTGAATCAGGGCTCCCTTTTGAAAATCTCCTTACTTCGCCAGCCAACTCCCGACTGCACCTTACCGGCTTTCTCCTTGTTTGCTATCTACAGGTGCGTGCCACGCTCCTGTTATTAGATAATCAGGCAAAATCTTTACCAACGAAAGTTCTCGTGCATTCCACACTTATCCAAATACTCTTGTCTTGCCTTTTCCCGTTCTTCCTCGGTTGATGCTGTTTTGAATGTTGTATATAACTGACGTTTTACCATACTGTCTAATTTTTCCATCAATGCTTTTTCTATCTCCGGCAAATATTCCTCATTCCTGGCAAGATGATACTGGAACAATGCCAGTAATAAATCTTTTGGTATCTGCACCTGTGATTTTCTTTCCATGTTTCTCCTTTCCGTGACGGTCGTGACGATAGTGACGATATTTTCACTACCGACACGCTATATAAAATACCGTCACAACCGTCACATATCGTCACGCTTGTTTTCCGACAAAGGTTAATCTAATTTTTCTTCCGTCGTGTCCCCGCTCTGTTTTATACTGGATTCCATATTCCAGAATCAATCGTTCCAGGCTGACATTTAATTTTCGTGATAATGCGTTCGGCTGCATTTCCACCTGCAATACTTCCACAAGCTCTGTTGCTGTTCCTGCCCACTCTGGCGTAATCTCTGTTACAAGTTCTTTGATTTTTTCAAGCAAGGGATCTTCCGGTTCTTTCCAGAATTCTGTTTCTGTCTTAGTTAACTCCCAGACACATCTTTCCCGATTAAAATTCAGCCACAGCTTCTGATCCTGCTGGTCACGACCTGCCACCTCCAGCACTGCCTTGTTATCTGTCCTTTTTTCTTTCTGCATAACGAATGCTCCATCCGCAGCTCCCAGCAGTCCGTTTGTGCCGGAAATCATATCAAAACTGTCTGAGGATTCCATTTTTCTTGTGTGATGCACCACCAGAAAGCAAATTCCATAATGGTCACTGAATGCTTTCAGCTTCGTCACAATCTCATAGTCACTGGCGTAGCTGAATTTATCTCCACCGACTTTCCGGACTTTCTGAAGCGTATCAATAATAATGAGCCTTGCGTCTTTATGATTTGTTACAAACTGCACAAGCTGCTGTTCCAATCCGGCATTTAATGATTTAGACTTTGTAGCAAAATAAAAGTTCTCACTGCCTTCCATTCCAAACATCTGTGATAACCGCTTTTGCAACCTTGCATAATCATCTTCCAATGCCAGATACAGAACCGTTCCCTGTCTGACTGAAAATCCCCACAACGGAAGTCCTTTACTGATGTGATACCCGATCTGTGCCATAAAGAATGATTTTCCAATTTTCGGCGAACCAACAAACAGGTAAGTTCCGTTATACAGAAGTCCATCTATAATCGGCAGTTTTGGTGGATATGCGGTGTCGTATAATTCCATCATGGAAACTGTTTCCAGATCATCTGGATTCTTTTTATTTGCTGATTTTGCTGTATTTTCCGCATTATTTGTGGCTTGCAGATTGCCCTTACCGGGCAAATCTGCTATACTTTGGTTGGTTAATTTATTACTTAATGGCTGTTCCACATCTGCGCCAACAGATGCAATCGGAGCAGTCATTTTTTCTTTTGCTGTCATTCATTTTCCCCTTTCAATCCATACAATGTCTCTGCGACCAATCTCAGGGTACTCAGCAACTCTTCGTTTTCCTCACTGCATTTTTCCAGATGTTTCAATTCTTCATAAATCTCTGCCATCTGATTTCGCAATGCTTTATACACTCTTGGATTTCCCTGTACCACAATTTGCCGATCAGTTAATCGTTTTGTGATATAGTCCTGCTTGCTAAGTCCTGACAATCGGACACATGCATCAATTTGCTCTGCTTCTTCCGGGGATACCCGAAATGCTACGATTTTGTTTCTCCATCTTCCTTTACTGTCCAGATTTTTCTCCATTTAATTTTTCCATCCTTTCAATATCCAGCTGTTCTGCCATTTGTGTCTGCTCACTTGGAAACAAATGTGCATATCGATAAGTGATATCAATGCTCTCATGTCCCATTCGGTCTGCAATTGCCAATACCGTAAATCCCATATTGATCAGTAACGATACATGGGAATGTCTCAAATCATGCACACGGATTCGCTTCACTCCAGATACTTTTGATCCTCTGTTCATTTCATGATGCAAATAAGATTTGGAAATCGCGAAAATTCTTTCATCTTCCTTCAGACCGTAAAGCATTCCCATATAATCCTGCATCTCATCACATATAAATTGTGGCATCTTAATAAATCTGTTACTTTTCAATGTCTTTGGTGGGGTAATCACATCTTCCCGGTTTAATCTTTGATATGATTTGTTAATTCGCAGTGTATGCGTTGTAAAGTCAAAATCCGCTGGTGTTAGGGCAAGCAACTCTCCTTCACGGATACCACACCAATAAAGCATTTCAAAAGCGTAGTAAGAAACTGGTTTATCCATCATCACATCTGCAAATTTCAAATACTCTTCTTTCGTCCAGAACAACATTTCCTTATATTCCTCTATTGCTATATTTCCAGCTTTCTGTGCCGGATTAGAAGGCAAATGATAAAAATCAACTGCATGATTGAAAATAGCACTTAACTGGCTGTGGATTTTCCGCAGATATGAAGCAGAATACCCTTTTCCATTCGCTCTCTTAAATGCAAGCAAATGATTCTGCCATGCAATCACATCTTTTGGTTCAATTTCTGCAATCTTTCTCTCCCCAAAGTATGGAAGAATTTTTGTTCTGGCAATATTATTCTTAGTTCCCCATGTGTTATCCCGGATTCGTTCCTTTTTATCTTCTACATAGATTTCATAAAAACTTGCGAAAGTCATATCCAGTTTTGCATCATGCTTTAACATTTGTTCGTGTTCCCACATCTGCGCTTCTCGCTTCGTAGTAAATCTTCGTTTTGAAGTCTGTTTCGTTTTCCCTGTCCAGTCAGTATACCGATAGACTACTCGCCACTTTCCAGTGGCATTATCTTTATGAATACTCATGCAAATTCTCCTCTCTTTCTCTTACATTTCGCTGTAACATATTTTTTTGCGGAAATAATTGGTGTTTACTCTGCCAGCTACCGTAAGATAACCCAGCTTCTGTAATTCTTCATTTAGCTGTTTGACAATCTTATAAGCATAAGACTTGGAAACACCCAGTTCCGCTGCAACTTCTTCTACTGTCATAAAAGTTCTGTTCGTCACATCTCATCTCTCCTTTCTTCTTAACTCAATTTGTTTAGGTTGCTACATTTGCATAATACTAAACATATTTATTTAAGTCAAGTAGTTTCGACAAGAATGTTAAATTTTTTTGTTTAAGTTCTTCTTGCTATCCAAAATTGCTCATGCTATACTGAACCTAAACAGAATTGTTTTATTTTCTATCACAATTAATTATGGCAACACGAATGACCACTATAAGGAGGCAAACAAGAATGGCAATCGGACAACGTATCAAATTTTTTCGCAACCGCATCGGCATGACACAAAAGCAACTCGGAGAACAACTGGGATTCATGGGAAAAACCTCAGATGTCCGCATGGCTCAGTATGAATCTGAAGCCAGAGTTCCTAAGATTGATCTTGTAAAACAAATGTCTCAGATCTTTGGTGTCAACACACATGCTTTAACCGTGCCCGATATTGATACCCATATAGGTCTGATGCATACACTATTTGCATTGGAAGATATGTATGGTCTGAAGGTAAAAAATGTAGATGGACAACCTCATCTCTGCCTTGACTCTTCCATATCTGCTCCCGGCTCATCTGTCGATGAAATGTTTCGTGCATGGATGGAACAAGCTGACAAACTGGAAAACGGTGAAATCAGCAAGGAAGAATATGATAAATGGAGATATAAGTACCCGGAACTGGATACTTACCAGAAACGTGCCAAGGTACCCTCTCAGGAATTGAGTGATTACCTCGTAAAAGAATTGACTAAAAAAAAAATTAAGAAAAAAAGAAAACCTTACTGATATTCAGTTTTTTACTTCTGAAAATCAGTAAGGTTTCTTTATATACGTTATGAAATAAAATTTCTATCTCTTGAATAATCACAAAATGTTGCCATTTTGTTGCCAATCGCTAAACAAATTTGTTTGCAACCCGCATAAATACTGGATTCTTATGATTGTGTGGATTATTCGAACTCGATTGTTCCAGGAGGCTTACTAGTAAGGTCATACATTACACGATTGACCCCACGAACCTCATTGATAATACGAGACATAACTTTATTTAATACTTCATATGGAATCTGAGCAGATTCAGCAGTCATAAAGTCAATTGTATTAACAGCACGTAAAGCGATGGCATAATCATATGTTCTTTCATCACCCATAACACCTACTGAACGCATGTTTGTCAATGCTGCAAAGTATTGACCGATTGAACGATCCAATCCAGCATTTGCGATTTCTTCACGATAAATGGCATCTGCATCTTGGACGATTTTTACTTTTTCTTCCGTAACTTCACCAATGATACGAATTCCTAAACCAGGTCCTGGGAAAGGTTGTCTGAATACTAAGTATTCCGGAATACCTAATTCCAAACCAGCTTTACGAACTTCATCCTTGAATAAGTCACGTAATGGTTCAATGATTTCCTTGAAATCTACATGATCAGGAAGTCCACCAACGTTGTGGTGAGATTTAATTACGGCAGATTCTCCACCTAAACCACTCTCAACAACATCTGGATAAATTGTTCCTTGAACTAAGAAATCCACTTTTCCAATTTTCTTAGCCTCTTCTTCAAATACACGAATGAATTCTTCACCAATGATCTTACGTTTTGCTTCTGGTTCTTCAACACCCTTTAGCTTTTCATAATATCTTTGTTGCGCATTTACACGAATGAAATTTAATTCATATGGCCCTTCTGGACCAAATACAGCCTCTACTTCATCCCCTTCGTTTTTACGAAGTAAACCATGATCAACAAATACACATGTCAATTGGTTACCAATTGCTTTTGATAATAATACAGCTGCAACAGAAGAGTCTACACCACCACTAAGGGCACATAAAACTTTTCCATCTCCAACCTTTTCACGAATAGCTTTAATTTGTTCTTCAACAAAGTTATCCATTCTCCAGTCACCACAGCATCCACAAACACCACGAACGAAGTTGTATAACATTTTTGAACCTTCTTGTGTATGTAATACTTCTGGATGGAACTGAATAGCATATAATCCTTTTTCTGCATTTTCACTTGATGCACAAGGACAATTATCTGTATGAGACGTAATTTCAAAACCAGGTGCTACCTGTGAAATATAGTCAAAGTGTGACATCCAGCAAATTGTTTTTTCAGATACACCCTCAAAGATTTTAGAAGAAGTCTTATCCACAAAAACCTCTGTCTTACCATATTCACGGTGATCTGCTTTTTCTACTTTTCCACCCAATACATGCATCATCAATTGTGCGCCATAACAAAGGCCAAGAACTGGAATACCCAATTCAAATAATTCCTTTGAATATGTAGGTGAATCTGCCTCATAACAACTATTTGGTCCTCCAGTTAAGATAATTCCTTTTGGATTCATAGCTTTGATTTTTTCTAAATCTGTTTTATATGAATAAATTTCACAATATACATTGCACTCACGAACACGACGTGCAACCAACTGATTATATTGTCCTCCAAAATCAAGAACAATGACTAATTCTTTTTTCATTACGTCCTCCTAATGTTTTCCTAAACAATATTATAAAGTAGCAACCAATTATTTACAACGCTTTAAATAATCAATTACCCCATTTAAATCCTTACACGAATTTTGAATATATTCCTTCATCTCGTCATCTGGCGCAATCTGATCTTGAATAAAGATGGAATGCATCTTCGCATTGGCCGCTGCCATAATTCCATGCTTACTATCCTCTAACACTAAACACTTTTCTGGTTCCATCCCTAATCTTTCAGCAGCTGCCAAGAAAACATCTGGAGCCGGCTTTGATTTATATCCCTCTTTAGAAGAAACAATCACATTTGGACTTAACACAAAACCAGCATGCGACAAGAACTTTTTAATAGCCTGCGGATGCGAACTAGAAGCAACCGCATAAGGAATCTTATTCTCTTCAATATACTCAATTAGATTCTGTAAACCAATCATGTTAGCACTACCTGGCTCTTTAAAGTATTTAAAGAAATAATCTACGCGCTCTTCTTGAATTTCTTCCATAACTTTTGTTACACCTGGATACATCATTTCAAACTCTGCAACCTTTCTTGAATCACAACCAATTAATGGTTCTGGAAAATAGTCTGGACAAGAAACACCCAATTCTTTAGCCTTCTCTTTAAATTCATCCTTAAACATAATTTCCGTATTGAACATCAAACCATCCATATCAAAGATGACCGCTTTAATTTTTGGCTTTCTAAAAAACTCAATCAAACATTGCGTACCCAAATCACTCATACCGCGATCCATTAAATCCACATATTCTTCGATAACACGATTTACACCATACAAAGGAAAGCTTGCCTCTTGTACCGCAATCTTTAAATCCTTCACAAAATGCTTCACATAAAAACCAGGCGCATAATCATTTTCTAACATCTTCTTACCTTGAAAATCCAATTGTTTAGATCCCGCTGCTCCATTACGCAAGAAACGATATACAAAAGATTCATCCACATCTTTACAATTCAAATATGACATGGCTTCACAAATACCTTGTAGCGTATTCGCAATCATGATTTGATTTGCCATCTTGACATGTTGTCCACAACCTGCCAAACCACAATATTCAATTTGTGTTCCAAACGCTTCAAAGATTTCTTTATTTGTTTCAAAATCCTCTTTATCTGCACCAACCAATACAGTTAAAGTACCATTCTTAGCTCCCGTATCTCCACCAGTGACTGGCGCATCCAATACATGAACACCCGATTCTTTACCTTTTGTATATAATTCTTTAGCTAATTTTGGACTTGAAGTTGTAAAATCAATACAAGTTTTACCCGCTTCAATACAACCAAAAATCACATCATATACTTCTTTAACATCACTAGGAAAACCGACCATTGTACAAACTACATCTACATTGGATGTCAAAGACTCAATCGATTCTTCTAAAATAGCACCTGCATTTTTAGCTTGTTCTACCCTTTCTGGATGTCTTGCGTATACATGCACTTCATACCCCTTATTCAACAAATGAATCACCATTGGCTGGCCCATAATGCCAGCACCTATCCAACCTATTTTTCTCATTTTACTTTCTTCCCTTCACTAATATTGGAGCGGATTGAACCGCAATAAATTTTACAACTTCCAACATAAACTTAATTTCTTCTACATTCAATTGACGAATCTCCTTAATTCCAGATAACGCCTGTTTAAATGAAAATTCAGTTAAATCCGCAATTGTACGAATTTTCATACGATCAAATAATTCCCCAATTAAATGACAATAACGTTCCTTCACTTCAATTGAGCGATTCAATAATAGTTTGTTTACATATTCTAACATATCATCACTTTCTTTAGTAAGAGAATCACAATAATTAAAGTCTTTTACATCCACGCTCCACATCAGTGTATCATGCTGAACTAGACCAGAACCTTGGGCATCCATGACTTTCGTTTGTTCTCTATGATGTAAGACACGCCCCACTATACTATCCTTAGGAATATAGTTTGTGATTTTAGATACATCCTCATCACCTTGCCAAAAACCATCCACAAAGCCAGGCCCATCAAAACTTTTCACACCTTCAATATATCTTTGTAATTCTGGATTTTTTAAAAAGGCATACATCGCCAGATTTCCACCCTTCGAATGCCCCGTTAAGTATATCTTTGGATATACCTTTTTCTTTTTCAATCCAAACAAATAACTTGTTTCAGGAATATTCTCAATGGTTTCTTTGACATAATCTTTAGCCAATTTTTGACAAGGAAGATTCGATTTATATGTCATCATCAAATTTTCTTTCCAACCCGTAATACTGCCATCTGTACCACTAAAAGAAAGCACTAGAGATCCATCTGGCAATACAAGTGTTACAACACTAAATTGAATCACGTCTTCATCGCTATAAATTTTTTTATAGTTCTTCAACTTTATACTTCCATAACGAATCGTATCTTGCAACGCATCAATTAAATGTGGAAGATTCATTGAAAATGTATACTTACTTTTTAATTCCTCTGCACTATATAAAGAAAGATATTTACGACATGCTTTCTCTAAAGAAACCTCTTCCTTATCCACAATGCCATCCCAATCCACATAAGATAGATCGGCACATACTAACATATCCACCTCGTTAAAGGGGCAAACAGAGAAGTCAATATCTCTTCTTAAATGTGCATAATTTAATAAGTTTTCCATAGTCAACCTCACTACAACGATTTTACAATATATAAAAGGATCAGCCAAATGACTAACCCAATTTTTTCGATAATTTTATATAATGTTCTGCATTTGAAAGAATGTCAGAAATCTGAGATTCTGAAGTCTTCTTAATGATCTTAGCTGGCACTCCAACCACAACACTCCTTTGTGGAATCACCATATTTTCAGGTACAACACAACCAGCACCAACAATACTATGGCTTCCAATACAAGCCCCATTTAAAACAATAGCACCCATACCAATAAGCACCTCATCCTCAATCGTACAACCATGGACGATTGCCCCATGACCAATCGTAACACGATTACCAATCTTTATTGGATATCCACTATCAGTATGTAAAACACACTGATCTTGAATATTGGTTTCTTGTCCAATTTCAATCATTTCTTCTTCACTACGAATCACAGCATCATACCAAACACTTGAACCTTTACCAATTGAAACATTACCCAAGATGGTTGCGTTACTTGCGCAGGTAAAATTGTTTTTAACCTCATCCAATCTCTTACAAAGCCAAACTACACCATGCCATGCATCAAATTTCATACCACAAGATGGTAGTGCACCATACATTGTAAATCCATGCTTTTTATGAAAGGCTATACTTTCTTCATTCGAATCTGTTATACATGAAATGATCCAACGCACGTTTAGCTTTCTACAGTCTGCTTCAAGCTGATCTAACATTTTTGAAGGCAAACCATAATGTTTTCCTTCTTTAAAATAAATAGTAAGTTCTACACAATACTTATACGCTTCCTTTGAAAAAGCCGGATGCACATATCCATAGCCAATTAAAACATTGTCATAAAGTGCCACATAAAATGGATGCGTCTTTGAAATTTTCATCATATGTTCTTTAAATACATCAAAAGAATCTGGCACAAGATCAAAAATCGCAACACTCGTTTTTACATAATGTACATAGATAGGATACATACTTTCTAAATCTTTTTCTTGAAGTAAACGTAACTCTTGCATAAAACCTCCTATTGGATTTCTAGACTTGAATCCGCTGTTAAACTCGCATCCCCTCTTCTGCCAGAAAGATACGCAATCGTTCCAGCAACACCGATCATGCTTGCATTGTCTGTACAACAATACATTGGAGGCACTGTAAACTCAACTTCTGGATATTCATTTCTTAATTCTTCTACTTTTTCACGAAGTCTTGAGTTAGCACTTACTCCACCACCTACAACGAAATGGCGAATATCTTTATGATCATCAAGTACAGCTCTTACTCGAGAGAAAATTTCATCCAATGCACATTCTTGGAACGAACAAGCTAAATCAGCCATGTCAAATGTCTTGCCCTGTCTTTCCATACGCTTTGTAAATTGTAGAACACTACTCTTCAATCCAGAAAAGCTAAAATCATAACGTCCCTGTGTCTTCGGTTTTGCGAGTTCATATACCGGCTTTCCTTCTCTTGCCAATTTATCAATTTTAGGACCACCCGGATATCCAAGGCCCAATACTCGAGCCACCTTATCAAAGGCTTCTCCTATCGCATCATCCTGCGTTTCTCCTAAGATTTCAAAACTTGTCTCATCCTTCATATAAACAAGTTCCGTATTTCCTCCAGAAACAACAAGTGCCAATACAGGATACTTCATATCCACCACTAATTCATTGGCATAAATATGTCCTGCCAAGTGATGTACAGGAACTAATGGTTTGTGGTAGGCAAAAGCCAAAGTCTTCGCTGCCTGCACACCCACATGTAAACATCCAATTAAGCCAGGACCTTGCGTAACAGCAACGGCATCCACATCTTCCATAGTGATATTGGCATCCTTCAATGCTTTTTCAATACAATACGAAATATTTTCTACATGAATACGGCTCGCAACTTCGGGTACGACCCCACCAAATTCTGTATGTACATCAATTTGGCTTGCGACTACACTCGATAATACTTCCTTCTTATCTTTAACAACCGCAACGGCTGTTTCATCACAACTACTTTCAATTCCGATAATAATCATATAATCCTCCTACAACGCCAATGTCATCACAATGGCATCTTCTCCATCCGGATAATAACTCTTAGATACATTGACTTGAATAAAGCCCATTTTCTTATATAAATTCAATGCTGCCTCATTACTGGCACGAACCTCTAATGTCATAAACTCACAAGCTACTTCTCTTGCTCGATCAAACAAATGCATCATCAATTCTTTTCCATATCCTCTTTTTCTTAAGTTTGGATTGACTCCAATACGAGCTAACTGCGCCATTTCAAAGGTTTCCCACAAAAACGCATAGCCTACAATTGCATCTTCATCTTCTAAAATCCAACCATGAGAAAAAGGATTCTCATTCAATTCATATAAACAGTCTTTTTCGAGCCAAGGCTGTTTAAAACATGCTTGTTCAAGTTCTAAAACACGACTTAGATCCGTGTCTTTCATTTCTTTAAAAATCATGCTTTATAAGCATCGCTTTCTTTTAAATATCGAGGAACTAAGGCATGTACATTTTCAATTGTACGACTTGGCACTTCAATAAAATTCTTCAAGAAATCACAACTTGCAGCTTCTTGATTTACTAAATAGCCATCCCCATATAATGTCCCAGGATGTTCATTTAAGAAATCTTCTAATTGATCGACTTCTAAAATTTGTGTTTCACCAACCACAACACCCTTTTCTAAGTGTGCTACATAGGCTCTTTTACTACGCGCATCCAAAATAACATTGGCACTTTCATCCATGCCCGCAAACAACTGCATTGTACTAATGCACTTTAATGTTTTATGCATTTGTGTACAGAATACTTTCGCAATTGTCATCGCAATACGAATACCCGTATAAGATCCAGGACCATCTGTGATAATCACTTCATCAACATCTTTATAATCTAAACCTGTCTTTTCAAACAATTGATTTAATTCCACAAAGATTGTTTCACTTTGTTTTTTAAATGCTTCAATAGATACACCATCAATCAATGTTCCATCTTTATATAAACCTAATACTAATGCTTTATAAGCACTATCCATACATAAACTAATCATGATATGCCTCCACAATACTCTTTGATACAGGACCCGTATATTCTAATGTCACTGTACGATTTTCGTCGATACCTTCTTCAAAAGAAATTTTAATATGGTCCTGAGGCAATTGTTCCTCAATAAATTCTGACCATTCTACAACAGTAATTCCTTCATCAAAACAATCTTCAAAACCTAAGTCCTGACATTTTCCTTCTAAACGATACGCATCAATATGATGGAAAGGGACTCCACCTTCTTGTTTATAATCCTTTAAGATTGTAAAAGTTGGTGAATTGATCACATTCTTTACACCCAAAGCTTTCCCGAAGCTTTTTGTCCAAGTTGTTTTACCTGCACCCAAATCTCCATCTAATGTAATAACTAATTGTTTATTTCTACAAAGATCTGCCATCTTAGTGGCAAATTTCTGTGTTTCTTTTAAACTATGAATTTCTATTTTCATGTAATCCTCCAAGTTTTGTTTGTATCTCATAAAGTGGTTTCCACTTTAACACTCCTTTATTTCATAAAATACACTATTCTTAATTCTAGTTTTTTTCAACTACTTTTTCTTCATCATACGATTTCTATGCACCATTGCCTTGATTTGTTTGATCTGCGCAAGACGATTTCGCACCTTCACTTCAGATCCTTGATCACTTGGCACATAATATTCTTTACCAACGAGAGCATCTGGAAGACATTGCATATCCGTCATATGGTATTCATAATCATGTGAATACTCATATCCTTTACTGTAGCCTAAATCTTTCATTAGCTTTGTTGGTGCATTACGAATATGTAAAGGCACTGGCTGATCTAATGTTTTTAGCGCATCACTTTTCGCATTATTATAAGCCACTTCTAAAGCATTTGATTTTGGTGCTAAAGCCAAATAAACAGCTGCATGTGTTAAGTGTACGTTACATTCTGGGACACCCAAATAGTGACATGCCTGATAGGCTGCCACACAGATTTCTAAAGCTCTAGAATCTGCCATACCAATATCTTCACTTGCCATACGAACAAATCTTCTTGCGATATATAAAGGATCTTCTCCAGCCTCTAACATACGTGCTAACCAATATACAGCGGCCTGTACATCGGAGTTTCGTACACTTTTATGTAGAGCCGAAATAATATTATAGTGTTCCTCCCCTTTTTTGTCATACAATAACGACCTTTTTTGAAGGCATTGCTTCAATATATCCTGCGAAACATGAATCCCATCCAATTCACTTGGACTATTATAAACAACCATCTCTAGTGTATTTAAACAAAAGCGGGCATCTCCACCTGAAAATGCGGCAATTGCTTCAATATCTTCATCCGTAATATGTATTTTTAAATTGCCTAATCCTTTTGAGCTGGAAATAGCACGAATAATCAAATCCTTTAAATCATCCGTATTCAAACTGTTTAGTACAAACACTCTACACCTAGATAAAAGGGCGGAATTGATCTCAAAACTAGGATTTTCTGTTGTAGCACCAATTAGAATGATACTTCCCTTTTCAACATAGGGTAAAAACGCATCTTGTTGAGCCTTATTAAAACGATGGATTTCATCTACGAATAGAATTGTTCTTTGTCCCAAGGCCCTACGCGTATCTGCCTGCTTCATAACTTCCTTGATTTCTTTTATACCACTTGTAACCGCAGAAAAATCTACAAAATAACTCTTTGTCTGATGTGCAATAATACGTGCCAATGTCGTTTTTCCAACTCCAGGTGGCCCCCAGAAAATCATCGATGTCACTTGATCATGTTCAATCATTTGCCACAAAAGATTTCCTTTGGCAACAAGCTGTTTTTGTCCCACATATTCATCTAATGTTTCCGGGCGCATACGATCCGCTAAAGGCCTTGTATCTTCTTGTATTGAAAATAGAGAATCTTGTTCCATATGTTTCCTCCATATGTATTTTATTATACACCACACAAAAGAAAAAGTGTTTGACCTTAATCAAACACCATCTTCTTTTTCTCAATTCGTCTTAAAAATACCCATCCCACAATACAAGATAAAACTTCCGTAATCACAAATGCATACCAAATCAAAGATACATCCATATCATATTGAATGACAAGTTTTGAAAATCCCCAAGCCAAAGGTAAAATGAAAATGGCTTGTCGAAGTAAGGATACAATTAAGGATTCCATACCTCCATTCAAAGCTTGATACACACCTTGAAATGCGATATTCACACCCGCAAACACAAAACTGATGGAAATGATTCGAACAGCACTGATAAAATACATTCTAGATTGTCCCGCATTAAATAGTGTGGCAAAGAAATTTGGGAATAGTTCTGTAATTAGAGTGCCCAAGACCATTAATACTATAGTATATATTAAGCCATATTTAATTCCATCTTTAACACGCTTCTTATTTTGCATACCATACGAAAAGGCAATGATTGGTGTAATCGCATCTCTTAAACCGAATGCCATAAATAATACAAATTGTTGCACTTTATAGAAAAGGCCATAGGCCGTTTGTGCAGATGCATCAAATTTTAGAATTAAGTTCATCGCATACACCATAAATGACATCAATGCCTGAGCAATAATGGCTGGAAGTCCGATCGAATATATTTCTTTGATAATACGCTTATTTGGTTTTGTATAAGTAAGACCATGATCAAATTCCTTATTAAAACGCATATGAAACACAAATAATAATAAAGCCGACAATATTTGTCCAATGACTGTCGCATAAGCCGCTCCTTGCACACCTAAATTAAAGCCATAAATCAAGATAGGGTCTAGAATCATATTGATTACGGCTCCTGTAACTTGTCCAATTGTAGAATATAAGGAGCGTCCTGTAGCTTGGAGTAGTTTTTCAAATATAGAAAAGAACACAACACCAAAAGATAATAGGCAACAAATTCTTAGATAATCGATACTCATCGATAACACAAGAGCATCACTTGTTTGAGAGGATATATAGGCTTTAATACCAAACAAACCGAATAATACGCAAATAATATAAATAACTGTAGCTAGAAACAAACCATTTTCGGCTACTTTAGAAGCTTTTTCACGATTTCTTTGCCCTAAAGTTCTTGCGAGTAAGGCATTAACTCCAACGCCTGTACCAATAGCTAAGGCCACCATCAACATCTGGATAGGGAAAACTAAGGTAAGTGCATTTAATGCGGCTTCACTTCCTTCTTTCATATTTCCTACAAAGGCACTGTCCACAATATTATAGACAGCTTGCAAAGCCATAGATAAAATCATAGGCACACCCATTTGAAGCATCAACTTATTGACTGGCTCATTTTTCATTTTGTTGTTTTCTTCCATTCTTTACCTCCATAAAACACAAAAAAGTGCATTGCCTACATAAGTTGGACTTACGCTTTTAAGCAACACACTTGACAAAAATATAAAAAGTAGCAGAAAACTGGATTTACGCTGTTTCTGCCACTCGTTACGAAGTGATTATATTTTTATTTTTTTAATTTGTCAAAGTAAAATTACATGGCTTTTTCAATTAATTCCACACACTTATCAATACCCAAAACACCACTGTCTAAACACAATTGATAGTTTTTAGCATCCGCCCATTTACGATCTGTGTAATATTTATAGTAAGCAATACGACGTTTATCTTTGTCCTTGATTCGTTTGTCTGGCGCAAATTCATTTTGTCCATAAACCGAAACAACACGATTCTTTCGATATTCAAAGTCTGCATGAATAAATACATTCAATACGTCTTTACGATCACGAAGAATATAGTCTGAACATCTTCCTACAATAACGCAGTTGCCTTTATCAGCCAATTCGCAAATAACGTTTCTTTGTGCAACATAGAGTTCATCCGATAAGTTATATCCATAATTATTCCAAATAAAACCAAATGTACTTGTGCTTGATGCATCTTCCCCATTTTCTTCAATATACTCTTTCGCAAAACCACTTTCTTGAGCAATTTGTTGCACAATTTCATAATCATAATAAGCATAGCCTAGTTTTTCAGCTAATTTCTTGGCAATGGTTCTTCCACCACTTCCAAATTCACGTGTAATTGTAATTATCATAAGATACCTCCTAATATACAAAAATCGAGCCTTCTACAACTGGAATTATATCCCGTAAGAAGACTCGTTGTTGTAGACATTTTACCAAAATTATTAAGTTTTTGTAAGAATTATTATTCGTCTTTTCCTTAAAGTCATGGTACAGCATATCATATACACCATCACCTCGCTTTTATATACTGCACTATCTACTTCTATTTTAGTTCAGAACAAGTGAAAAGTAACGTGAAATGTTGCATTTTAACACAAGAAAAGCAGAACGTTTAAATTTGTTTTATATAAAGCACTTATAGATATACATACCGCAGTGCGCAAAGTAAACAAAAAAAGAATAGAATCTTTCGACTCTATTCCTTAGCTCCATATTCTTCATAATATGCATCAATTCTTGATTTTAATTCAGGATCTAATTTATCTCCTAAATATTCAATCACTTCTGGCATGGATACGATTGCTGCAGTAGGGAAACCATATAATTCACTAACTTCAGTTAATGCAGTTTTTTCACCTTTTCCCTTTTCATTACGATTTAAAGAAACCATCAATCCAACAATTTCAACATTTGCTGCACCACGAACCTTTGGTACTGTTTCTTCCATTGATTTTCCAGATGTCGTAACATCTTCAATCATAACGACACGATCTCCATCTTGTAGTTTTGTTCCTAAGAAACTTCCCTTGTCAGCTCCATGATCTTTTTCTTCTTTACGATCTGAACAATAACGAACTTCCATTCCATATAAATTATCTAGTGCGATTGTCGTCGCAACAGCCAATGGAATTCCCTTATATGCAGGTCCGAATAATACATCGAAGTCTTTACCATATTTATCAACGATTGCCTTTGCGTAATATTCGCCTAATCTTTTTAACTGATTACCTGTAACATATCCACCAGCATTCATAAAGAATGGAGATTTACGTCCTGATTTTAGTGTAAAATCACCAAATTTTAATACTTTAGATTCCAACATGAAATCAATAAACTCTTTTTTATATTGTTCCATTTTCTTGCCTCCACTTTTATAGAAATTCTATCATACTTCTGCACAATTTCCCATAATTGTATGATTTTTAAATGATAATTATTATGATATTATTACGTTGAGATAATATGAAGTGACCTCCTATTGTCAATACGTGGATTACGACTCATAATTG
>ERZ506979.407-NODE-407-length-28837-cov-6.054027_pt1 | contig 28837 bp, 24 predicted proteins | sample MGYA00512887_ERZ506979 | MGnify/ENA metagenome assembly ERZ506979 | reverse complement strand
GCCGCCGCACCGAAACAGGCGGCGCCCCAGCGTCCGCCCGTGCCCCGGCAGGAGCAGACGGCGCGCCGCAGTGCGCCCGGCGCCCAGCCGCAGCCGGCTCCGAAAGAGAAAAAACCGCGCGGCCGCGGCGGCAAAATCGCCGTGCGCGTCGTGCTCATCGTGCTGGCCGTCCTCGTGGCGGCGGCAGCCGTCGGCATGGTGCTCGTGGCGAAAAAGGATGCCATTTTCCCGAACGTTTCTGTCTGCGGCACCGACGTCGGCGGCATGACGCAGGCCGCCGCGGCGGATGCCATCCGCGCCGCCGGGTGGGACGATACGAGCGCCCCGGTGCTCACCATGACCTTCCCGGGTGACCGGGCCATCACCGTCACCGCGACGGAGATCGGCTTTGACGCCACGCCCGATGCCGCCGCCGAAACGGCCTATGCCTACGGCCGCAGCGGCAATGTGTTCACGAATTTCTTCACATGGTTGCACTGCGCCTTCCAGGGCCATGATGTCGCCTCGGATAACCTCGCCGACATGGACGCCGATGCCCTGCGCACGCGCATCGAGCGCGAGGCCGCTGAGATCAACGTCAGCCTCTCCGCCGGCAGCATCGAGATCGACGAGGCGCACAGCGCCATCCGCGTCGTCAAGGGCGCGAGCATGATCACGCTCGACCCCGCCGCCGTCGCCGAGCGCATGCTCAGCGACATCCGCGCCGGCAAGTTCGGCACGTCGGCCTATCCGGTCGATATGAGCGGCGATGACAAGATGACGCTGCAGGAGCTGCACGACGCCGTCTGCGGCGATCCGGTCAACGCGGGCTACGACCCCGAGACCCAGTCCGCCACCGAGAGCAAGGTCGGCATTGAGTTCGACGTCGCCGCCGCCCAGCCCCTGTGGGACGCGGCGTCCACCGGCGACACCGTCACCATCCCGGCCACGCTCACGCAGCCGGAAATGACGCAGGAGCAGCTGCAAAAGCACCTCCTGGCCGATAAGCTCGCCACCAAGACCACCTCACTCTCCGGCAGCAGCAGCAACCGCATCACGAACGTGAAGCTCGCCGCCGAGAAGATCAACGGCATCATTCTCCAGCCCGGCCAGACGTTCTCGTATAACGACGTCGTCGGCCAGCGCACGAAGGCCAACGGCTTCAAGGAGGCCGGGGCCTATTCCGGCGGCCAGGTCGTGCAGGAGGTCGGCGGCGGCATCTGCCAGGTGTCGTCCACGCTGTATTACTGCGCCATGGTCTCCAATCTGAAGATCAACACCCGAACCTGCCACTATTTCCCCGTGGGCTATATCGAACCCGGCATGGACGCCACGGTCAGCTGGGGCGGGCCGGAGTTCAAGTTCACGAATAACCGCGACTACCCGATCGAGATCAAGGCCTCCGTGCAGAACGGCGGTGTCACGGTCGAGATCTGGGGCACGGATGTCGACGGCAGCTATGTCAAGATGAGCTACACGGCCGAGGGCCTGCGCGCCACGACCTACCGCACCGTCTATGATAAGGACGGCAACCAGATCAGCCACACGCTCGAGGCCAACAGCACCTACCACTCACACGACACCACGCCGAAGCCGGCGCCCACCCCCAGCGCCACGCCGGCCCCGACGCCCACACCCACACCGAAGCCGCAGCCGACCCCCTATCCTTCCATCTACGACCCCGGTGACGCCGGTGAAGACTAATACAGAGGAGAATGCAGTATGAGCAAAGGAAAGTTTTATATCACCACCCCGATCTATTACCCCTCGGACAAACTGCACATCGGCCACACCTACTGCACGGTCGCGACCGATGCGATCGCGCGCTACAAGCGCCTGTGCGGCTATGACGTCATGTTCCTGACCGGCACGGACGAGCACGGCCAGAAGATCGAAGAGAAGGCGGAGGCCGCCGGCGTCACGCCCAAGCAGTTCGTGGACAACATCGTCGAAGGTCCCGGCGGCGTGCGCGCGCTGTGGAAGCTGATGAACATCTCCAACGACCGCTTCATCCGCACGACGGACGACTATCATGTCGAGGCCGTGCAGCGCATCTTCAAGAAGATGTACGAAAAGGGCGATATTTATAAGGGCAAGTATTCCGGCATGTATTGCACGCCGTGCGAGAGCTTCTGGACCGAGAGCCAGCTCGTCGACGGCAAGTGCCCGGACTGCGGCCGCGAGGTGCACTATGCCGAGGAGGAAGCGTATTTCTTCCGCCTGTCGAAGTATGCCGAGCCCGTGCGCGAGCTGCTGCTCAGCGGCACGTTCCTCGAGCCGGCCAGCCGCGTCAACGAGATGATCAAAAACTTCATCGACCCCGGCCTTGAGGATCTGTGCGTGTCGCGCACGAGCTTCACGTGGGGCATCCCGGTCGATTTTGACCCCGGCCACGTCGTCTATGTCTGGGTCGATGCGCTGTTCAACTACTGCACGGCCCTCGGCTTCCTGAACGACAAGTACGACGATTATGACCAGTTCTGGCCCGCCGACGTGCACATGGTCGGCAAGGAGATCGTGCGCTTCCACTCCATCATCTGGCCGGCCATGCTCATGAGCATGGGCATGCCCCTGCCGAAGAAGGTCTTCGGCCACGGCTGGCTGCTGCTCGGCGGCGGCAAGATGTCGAAGTCGAAGGGCAACGTCGTCGACCCCGTCGTGCTCGCCGAGCGCTACGGTGTGGACGCGCTGCGCTACTACCTCCTGCGCGAGTTCCCGCTCGGCAGTGACGGCAATTTCTCCAATGAGCTGCTCATCTCCCGCATCAACACCGACCTCGCCAACGACCTCGGCAACCTCCTGAGCCGCACCGTCGCCATGGTCATCAAGTACTTCGGCGGCACGCTCCCGGCCGAGCGCGAGCACGATGCGCTCGATGACGAGCTCATCGCCATGGCGTCCTCTCTGCGCGAGACGTATGCCGGCTATATGGATAACTTCGGCACCCAGCAGGCACTCATCGAGGTGTTCAAGGTCATCTCCCGCGCCAATAAGTATATCGACGAGACGGCGCCCTGGATCCTCGCCAAGGACGAGAGCAAGCGCGCGCGCCTGGCTACGGTGCTGTATAACCTGCTCGAGACGCTGCGCATCACCGTCACACTTCTGCTGCCCTTCATGCCCGACAGCTGTGTGAAGGCCTTCGCGCAGATCGGCGCCGCGCCGGAGCAGACCACGTGGGACAACGCCGCTGTCTGGGGCGTGCTGCCCGCGGACGTCACGGTCCACAAGGGCGAGACGCTCTTCCCGCGCATCGACATGGCCAAGGAGCTCGCCGAGCTCGAGGCGCTCAAGGCGGCAAAAAAAGCGGCCGCCGCGCCGAAGTCCGCGCCCGTGCTGCCGGATGTGACGATCGACGAATTTGCCAAGTGTGACATGCGCGTGTGCAAGGTCCTCAAGTGCGAGCCGGTGAAAAAGTCCGATAAGCTTCTGTGCTTCACGCTCGACGACGGCAGCGGCACCGACCGGCAGATCCTCTCCGGCATCGCCAAGTACTACCGCCCCGAGGAGCTCGTCGGCAAGACCGTCGTCGCGATCCTGAACCTGCCGCCGCGCAAGATGATGGGCATGGCCTCCAACGGCATGCTCCTCTCGGCCGAGAAGGACGGCAAGCTCAACCTGCTCATGCTCGATGACAGCGTGCCCGCCGGCGCGCAGCTTTGCTGAGCGGACGCACCCCTGCACGTTTCCGGGAAGGCTCGCTCGGCGAGCCTTCTCGTTTTCCCGCGGCGCGCGGAACATTTTCTGCTCCCCGCCGTCAAGCCCTTCGTAATCTCCCGAAGTAAAGGAGGAGTCGCCCCTTGAAGCTGTTTTCCGCGCCGCCGCGCCCCACAGGCGCGCAGCGGCCCGCTTCCGATACCGCACAGCAGCGCCCGACCCAGCAGCGCCCCACGCAGCAGCGCCCCACGCAGCAGCGCCCGGCCCAGCAGCGTCCCGCTCAGCAGCGCCCTGCTCAGCAGCGTCCCGCTCAGCAGCGTCCCGCTCAGCAGCGTCCCGCTCAGCAGCGTCCTGCTCAGCAGCACCCGGCTCAGCAGCGCCCTGCTCAGCAGCGCCCCGCGCAGCGGAGCGCCAGCCAGTGGACGGATGACACCGCCCGCCCGCGCCGCAGCGCGCCGGACGACCGCCGGCGTGTGCAGCAGCCTGCCCCGGCCCCGGCCGGCAAACACGGCCGCAAGGCAAAGAAGGCCAAAAAGCCGAAGAAGAAAAAGAGCCTCGGCCGCCGGCTGCTGATCCTGTTTCTCGTGCTGGCCATCCTCGCCGGCCTGTACCTGACGGCGGTCTATTCCGACATTCCGTTCATCGCCAAGTGGCGCACGGCCTATATTCAGACGGCCATGAACACGCTCAGCCACCAGTGGCTGGCCACGGCGTTCATCCCGCGCAGCGTCATAGACAAGGTCATTGCCGAAATGGAGGCGGCCAGGGAGGCGCAGATCGGTGTCAACAGCGAGTGGGACGAGGAAGAGATCGAGTCCCGCAACCCCACGCTCACGGATACCAAGGGCATGAGCAAGGAAGAGATTGCGTTTTATAACCTCTTCTGGGAGGTGGATGTGCCGAGCATGCAGGCGTATATCAAGGAGCATCCTGACGCCCTCGCCGCCGGCTGGAGCCGCATCAACATCGACAAGTCCGCCCTCACGGACAACGGCACCAGCATCCGCACCATCCAGGGCGAGCAGGTGCTTGCGATCGACGCACAGAACGAGATTATGATCGCGCGCGTGAAAGGCAGTACTTACCGCGGCGTGCTCGTCATCATGAAAGACCCGTCGCGCCTGAGCCTGCAGGCCGCGTCCACGCTCGGAAGCGTCGGCCAGGTCTGCGGCAAGATCGCCGAGGCCCACGGCGGCGTCATCGGCATGACCGGCTCGGGCTTCATCGACCCGGGCGGCACCGGCAACGGCGGCACCCTCGCGGGCTACGCCATGTGCAACGGCAAGTCCTACGGCGGCCACATGGGCTACGGCTACAAGCGCCTGGAGCTGCATGAGGACAACCGCATCTACATCCGAGATAGCGATTCCGAGGTCTCTCCCGGCACGACGGACGCGGTCGAGTTCTCGCCCGCCATGATCATCGACGGGGAGACGGTCGTCAATGCCCGCAGCGGCTTCTCCGACCTGCAGCCGCGCGCCTGCCTCGGCCAGTCGAAGTACGGCGAGATCATCGCCCTGCTCGTCGAGGGCCGGCTCGCGACGTCGGTCGGCATCAGCGTGCCGGACTGCGCGGCCATCATGGCCAAGCACGACTGCATGCAGGCCATGAACCTCGACGGCGGCACCAGTGCCATGATCTGGTACAAGGGCAAGTACATCATGCGCAGCTCCAACCCCGCGCTCACCGCCGGGCGCACGCTGCCGAACGCCTTTGTCTACGCCGGAAAATAATATTGCACCCAACGTCCCTGACCACCGGTCAGGGACGTTTGTTTGCCTTGTACAAATCTTTTTTTGCTGCCTCCATGCAGATTTGTGAAAATGGGGCTTGCAATCCGGCGCGGGAAGTGGTAGAGTAACACCATCGAGAAACCGATGACCGAGAGGAGTACCCATTTACGAAGCTTTCAGAGAGCAGCGGACGGTGGAAGCGCTGCAGCGGACGAATGGCGAATGGACTCGCGAGGGCAAACCGATTGCAGCAGCATGAGGGGCGACGGTGGCCGCGGCCGTTATCCGGCGGAGCGTATGATCGTACGTGCAAAGTGGGCGCATGAGCGCCAACATGGGTGGCACCGCAGGAGTTACAGTCTTGTCCCATGAAACGGAAGGAACCGTTTCGTGGACGAGGCTTTTTTTGTTGCTTAAATCACCGCAGGAGGGATGCATATGACCCGCAAAACCAGACGATGGCGTGGCGGCCGGAGAATTTTTGCCGCGTCAGACCGTATCCGAATATCTTAAATCAACGATTATCAGATTCCAATAGAAGGAGAATATATTATGAATCAGACTTTCCAGAAGATCGTCGGCGGCGTGCTCGCCGTCACCGCGCTCATGGGCCTGTCCGCCTGCGGCAGCAAGACCGAGGACAACAAGGCCGAAGGCAAGACCTATAAGGTCGGCATCGTGCAGTTTGTGGACGATGCGTCCCTCAACCAGATCGAGGCGGCCATCGAGGCCGAGCTCGACGCGAAGGCCACGGAGCTGGGCGTGACCTTTGACTACACGCTCTACAACGGTCAGGGCGACGCCACGACGCTCAACCAGATCGGTGCCGAGCTCGTCGGCAAGGGTGTGGACCTCATCGTCCCGATCGCGACCCCGGCCGTGAAGATCATGCAGTCCGCCACCGAGGACACGGAGATCCCCATCGTCTTCTCCGCCGTGTCTGACCCTGTCGGCGCCGGCATTGTCGATTCGCTCGACGCGCCCGGCGGCCGCATCACCGGCACGAGCGACGCGCTCAACACCAAGGGCCTGCTCGACCTGATGCTTGCCCAGAACCCGGACACCAAGACCGTCGGCCTGCTCTACTCCAAGAGCGAGGATTCCTCCAAGCAGCCGATCGAGGACGCGAAGGCCTACCTCGAGGGCAAGGGCATCCGCTGCGTGGAAAAGACCGGCACCACCACCGATGAAGTTTCCTCTGCCGTCGACGCGCTCATCGCCGAGAAGGTCGACGCCGTCTTCACCCCGACCGACAACACCATCATGACTGCCGAGCTCGCCATCTATGAGAAGTTCCTCAATGCCAAGATTCCGCAGTACTGCGGCGCGGATTCCTTTGCTCTCAACGGCGCGTTTGTCGGCTACGGCGTGGATTACACCAAGCTCGGCACCATCACGGCCGACATGGTCGTGCAGGTGCTGGTCGACGGTAAGGACCCCGCTACGCTGCCTGTGACCACGTTCGATAACGGCATCGCCATGATCAACACCGATAGCTGCGCCGCCATCGGCTATGACATCACCGCCGTGCGCAGCGCGTTTGAAGGCAAGTGCAGCTCCGTGCTCGAGACGACCACGCAGCAGAATTTTGACTAATTGATCTAACATCCCGAAGGAGGGAGCTCCATGCTGACCGTTTTGCAGACGGCGCTTGAGGTCGGCCTCATTTACGGCCTCGTCGCGCTGGCGCTGTTCATCAGCTTTTCCATCCTGAATATCGCCGACCTCTCCACGGACGGCTGCTTCACGCTCGGCTGTGCCGTCGGCGCCATGCTCACCATCGCCGGCCACCCAATCCTTGCGCTGTTTGCCGCCATGGCGGCGGGCATGCTCTCGGGCTACGTCACGGCCTTTTTGCAGACGCGCCTCGGCGTCGAGAGCATCCTCGCCGGCATCATCTCGAACACCGGCCTCTACACGATCAACCTCGCGGTCATGGGCTTTTCGTCCAACGTGTCCATCACCGGGGTCGACACGGTGTTTTCACTCTTCAAGGGCTTTGTCGGCGGGCAGTGGAGCCGGCTGCTCCTGCTCGCGCTCATCGCGGCGGTGGTCGTGATCGCGCTCATCCGCTTTTTCGGCACGTCGCTCGGCCTGTCCATCCGCGCCACGGGCGACAGTCTGGATATGGTCAGCGCTTCCTCCATCAACCCCAAAGCCACCATCACGATCGGCCTGTGCCTGGCCAACGCCCTCACGGCGCTGTCCGGCTGCCTGATCGGGGAGTATAACAAGTTTTGTGACATCAACCTCGGCACCGGCATGGTCACGATCGCGCTGGCGAGTCTCATCATCGGCGAGGTCTTTGCCGGTCACCGCGGCGGCGTGGGCAAGCGCGTCGTCTGCGTCGTGCTCGGCAGCATCGTCTACCGCTTCATCATAGCGCTGGCGCTGCGGCTGAACATCTCGGCCGAGTATTTCAAGCTCGTGTCCGCCGTCATCGTGGCCGTCGCCATCGCCGCGCCGAACATGAAGGGCTACGTCCATCTGGCGAAGATCAAGTCCAACGCCCGCAAGCTGCGCGCCCTGTCCGGAAAGGGGGACGAGACCGATGCTTGAAGTTTCCCACATCTCCAAGACATTCAACGCCGGCACCGTGAACGAGAAGCGCGCCCTGTCCGACCTCTCGCTCCGGCTGGCCGACGGGGAGTTTGCCACCATCGTCGGCTCCAACGGCGCCGGCAAGAGCACGCTCTTCAATGCCATCGCCGGTGTGTTCTATATCGATTCCGGCACCATCACGCTCGACGGGCGGGACATCACGTTCCTGCCGTCGTATAAGCGCAGCCGCCGCATCGGCCACCTGTTCCAGGACCCGCTCAAGGGTACCGCGCCGCACATGACCATCGAGGAGAACCTCGCCGTGGCCTACCTGCGCTCTTCGGACCGGCACGTGCTCTTCGGCCGCGTGACGCGCCGCGACCGCGACTTTTTCCGCGATGCGCTCGCCCAGCTCGACATGGGGCTGGAGGACCGCATGAGCACGCCCGTCGGCCTGCTTTCCGGCGGCCAGCGCCAGGCGCTGACGCTGCTCATGGCCACCATGGTCACGCCCGAGCTGCTGCTGCTCGACGAGCACACGGCCGCGCTCGACCCCGTCACGGCCGACAAGGTGCTCGCGCTCACGCGCAGCGTCGTGTCGGAGCGCAGCATCTCCTGCCTCATGATCACGCACAATATGCACCAGGCGCTCGAACTCGGCACGCGCACGCTCATGATGGATGCCGGCCGCATCGTGCTCGATGTCTCCGGCCCGGAGCGCGCGGGCATGACCGTGCAGGGCCTGCTCGATGCCTTCGCCGCCAAGGCGGGCGAGGCCTTTGATAACGACCGCGTCCTGCTGTCCACGGCCGAGGACAAAGAAAATTGAATCCCGACAAAGAAAAATCAGCCGCCCATCGGGCGGCTGATTTTTTGCGTTTGTGCACTTAATAGAACGTGGCCACCGGTTCCTCCGGCTTTTCGACCTCCTGCACGGACTGCACCGTGAACACGGGGCCCTTGCGGCCGTAGGCGCGGTGGAACTTGTAGTCCAGCCGGGCCGTGATGATGGCCCACTCGTCGTTGCGGATCTCGTCCGCGCGGTCCCACACGCAGATGATGCCCGCGAACTGAATGTCCTGCACGCAGCAGGTCATGATGTGCCGTCCGGCGATGAAGCAGCCCTTCGGCACGTTCTTGCGCACGAGGCAGCGGCACTTGACCTCGATGGTCTTGCCGTCGTATTTCTTCGGTTCCTCGGACATGTCGCGGTACCAGATGGCGAAGTCGCGGTCCTCGATCTCGACGACCGGGGCGTCGAGGTCGAATGGCAGCGGATCCTCAATGTCGTCGTACACGACCTTGCCGTCGGTGTATTCATACGCGATGTCGCACCGGCGGGAGATGGCGCGGATGATGCGGTGCATCTCCATGCGGTCCATGCTGTCGTTGTAGCGGTTGAGCACGACGAGCTCGGCGCTCTTGAGCTTGTCCACCATGAGCTGGCGCATGTTCGCGTTGTAGCTCAAAAACGACGTCGCGTCGCAAAACAGGAATTCCTGCGCGACCGCCCAGCCTTCCGGCAGGTTGCCGTAGAGCGAGTCGAGCATCCACATGCCGTTGTACTCCACGAGTACGCGCTCGGGGCGGATCTCGTCCTGCAGCGCCTTTAGGTGTTCGACCGTGAGGTCGGACTCCTCGTCAATGTTGCGCACAAAGACGTTCCCGGCGCAGAACTTGTCCGGCTCATAGACCTCCTCGCCCTCTTCGCACAGCAGCAGCAGCGTGCGCTCGCCCTTGTGGAAGCGGCTGTCCTCGAGCGTCTCCTGGATGAATTTCGTCTTGCCGGCTTCCAGAAAGCCGGTGAACAGGTATACCGGCAGATCCGGTGCCTGCTGTTTCGTGTCAGCCAATGTGGAACAGCTCCTTCAGTGCATCCTCGGCCAGGTGCGACCCGATCACGCACACGCGGCCGGTGACCTGTGCGCTGCCGCGGCGGACATCGGACTCGCCGGGCACGTAGTCAAAGTGGATCCAGCCGCCGTCGGTCGCGGGCACGATGCCCTTGGCGCGCAGCACGACGCCGTAGCGGTGCTCGTTGATGAGCGCGTCGAGCGCGGTGCGGATCTCGTCGTCGGTGTATTTGCGCGGCGTCTCGGTGCCCCAGCTCGTGAACACCTCGTCCGCATGGTGGTGATGGTGGTGATGGCCGCAGCAGTGGTCATGGTCATGCTCGTCATGATCGTGGTCATCGTGGTCATGATCGTGGCCGCAGCAGTGATCGTGGTCATGCTCGTCGTGGTCATGATGATGCTCGTGCTCATGTTCGTGGTCATCGTCGTCATCGTCGTCGTCATGGTGATGGTGGTGGCCGCAGCAGCATTCGTGGTCGTCCCCATCGTCGTGATGATGGTGCTCGTGCTCGTCTTCATCCTCCTCGGCGGCCTCGGCCTTGAGGTGCTCGAGCTCGGCGGACAGCGTGTCGCGCCGCTCCATCGTCTCGAGGATCTGCTTGCCGTCAAGCTCCGTCCACGGCGTTGTCACGATCGTGGCGGTCGGGTTCTTCTCGCGCAGCAGCGCCACGGCGGCGTCGAGCTTCTCGGGGCGGATGCCCTCGGTGCGCGAGAGGATGATGGCGCTCGCGTTCTCGACCTGGTTGTTGAAAAACTCGCCGAAGTTCTTCATGTACATCTTGCACTTGTTCGCGTCCACGACGGTCGTGAAGCCGTTGAGCACCAGCTCGTCGGACTGTACGCCCTGCACGGCGCGGATGACGTCGCTCAGCTTGCCGACGCCCGAGGGCTCGATGAGGATGCGGTCGGGGTGGAACTGCTCGAGCACTTTTTTGAGCGCATCGGCAAAGTCGCCCACGAGACTGCAGCAGATGCAGCCGGAGTTCATCTCGTTGATCTGCACGCCGGAGTCCTTGAGGAAGCCGCCGTCGATGGCGATTTCACCGAACTCGTTTTCGATCAGCACGATCTTTTCGCCCGTGTAGGCCTCGGCGATCAGCTTTTTGATCAGCGTGGTCTTGCCGGCACCGAGAAAACCGGAGAAAATATCAATTTTTGTCATAAAAGAAAGCACTTCCTGTCTGGGAGCACGCGCTCCCGAAATTTTGTCCATTATTATAGCACGAAATTGTGAACGAAACAAGTCCGCCGCGTCGATGGGATGTGGTTGCGTTTTTGCTGCCGCTGCGGTAAACTGGAGCCATGAGTTGGAATACATTTTGGAAAACTTTAAAGCGAAACTGGCGCGCAGCCGTCTATCTGCTCGTGCTCGCGGCGCTTGCGGTGCTGCTTGTGGTCGTGTGCGTCCGCCGCGGGCAGACTGCCGCGCAGCCGGAGCCCACGCCCCGCACGTCCGCCGCCGTCCGGAAGGACGCGGCGCAGACGCTGCTCGACGGCATGACCACGCGCGAGAAGATCTGCCAGCTGCTCATCGTGCACCCCGAGGTGCTTACGGACGGCGGCACCGTCACGGCCATGACGGACGATCTCTCCGCCGCGCTGCGGGACTATCCCGTCGGCGGCTTTCTGCTCTCGGCGGGCAACATGACCTCCGGCGAGCAGCTCGCGGCGCTCACAGCTGCGCTCACGTCCGCCAGTGCCACGGCCCCGCTCGTCACCGTGGACGAGGAGGGCGGCCGCGTCGCGCGCCTCATGAACACTGTCGGCACGACGAAGCTCAACAGCATGTACAGCTACCGCAGTCTCGGCACGCAGGGCGCGTATGACAACGCGCAGACCCTCGCGCACGACATCGCGGCCTACGGCTTCAATACGGACTTTGCGCCCGTGGCCGATGTCTGGACGAACAAGAAAAGCAGCGCCATCGGCGACCGCGCCTACAGCGATGATTATGGCGAGGCGGCAGAGCTTGTCGCCGCCGCCGTGAGCGGCTTTCGCGACGCCGGGGTCATCTGCTGCCTGAAGCATTTCCCCGGTCACGGCAGCACGGCCACGGACTCGCACAACGGCGCCGCCACGGTCGACAAGACGCTCCCGCAGCTCCGGCAGGAGGACCTCAAGCCCTTCGTCTCCGGCATCGCCGCCGGGGCGGACATGGTCATGGTCGGCCACCTGACCGTGCCGACGATGGACGATGTGCCCGCGTCTCTCTCGCACAAGCTCGTCACGAACCTGCTGCGCTACGACCTCGGTTTCCGCGGCGTCATCGTCACGGACGGGCTGCAGATGCAGGCCCTCGCGCAGTATACCGACGGGGAGAAGGCCGTGCTCGCCCTTGCCGCCGGCAACGACATGCTGCTCGAGATCAGCGACGTGCCCGGCGCGGTCGCGGCCGTGGAGCAGGCGCTCGCGGACGGCACGCTCACGCAGGCGGCGCTCGATCAGAGCGTGCTGCGCGTGCTGCAGCTCAAGCTCGCGCACGGCATCGTGCCGCTGCCGGAGACCGGTTGATACTCATGATATTTTAAGAAAGATGTGATATCCTCAAACTGGGCGCGGCCGTCCGGCCCGCCCGGCATCCTCCCTTTCTTTTTTCCCCCAACAGATCAGCCGCTGTCGAAAGTGACAGCGGCTGATCTATTATCATTTCCGGTTGTAGACCGGCGCAAAACGTGGTATCCTAAGCTATCATGACCTGAGAGGCGACCACCATTGCAATTTGTTGACATTGAAAAAAAGGACGGCGGCGCGTTCCTGCACCGCTACGACCTGCACTATATCGACCGCACCGGCTGTCCGCGCACGTATGAGATGGTCAGCCGTGACCGGAACATCGACTCGCTCGAGCATCTGCAGCACCACCGCACGGACGCGGTCGTCATGGTGCTCACGGATGCTGCGCGCGAGCACATCGCGCTCATCTACGAGTTTCGCATGGAGCTCGGCCAGCGCATCTACGGTCTGCCCGGCGGCCTCATCGAGCCGGGGGAGACGCCCGAGCAGGCGGCCCGCCGCGAGCTGCGCGAGGAGACCGGCCTGCGCCTGACGGCCATCACGCACGTCCTGCCGCCGGCAGCGTGCACGGTCGGCATCGGCGATGAACGCACGGTCTGCGTTTTCGGCACGGCGGAGGGGACGTTCCGCCCGAGCACCGACCCCATGGAGGAGATCGAGTCGGCGTGGTACACGCGCGCGCAGGTGCGCGCTCTGCACGAGACGGACCTCTTCGGTTCCTGGGCGCTGGCCTACAGCTGGATGTTCGCAAACGGCTGCCTGCCGGGCGTCTGAAGGCACACATTCACGATTACGGAGCGATCATCATGTTTTATTCGGAAATTTATCAGCCGGGCGTTGCCGATTTTGACCCCAGCGGCAAGTTCGGGTATGAAGCGATTCTGCGCATTTTTGAAAACACGGCCAGCCGCCACTCCGACAGCTCGGGCGACGACGTGATCGAGTCCAGCCGGCACGGCATCACCTGGGTGCTGACCGACTGGCGCGTCCAGATCGTGCGCCGGCCGGACAGCAAGGCGCCCCTGCGCGTCACGACCTGGGTGCGCGACAGTGTGCCCACCGGCCGCATCTTCCGTGACTATACGCTTGCGGACGAGACCGGCACGGAGCTTGTCCGCGCCGAATCGCGGCTCGTGCTGTTCGACCTGCGCGCGCAGAAGATCATCCGCATCGACCAGCCGCGCTTCCAGTCCTACCGGCCGGAGGCGCGCAGTGTGTTTGCGTCCGCTGCGCCGCGCCTGCGCGCGCCCGCTGCCTTCGACGGGGAGAAAACGCTGCCCCTGCGCCGCAGCGACATGGATTTTAACGGCCATGTACATAACACGAAATATCTTGACTTTGCGCTCGAGGCTCTGCCGGACACCGTGCCGCGCGACGCGTTCACGGGCTTTCGCATGGTCTACCCGAAGGCGGTCAAGGATGTGGAGGCCGTCACGCTCAAATACACCCTGACGGACACCGGCCCCTTCGTGTGCGTCTACAGTGCGGACACGCTCTGCACGCTCATCCGCTTCGAGACATGAAGATACCCCCGCTGCGTTTTTCGCAGCGGGGGTATCTTTCAGCTTTCCGCGAATCGGTCGACATACGCGCGCATCTCCTGCCGCGAGTCGATGCCGTGCACGCCCGCGATGAACGCGCGCTTTTCCTCGTCCGTGAGCGCCGAAAACTTTGCCAGCGCCTGCTGGTTGTGCACCAGCGCCATGCCCAGCCCGACCGGGATGGCCGGCTGCGTGCCTGCTTCGTGCAAAGATTCCACCTTCCTCTGTGTCCGGTTTCGGAGCGGGTGCTCCCTAACCATAGTATGGCACAGATGGGAAAATAGAATACATCAGCCCAGATCGAGCACCTGCCGCGCGGCATAGCCCTCGCTGCGCAGCGCGCCGTCGAGCAGCTCATAGCGCGTGATGTCCAGCCGCACTGCGTGCAGCATCGCGGGCATCTGCTGCAGCTGCTGCAGCTGCACGCCGCGCGCCTCAATCACGCTGCGGTACTCGTCGCTCAGCGGGTCGATGTACACGGCCGTGCCTGTCATCTGCAGTCCGGCGAGCGAGTCCATGCCCGCGTAGCTGTCGTACACGGCGGCGGAGATCGCCCCGTTCCACCAGATGCCCTTGAACTTCAGCCCGCCCTCGGTGAGAACATAGAGCTTGCCGTCCACGCGCAGGTATTCCAGCGGGGTGCACCGCACCCATTTGCCGCAGCCGGTCGCGAGCGCGAGTGTGTTGTGCGCGGCCAAAAAGGCGTCGATGCGCGCCTTGAGCGCGTCCGTCGGCATCGGCGCCTCCGGCGGGCAGAAGGCTTTCGCGATCAGCTCGGCCGCGGCGACGGTCTCGTCCTCGCCCTTGGGGCGGAAGGTCACGCGCTTTTGCAGCCCGGCTGTCACGACCGGGCCGCCCTCGCCCGCGGCGACGGTGATGACGTTTGCATACCCGCTCCAGTCGCGCGGGGCGCGCTCTGCGGGGAAGAGCTTGCAGTTGCCGATGACCGTACCGAGGATGTAGGCCGTGCGGCGCGCGTCGGCGTCATAGATGATGGCAGTGATGTTCATGGGTTCGTTGCCTCCGGAAGAATCAGAATATGAGATAATGTGAGTATAACACGCAAAGAATGGATTGTAAAATCGAAAGCCGGATGTTACAATGAGAAAAATTCAAAACAGAAACGAGGTTTTGCCATGCTCTGCCCGAAATGCGGCGCGCAGCTTTCCGACAGTGCCGTGATTTGCCGCGCCTGCGGCGCCATGCTGCCCGAGCAGCCCGCCGTCCCGCGCACCTGTGCCCAATGCGGTGCCCCGCTCGAGAGCGGCGTGCGCTTTTGCACCAACTGCGGCGCGCCCGTACCGGAACCGTCTGCACCGCCTCAGCAGGGGGCGGCCACGGGTGTCTGCACCGGTGCGGCGGCCCCGTTCGGCCCGGGCGTCTGCCCGCGCTGCGGCAGCCGGTTCGCACCAGGTGCGCGTTTTTGCACCGTCTGCGGCATGCCCGCGCCCGAAGCGCCGCAGGGCCAGACCGACTGGTATGCGTCCGCACCCGGCGGCACGGTCTCCTCGCCGGAGATCGGCCCGAAGCACAAGCCGAAGAAGCTGCTCATCGGTCTGCTGTGCGGCTTTGCCGCACTGGTCGTGATCGTGGCGGTCTTGGCCGGCATTTTCGCCGCCCGTCAGGCGGGCGAGCCCAGCACGGCCGGCGGTACGGAGGTGGACCGTCTGCTCGAGAACTACTTCACATACTTTGAAAATGACGATGCCGATGCCATGCTCGATCTCTTCCTGCCGGAGGTCATCTCGTACATGCAGGACGATGATACCGTCATCAGCCGCGAGGACGCCCTCATCCAGCTCGACGACTGGTATTATGATTACGGCAAGGCCATCGACGACTATTACGTCTATGATGATGACAGTCTCGACGCCAGCGACGTGCGCGAGCTCCAGCGCGAGCTCGGTGTGCGCATTGACGACAATGTCATCATCGCCTGCGACGTGACGTATCAGAACGGTCAGGACAACGACTTTTATTTTGAGTTCGTCCAGGTCGATGGGCAGTGGTATCTGCTCTTTGTCGTGGAGTAACCGCCATTTTTGGAAACGCCCCCGGCAGCCGAAGCTGCCGGGGGCGTTTTTCTTATGCCTGCACCTGCACGCGGCTGCCGCCGCTGCGGTCTTTCGTCACGATGATCTGCCGGTCGATGCGGTCCTTGAGCTCCGCCACGTGGGAGATGATGCCCACGATGCGATTGCCGCCCGACACGCCAACCAGCGCGGCGAGCGCCTGCTGCAGCGCCTCGCTGTCGAGCGAGCCGAAGCCCTCGTCGACGAACATCGCCTCGAGCTGCACGCCGCCGGCGGTTGCCTGCACCTCGTCGGACAGGCCCAGCGCCAGCGACAGGGAGGCGGCAAACGTCTCGCCGCCGGAGAGCGTCTTGACGCTGCGCGCCGTGCCGTTGTAGTGGTCGATGACCTCAAGCTCCAGCCCGGTCTGGCTGCGGTTGTCGCCCGCGCGGGCGCAGCGGCGCAGCTCGTACTGCCCGCCGGACATGATGAGCAGGCGTGTGTTCGCGCGGCCGAGGATGCGGTCGAAGTACGCGGTCTGGATGTAAGTCTCGAGCATGATCTTTTCCTTGCCGGGCACGGCGCCGTTGGCCGTTGCGGCCAGCGCGTGCACCCATTGCCAGCGTGCGCGCACGGCGGCGTGCTGCTGCCGCTGCGTGTCGATGGCGGCGCGGGCGGTGCGGTTTTGCTCCAGCCGCGCGGCGCAGGCGTTGATCTGCTTTTGCAGCTGCTCCACGCGCGCGGTCAGCTCGTCCCGCTGCGCACGCAGGGCGGCGATGTCTGCCGGAGGCGCGGCCTGCAGCTGGGCGCGCAACGCGTCGCGCTTTCCGGTCAGCCCGGCGAGCGCGGACTGTGCCGCGCTGCTGCGCGCATGCGCCGTATCCAGCGCCTGCTGCAGCGCATCGCACTGCGTGCGCGTCTCGTCGAGCGCGCGCTGTGCCGCCGCGCGGTCTGCGTGCGGCAGCTCCTTCGCGCGGCGAAGGGCATCCGCGTCCAATTCCGCACACCGCGCCTCGAGCGCAGAGATTTCCTGCGCGCGGTCCTGAATATCCGCCTGCTGCTGCTGGAGGGCCGCCTCCTGTGCCGGCAGGCCGGCTTCCAGCGCCTGAAGTGCCTCCAGCGCCTGCTGCTGCGCCGTGTGCTGCGCTTTGAGCGCTTCAGCGTCGCGCGCGGCCGCCGCGCGCAGGGCTGGGAGGGTGTCTGCCAGCGTGTCCGGGTCGAGCGGCGGCGTCAGCGCCCGGCACGATTGTGCCAGTGCGGTGCGCACGGCCTCCAGCTGCCCGCGCAGCCCCGCCGCCTGTGCGCTGCGCTCCGCGGTCGTTTTCTGCGCCCGGTCGCTATCGGCCAGCGCGCGCTTGAGCGCGGCGGCGTCCGGTGTCTGCTCCGGCGCGGCGGCGGGGCAGGGGTGTTCCGTTGCGCCGCAGACCGGGCAGGGCTGCCCGGGCACGAGCGTGCGCGCGAGGATGCCCGCCTGTGCGTCGAGATAGGCGCGGTTTTGCGCGCCGTAGTGCGCCAGCGCCGCCTGCGCGGCCTCGGCCGCCTGCCGATATTCCGTCTGCGCGGCGGCAAGCGCTGCGCCCAATTCGGCGCACTGCCGCTGCTGCTCTGCCAGCGCTGCCAGCTGCGTGCAGCGCTGCGCGGCCGCTTCCTGCGCGTACCCGGTCTGCGCGGCGGCCACGGCCAGCTTCGGCTGATCGCTCAGTTTCCCGCGCGCGGTCTCCAGCGCCTTTGCGGCCGCGTCCGTCCGGGCGCGTGCCGCGTCGAGATCCTGCTGCTTTTGCGCCAGCCGTTTGCGTTCCGCTTGCGCCTGTGTGCGCAGCGTGTCGAGCTGTTCATACCGCCGCAGCGCATCTTCCAGCCGCGTGATGCCCTGCCGCCGGCTCTGGATCTCCGGCTGCGAGGCCTTGGCGGCGTCCAGCGCCGCCTGTGCGGTCTTGGCTTCCGCCTGCGCCTGCGTCCACGCGGCCTCCGCTTCGGTGAGCTTTATGCGCGCGGTCTCCAGTGCCTCTGCCTTGCCGAGGTCGGAGAGCACCTGCTCGCGCTGCGTCTCCGCATCCGCGCGTTCTGCCTGTGCCTGCGTCAGCGCGGTTTCGTCCGCGTGCAGCAGCGCATCCAGCGCTTCCAGCAGCGCGCCGGTGTCCAGCGCGTCCGGCAGCGTCTCCGGGTCGGCGCTGCGGATGCTCCCGGCCGCCTGGCGCAGCCCGGCCTCCAGCTCGCCGCACTGCCGGTCGAGTGCAGCTGCCTCTTCCTTGAGCCGGTTTTGCAGCGCCTGATACCGCTCCGTGTGGAAAATCTGGCGGAAGATGGCCTTGCGCTCGTCCGTCTGGGCGAGCAGCAGCTTTCGAAACTCCCCCTGCGCGATCATCGCGATGCGCGCAAACTGCTCCCGGTCCACGCCGACGATGTCCGTCACGGCGGCGGTCACGTCGCGCGCCTTGGTGATGACGCGGCCGTCCGGCATTGTCAGCTCGGCGTCCGCCTTCTGCACGGTCGTGCCCGTGCCGCGCGTTTTCGGGCGCGTGTATTCGGGGTTGCGGCGCACGGTGTAGGTCTTGCCGCCGTTTGTGAAGGTCAGCTCCACGAACGTCGGCGTCTCGGCCGTGGCGTATTTGCTGCGCAGCATGGAGCTCTCGCGGCTCTCGCCGCTCGCCTCGCCGTAGAGCGCGTAGGTGATCGCGTCAAAGATCGTCGTCTTGCCGGCGCCCGTGTCACCGGTGATGAGGTAGAGCCCGGTCGTGCCGAGCGCAGAAAAGTCTACGGTCGTCTGCCCGGCGTACGGGCCGAAGGCGGACATGGTCAGGTTCAGCGGTCTCATGGCTGCACCTCCCGGATTTCCTCCATGAGCTGTGCCGCGAACGCGCGTTGCTCATCGCTCATGGGCTGGTTGTTTTGCTGTAAGTAGAGCGCCTCGAACAGTTCCAGCGGCGTGCGCTGCTCCATGGCGGCGGGGACCGCCACCGTCCCGGCGGCGCGTGTGCGCGCGTTGTCGTAGTCGAGCGTCATCAGGTACGGATAGATCGCCCGCAGCCGGCCCACGGCGTCGTACACGTCCTGCTCGTCCGTGAGGATCAGGTGCAGGTAGTCGCTGCGGTAGGTCGTGTGCTCGTAAAAGCTCCGCGCGGTCAGTTCGTCGTAGCTGCCGCGGATCTCGCGCAGGTCGCGCAGCGGCATCAGCGGCAGGGTGCGCACATCGACCGCACCCTTTTCGCCCAGCGTCACGACGGTGACGGATTTGTGCTGGCTCGCCTCGGAAAACGAGTACTTGAGCGGCGACCCGGCGTAGCGGATCGTCGGGCGGCCGATCTGCTGCGCGCCGTGCAGGTGGCCGAGCGCCACGTAGTCAAATGGTGCGAACACGCTGCTGTCCACATTGTCCGTTCCGCCGACGGACAGCTCCTCCGAGCCGCTGCGCGCCCCGCCGGTCACGAACTGGTGCGTCACGAGCACGTTGCGCGCAGCAGGATCGATGTCCATGTGCGCGATGGCGGCGGCCACGGCGTCAGTGTAGCTCTCGATCTCGGCGTCCGGGAACCAGCGGCGCACGTGCGCGGGCTTCAAAAACGGCAGCAGCCATACGGACACGGGGCCGAATTCGTCGCGCAGCACAACGGGCGCGACCGCGCCGCCGTAAACCGGCGCGATGTGGATGCCGCAGCTATCCATGACCCGCCCGCCGAAGGCGAGCCGCTCCGGCGAGTCGTGGTTGCCGCTGATGAGCAGCACTGGCACGCCACGCGTGCACAGCTCGGTCAGAAACCTGTCGAGCAGTTCGACAGCCTCGGTCGGCGGCACGGGCTTGTCGTACACGTCGCCCGCAATCAGCACGCCGTCCGGCCGCTCGTCGTCCAGGATCGTGAGAATTTGCCGCAGAATATATGCCTGATCCTCCAGCATTGAAAAGCCGTTGACCCGCTTGCCGAGATGCAGGTCGGCGAGGTGAAGAAATTTCATATCGGTCCGCTCCTTCCCGCGGTCGTGCCGCGGTGTGGTGCTTCCATTATAATCCGAATCGTGCTCCGGCACAACGGCGATTTTCGCGCAGATATGACAAAACCGGGAGCATATGAAAGCACCGGCCCCGCACAGAAGAAGCCTCGCAGAGTTTGCCGCCCGCAGGCGGCAAAAAAGTGAAATCATTTTCTCTGGCGACATGTGCGGCGGAGAAAATACCGCTCGGCCCGCAAACGTGCGCGCATGGCGCGTGCGCTGCAGCGGGCCGCGATTTTTTCAAACGAGAGCCCAACGAAGTGGGTCTCGTTTGAGGCACACGCAAAAACCGGGAGCCGTTACGGCTCCCGGTTCCTGCTCTTGTGCGCGAGATATGCCACCAGCTCTTCCGGCGCGAGCGCGCCGAGGGCTTCCGTATGCTCCGCCGCCCTGCGCACGGCGGCGTGCACATCGCTGACGGGCACGCCATGCGCCCGGGCGACGGTCTCGAGCGCGCGGCGCGCCAGCTCCTCCGTGGTCGGTCGGGTCACTTGCTTCTTCCTTTCCTGCGTCCTGCGGCTAGTATGTCCCGGCGGCCACGGCCTATCCGCTCACCAGCCGAGCGCGCGCGACAGCGCCGTGAACGCCGTGCACAGCGCCATGCCCATTGCCGTCGGCAGCAGTGCCGCCAGCAGCGTCCACTTTGTGCTGCTGGTCTCGCGCCGGATGGTCCAGAGCGTCGTCGAGCACGGCCAGTGCAGCAGGAAAAACAGCACGGCGCTCACGGCGGTCGTCCACGTCCAGCCGTTGGCGGTCAGCAGTGCGTGCATCTGCGCCAGCCCGAGCGAATCGCCCAGACTGCCCTGCGCCAGATACCCCATCACGGCGATCGGCAGCACGATCTCGTTGGCCGGAAACCCGAGCACGAACGCCAGCAGCAGCACACCGTCCATGCCCATTGCCCGCCCGAGCGGGTCGAGCGCATTTGCGCACCATGCCAGCAGGCTCGCGCCGCCGATGTGCACGTTTGCCAGCGTCCACAGGAGCATTCCGGCCGGTGCTGCCACGGCGGCCGCTCGACCGAGCACGAACAGCGTCCGGTCGAGCACGGAGCGCACGATCACCTGCCCGACCTGCGGCGCGCGGTACGGCGGCAGCTCCAGCGCAAAGGCCGACGGCCTGCCGCGCAGCACGGTCACGCTCAGCAGCCACGTCGCGCCGAACGTCAGCCCTACGCTCAGCACGAGTGCCGCCGTGAGCAGCAGCGCGCTGACGAGCGAGCTGCCGCTGGCCGCTGCGAAAAACATGGTCATGAGCGCGATGAGTGCCGGAAACCGCCCGTTGCACGGCATGAGGCTGTTGGTCAGCACGGCGAGCAGCCGTTCGCGCTCGGAGTCGATGATGCGGCAGCCGACCACGCCCGCCGCGTTGCAGCCGAGGCCCATGCACATCGTCAGCGCCTGCTTGCCGCACGCGTGGCAGGCGTGAAACGGACGGTCGAGGTTATACGCCACGCGCGGCAGATAGCCTGCGTCCTCGAGCAGCGTGAACAGCGGGAAAAAGATGGCCATCGGCGGCAGCATCACGGCCACGACCCATGCCAGCGTCCGGAACATGCCGTCCACCAGCAGCCCGTGCAGCCAGAGCGGTGCGCGCAGCGCCGTGAGCAGCGCCGAAAACTGCGCCTGCACCCAGCCGAGCCCGCGCGCCAGCCACTCCGACGGGGCGTTTGCGCCCGCGATCGTCAGCCACAGCACGCCTGCCAGCCCCAGCAGCATGACGGGATAGCCGGTCGCCCGGCTCGTGAGCAGGCGGTCGAGCCGCCGGTCGCGCGCGGCGTATTCGGCCGTGCCGTAAGTCACACACGCGCGGCAGATGGCCTCTGCCCGGCGCACATCGTCCGCGGGGTCTGTCGGCGGCGGCGCGTCCGGCAGCGGCTGCGGCGCCGCCGCGACGGTGTCGAGCGCGTCGAGCAGGGCGGAGAGCGTTTTCTTCTTCCGCGCCGTCACGCCCACGACCGGCACGCCGAGCTGCACCTGCAGCCCCGGCAGGTCGACGGTGATGCGCTTGCGCCGCGCCTCGTCGAGCAGGTTCACGCACACGATCAGGTTCGGCGTCACGCTGCGCACCTGCAGCGCGAGCACGAGCGTGCGCTCCAGGGACGTCGCATCGCACACGACGACCACGGCGTCGGCCTCACCGCCGCGCACAAAGTCGCACGCGACGGCCTCCTCCGCCGAGTGCGGACACAGGGAGTATGTGCCCGGAATGTCCACGAATAAATAATTCTCCCGCGCCGAGCGGCACCGGCCGCATGCGCAGCCGACGGTCTTGCCCGCCCAGTTGCCGGTGTGCTGGTGCATCCCGGTCAGGGCGTTGAAGACGGTGCTCTTGCCGACATTCGGGTTGCCTGCCAGCGCCACGACGCGCTCGCCCGCCCGGCGTGTGCCGCCGAACGCGGCCGCGTGCGCGCCGACAGAGCGGTGCGTCAGTCCCATGTGCGCACCCCCTTTACGTCACGGCCACGCGGATGCCGCGGCAGTCGCACCGCCGCAGCGCGATCACGGTGCCGCGGATGAGATAGGCGCTCGGGTCGCCCATGGGGCTGCGGCCGAGGCAGACGACGCGCGTGTTCTCGATCAGGCCGAGGTCGCGCAGCCGCCGCTGCATCCCGTCGGGCGCACACACGCTGCGCACGGTCGCGCTCTGGCCAGGCTGCAGCTCGCTGAGCGTTTGGATCTGTGTCATGGTTGCTTCCCCTTCCTCCGGAGGCGGGTGCCTCCCGTACCCATGGTATTCGGCAGGGTGCGCGCGGGTGCGGGCGGGTGCATTTTGTGCCCGGCATGGTATTATCAGGAAAAACGAGAAAAGGAGCGGCATCATGGCAGCATTTCAGATACCGCGCACACCGCACACGACGAACAAGACCATCCGCTTTCCGGATGATGTCATCGCGGGCGTGGAGGCGGCCATCGCGGGCAAGGACTGCATGTTTTCCGCGTTCGTGATCGTGGCGGTGCGCAGCGCGCTCGCGCAGCTGGCGGAGTCCCCGGAGATGTGAACGCGCCTTGCGCGCGGGCGCGGGCTGTAGTATAATGCAGGAAAATACCTGTATCAGGAGTGACCGATATGGCAGACAAACCGAAAACGAATGTGGATAAGTTCTTTGAACGCTATGACGCGGACCCCGCCCTGCAGGCGCGCGTGCAGCAGGCGATGGACTGCTATCCCGGCAGTCTCGAGATCCGGGACGTGATGACCGAGCATGTGCTCCTGCCGGTGGCGGAGGAGCTGGGCCTGCCGTTCACGCTCAAGGAGCTGCGCAATTATGAGCTGCTCAAGTGGGGCCGCCAGCACCAGGATCGCGAGCTGACGGACGATGAGATGGCGGCCGATGACGAGACGACCTACTGGCTGCTCGACCGCGGCTGGTCGAACGATGAGGCCACCTTCTGCGGCGACAAGCATTGAGGTATGCAAAAAAGGCGCGCACCGGCTGGTGCGCGCCTTTGCTATATCCATATCTTCTTTACAGTCGGCTGCGGATGTCCTCCACATCGCGCTTCACGCTCTGGATGAACAGCGCGGCATCGAGGCTGTAGGCCATGGCGTCAAAGCCCTTGCGGAAGCCATCGACCACGCCGTCGGCCGTGCCGGTGAAGAACATGCAGTACTTTCCGGCCGCACGACAGGCGGCGACGATGCGCGTGATAGCTGCCTGAAACTCCGGCGCGTCAAACTGCCCCGGCATGCCCATCGAGATCGACAGGTCGAACGGACCGACAAAGATGCCGTCCACGCCGTCCACGGCGCAGATGTCCTCGATGATGGCGAGCGCCTCGGCGGTCTCGCACTGTGGGAAGAGCAGGGTCTCGCCGTTGAAGTGGCGCATGGTCTCCGGCACGGAGCCGAGCCCGTCAAAGCCCCAGCCGTCCTTGCGCGACGGGCAGAAGCCCCGCTGGCCGATGGGGTAATACTTTGCGTAGTTCACAAGTTCCTGCACCTGCTCGAGCGTTTTGACGTTCGGCACGATCAGGCCCTGCACGCCGACGTCGAGCAGCTTGAGCACGGCGGGGCGGCTGATCTCGCGCACGCGCGCGATCGGGCAGATGCCGCTCAGCTCGGCGGCGCGCACGAGCGCGGCGGTGGTCTCGGCCTCGATGGGGGAGTGCTCGTTGTCGATGATGGCAAAGTCGAGCCCCGTGCGGCCGAGGCACTCCATGAGGCTCACGCTGGCGGTGTCAAAAAAGGTGCCGATGGGCTGCGTACCGGCGGCGAGTTTCTGTTTGAGCGTGTTTTCCATGCGGATTCCTCCTTATCTTGTCTCGATGCCCCGATTATACTTGCATTTTGGCGGGATGGCAAGCACCGCTTCGCGCACATCTGCCTCCGCTTCCGCATAGGGAATAGCGGGACAGGAGGTGAGTGCATGGAACTCGGCATTGCGTCCGTGGCGGCGATTACGGCCGTTGCGTACCTGATCGGCATGGCGGTCAAGACGACCGGCGTGGCGGACAAATGGATCCCCATCATCTGCGGCGCGGCCGGGCTGGTGCTCGGTGTCGTCGCGTGGGCGGTCGGGGTCAAGGATTTTCCCGCGCATGACTGGTTAAATGCTGCGGCTGTCGGCATCGCGCCCGGTTGGGCCGCAACGGGCCTTAACCAGAGCGTGAAGCAGCTGACAAAACAGAAGTAGCTGCGCCAACACGCCGGGGGGTGCGCGCGTCGGCGTGTTGCTGCATGTGCGGATGTGTGTTATGATAGGGCCATCGAATGGATTTGGAGAGGTGACAAATGCGCGTGGAAGAATACGATCTCTGCTTTTCGCCGCCGCTGCCGCCTACGGTCTGGGGCGAGCTCAGTCTTTGCTTTGATGTGGATTTCCCAATCGACGCGGTTTCTTCCATCCTTGGTGTGCAGCCGACAGAGGCCAAACGGCAGCGGGCGTGCCGGTGGAATGCATATGCGGGCACGCAGAATCCGGGATACTGGACGATCACGTTTGACAAGACCGATACTTTTGATGGTGACGTCGTCCAACGGACGATGCATACTTTTATCGCGGAACACGAGCGGGCACTGCGTCAGGTCCTGGAGCAGTTTCAGCCGTGTACGGCGCTCTTGACGATTTATGCTGTGGTGCATCAGGACGGAGAATATCCGTCCATTCGGCTAAACCCGTATTTTCTGCAGGATGCCTGCCGGCTCAGCGCGAGCGTGGATATCATTGTAGATAATGATTATGTGCGCGCAGAGCCGGACAATGGCGATAGCGCAGTATAGCAGCCAGAAAAAATCTCCCCGCCAAAAGGCGAGGAGATTTTTTGGTGCTCCAGCGGGGATTTCCCCTAACGGGGATAAACTTCGACTCCCCGGGCGCGACCAGAAAAAAATCTCCCCGCCAAAAAGGCGAGGAGATTTTTTTGGTGCTCCAGCGGGGATTCGAACCCCGGACACCCTGCTTAAAAGGCAGGTGCTCTGCCTACTGAGCTACTGGGGCATATCGGTGTGAAAAAGTTTGTGCTATCCAAAATATCAGACGCGAATCCAGCGAAGCGATTCGCGGCTGACGTGGCTGGGATGGCGGGATTCGAACCCACGATATCAGAGTCAAAGTCTGGTGTGTTACCATTACACTACATCCCAATATCGGGGCAAAATCAACGGGGATCGGGATCACTCCCAATCCCCGATTTCGTGGGGTGGGTAAAGGGGTTCGAACCCTCGACACCCGGAACCACAATCCGGTGCTCTCCCAGCTGAGCTATACCCACCATAGATCTGAAATGGTACGCCAAGAGGGATTCGAACCCCCGGCCTACTGCTTAGAAGGCAGTTGCTCTATCCAACTGAGCTATTGGCGCGCATGCAATATTTGGCTGCCCGCCCAGAAGGTATGGAGCGGGTGATGGGAATCGAACCCACGTATCCAGCTTGGAAGGCTGGTGTTCTACCATTGAACTACACCCGCAGAGGTCGTCCCACATTCAGCTTTACGAATATACCATCCCTGCGCGGTGTTTGTCAAGCAAAACCTGTTCAAAATGCGAAAAAATCGCAAATCCGGGGACGGCATAGGCCGTCCCCGCGGATTTTTCAGCGGTGAAAGAGCTTTTTGGTCTGGAAGCGCGGCTCGAACGTGATGTTCACCTCGAGCTTTTTGAACACATTTTCATCCACGTGCGAGAGAATGACGGACGAGTGCGCCTCGCAGTGCGCGAGCTTTTCGAGCTGCTGCATGGCGGTCTCAGCGGTCGGGTCATTTACGGCGCAGATGCTCAGCGCGACGAGCACCTCGTCGGTGTGCAGGCGCGGGTTGTGATTGCCCAGATGCTCCACCTTCAGGTGCTGGATCGGCTCGATGATCTCTGGCGAGATGAGCGTGACGTCCTTCGGTATGCCGCCGAGGTATTTGAGCGCGTTGAGCAGGCAGGCCGAGCTCGCGCCGAGCAGGGAAGAGGTCTTGCCGGTGATGATCGTGCCGTCGGGCATCTCGATAGCAACGGCGGGGGCGCCGGTCTCCTCAGCGCGCCGGAGCGCTGCGCCCACGACCGGGCGGTCGTCCGCCGTCAGGCCGAGCTGGTTGAGCAGCAGCTCCTGCCGCTGCGTCTCGACCGGGGCGCACAGACCGCGCAGCTGCGCGCAGGCGGTGGCGTAGTAGCGGCGCAGAATTTCCTGTTTGGCGGCGGCGCAGCAGACATCGTCGTCGCTGATGCAGTAGCCCGCCATGTTCACGCCCATGTCCGTGGGGCTCTTGTACGGCGAGCTGCCGTAGATGCGCTGGAACATGGCGTTGAGCACGGGGAAGATCTCCACGTCGCGGTTGTAGTTGACGGTCGTCACGCCGTAGGCCTCGAGGTGGAAGGGGTCGATCATGTTCACGTCGTCGAGGTCGACGGTCGCTGCCTCATAGGCGAGGTTCACGGGGTGGCGCAGCGGCAGGTTCCAGATCGGGAACGTCTCGAACTTGGCGTAGCCCGCGCACACGCCGCGCTTGTGCTCGTGGTAGAGCTGGCTCAGGCACGTGGCCATCTTGCCGCTGCCGGGGCCGGGCGCGGTCACGACGATGAGGCTGCGCGCCGTCTCGATATAGTCGTTGCGGCCGAAGCCGTCGTCACTGACGATGCGCGCCACGTCGGACGGGTAGTCCGGGATGATGTAGTGCCGGTACACGCGGATGCCGAGCGCCTCGAGCCGGCGCTGGAACTTCTCGGCCGCGGGCTGGCCGCGGTGGTGCGTGATGACGACGCTGCCGACGTACAGTCCGCAGCCCTGGAATGCGTCGATCAGGCGCAGGGTGTCGTCGTCATAGGTGATGCCGAGGTCGCCGCGGCGCTTGTTGCGCTCGATATCGTCGGCCGAGATGGCGATGATGATCTCCGCCTCGTCGCGCATCTCCATGAGCATACGCACCTTGCTGTCGGGGGCAAAGCCCGGCAGCACGCGCGACGCGTGGTAGTCGTCAAAGAGCTTGCCGCCGAACTCCAGATACAGCTTGCCGCCAAACTGACTGATGCGCTCGCGGATCTTTTCCGACTGCATCTGGAGGTATTTATTGTTGTCAAAGCCGATCGCCTGCATAGATCTTTCTCTCCTCTGTCTCAAGCTATCAAACAAACATATATTCTACAGCATTCGGCGCATTCCGGCAATGGGAAAATGCCCGATCCGGTAAAAATTTATCGCGGGGCCGATTCGCTCTTTTTTTATTCATAAATGTATGGTATAATCCTAAATTACACTGGACAAGGAGTGTCAACAAATGGGTTTTCTCAAAAAAATATTTGGTTCTCACAGCGACCATGAGCTCAAGCGGCTCTATCCGATCGCTGATAAAATCGAAGCCATGTCGGACGAGTACGCCGCGCTCACGGACGAGCAGCTGCGTGCCAAGACCGACGAGTTCAGGCAGCGCTACGCCGACGGCGAGTCGCTCGACGACCTGCTGCCGGAGGCGTTCGCCACGGCGCGCGAGGCCGCGTGGCGCGTGCTGGGCATGAAGCCGTTCCGCGTGCAGCTCATTGGCGGCATCGTGCTGCATCAGGGCCGCATTGCCGAGATGAAGACCGGCGAAGGCAAGACCCTCGTCGCCGTCCTGCCGGCGTACCTCAACGCGCTCACCGGCGAGGGCGTGCACATCGTCACCGTCAACGACTACCTGGCCAAGCGCGACAGCGACTGGATGGGCAAGGTCTACCGCTTCCTGGGCCTGTCCGTGGGTCTGGTGATCCATGGGGTCGACCCCGCCGGCAAGCGGGCTGCCTACAACGCCGACATCACCTACGGCACCAACAACGAGTTCGGCTTCGACTACCTGCGTGACAACATGGCCTGGGAGAAGGCCGACCTCGTGCAACGCGGCCACCACTACGCCATCGTCGATGAGGTCGACTCCATCCTCATCGATGAGGCCCGTACCCCGCTTATCATCTCCGGCCCGGCCGAAGGCGACGTGACCCGCTGGTACCGTCAGTTCGCCAAGCTGGTGCTGAAGCTCACCCGCCCGCTGGACATGAATCTGAACGGCACCCAGTATCGGCTGACCACCATCGCCGTGGCCACCTCGGGCCTCGACGACAACGGCAAGAGCCTCATTGGCCGCAAGGCCGATGTGAAGGGCCCCCTGGAGGAGTCGTTCGCCACGTCCTGGTCGCCCGCCGGTGTGAAGGCTCTCGAAATTCACGTGGAGTAGCGGTCGGCCCCTACGGAGGGGCCGGGAGTAACGGGCAGCATTTCGAAATGTGCAGACAGCGCCCCTTGGACGGAGGTTCAAGGGGCGCTGTGCTATGATTGCCGGTACTACTTATTCGCGCCGGGCCGCTGGGTCGGCGCCTCGACACCTGAGGAGGTTGCCCGTGCCCCAAACGACAGATTGGGCTGATGTGCAGGTAGTGGGCATTCCCCGCGCGCTTTTGTTCTATCGCTTCGGCGTGCTGTGGACCACGTTCTTCGAATCCATCGGGCGCACCGTGGTGGTGAGCGACCCGACGGACAAGGCCATCGCCGATGGGGGCGATCGTCTTTCCGTGGACGAGTGCTGCCTGGCCTCGAAGGTGTTCATCGGGCACGTGGAAAGCCTT
>ERZ506979.406-NODE-406-length-28890-cov-8.730432_pt1 | contig 28890 bp, 25 predicted proteins | sample MGYA00512887_ERZ506979 | MGnify/ENA metagenome assembly ERZ506979 | reverse complement strand
TCCTGCCTGATGGGTGATTCGACAGCGCTTGCCTCAGCAATTGTGCGGTGCTGCCATAGGACGATAGTCTTTCGAGAAAGGAAAACGATATGTCGTTGAGAAAAAAGCTGACATTGTCTATGCTCATGATTGCGGTGATCCCCGTGATGGTACTGGGAAGCTTTTATTATCAGTATTTCAGCGGGGTCCTTTTGAGCAACGTGCAGCAGCGGGAGCTGCAGAATAACAGCCAGATTATTTACAGCGTTGATAACTTTTTCAATTCAATCTTCAAGATTTCCGATTCCCTGCTAATGAATGAAGAGCTCATGGACATTCTGCAGAAAAGCTATGAGGAACAGAGTTCACCTCTCGAAGGATACCGCGGCAAGGCACAGGTGGACAAGCTGCTTTACAAGGACGGCTATTACCTGGATGGCAGAATAGAGACTATCGCCATATTTCCGAGGAACAACAGCATGTTTTACTACTGCACAAAGGAAAACGTCAATCCGTCCTATGATATCCATGCGGAAGAGTGGTACGAAAAGATTGCCAGTAAAGAGGGGGCGAAAGTATTGGTGGGAGTGCACCAAAACCGTCTGGTGTACGCATTCTCCGACGCAGCCAGACCCTATTGCGTAACTGTCGGAAGATCAATTTACTCCCCATATGATTCCCAACTGCTTGGCACTATGCTAATCAACATTAACGTACACGATCTCCAGACCTGCTGGTCGGCTTTCAAGGAAGATTCGCAGGAGCGGTTTTACCTGCTGGATGACGAAAACAACGTTGTGTTCAGCAATCTGACGGAGGAGATTGGCGGTAAATTCTTTCAGGACGGCCTGGAAGACGGCATTTCTTCCTGCCGAATCGACGGGGAATTGTACGATACGATCGTCTCGGGCTCCAAAAGCCTGGGATGGAAAAGCGTCAAAATGATTCCACGCAGCCAGTTGGATCAAGAGATCGCCGTTGTTCCTTATATGACGCTCCTCCTCATGCTGATCCTTACGGTTCTGGCAGTTCTGGTTTCAATCTTTATTTCCAAAATCTTTACACGTCCGCTTCAGGAGCTTTACGTGAAGCTCCAGCGCTTTGAAGCGGAAAAAAGCGGGACTCCGCTCCCTGAAAATCAGGTGGAGATCAAAGGCCTTTCCCGCAGCTACCAGCACATGATCAACGAGATCAACGCCCTCACCATCAAAAACAACGAGACGGAGATCCAATTGCGCAGGGCAGAACTCATGGCGCTCCAATCCCAGATCAATTCCCATTTTATCTACAACACGCTCAATTCCATCAAGTGGATGGCGGATATGCAAGGATCCAAGCGTATGGTAACGGCGTTGGATTCCCTGATCAAGCTCATGCAGTTTTCCTCCAAAAACAGCCGGGAGGTCATCCGGATTCAGGACGAGATCGATCTGATCCGGGACTACATCAACCTGATCAACCTCAAATATTTCGACAGGATCTTTGTTGATGTCCATGTGGAGCCGGGATTGGAAAACTACGAAACGCTGAAATTCCTTCTGCAACCGATCGTAGAGAATTCCATCTACCACGGTTTCAGCAGTATGGTCCGGCAATGCACGGTGCAGATCAACATTACCCGAAAAGAAGACCGTATTCTGTATGAGGTGATCGACAATGGCAAAGGGATGAGCAAGGAGAAGATCCGACAGGCTCTGGAGGAAGATCATCCCCTCAACTCCCATTCGTTTAACAAGATCGGTCTTTATAATGTGAATAAGAGAATCCAGTATATTTTTGGAGAGGAGTACGGTATTCAAATCGACAGCGAACCCGGCAAGTACACGAGGGTGATTGTGGAAATTCCAGCCCGTATCTATAAGGAGGAGATGGCAAATGCGTAACATCGGGATCGCGATCATTGATGACGAGAGCCTGGTCCGGCTCGGAATCAAATCTTCTGTGGCGTGGGAAAAGTATGGCTATGAGATTGTAGGAGAAGCGGACAACGGGCAGACCGGCCTGGAGATGATCAGGGAAAAACACCCGGATATCGTCCTGCTCGACGTCTGTATGCCGGTGATGAACGGGATCGAAGTTCTGAAATCCCTGCAAAAGCTGAAGATTCAGTGCAAGGTTATTATCTTGAGCTGCCACGATGATTTCTGTTTTGTAAAAGAGGCAATGAAGAACGGTGCGTTCGATTACCTGAGAAAAAATGAGATCAACAGCGCGAACATCCTGACGGTTCTGGAGGAGGTACGGCACTCACTGTGCAAAAAGCAGGACGAGGGGCAGGGAGGCTGGGACAGTTACGCGCGTCATGTCTGCCTGCACCGTCTGATCACCGGCAGCAGCGAACCTGCTGAACGGCAGTTGCCTGTCAGTCAATTGCACATCCGGGAAGGAAACCTCTGCTGCATTGTGTTTGCAGTGCAGAATTACCAGAAAGTACAGGCCCGTTACGGAGAGGGACGCCCCTTCCCACTGGAACAAAGCGTTATCAACCTCACAGTGGAAGTGCTGCACCAGTGGACGCAGGAACTGGAAGTTTTTCTTCTGCAGGAAAACCGGTATGTTATCCTGCTGAGCAGTCAGAACAGTGTCAGCAGCACCCAGTGGGAGGAGAAAGTCTGCAGCCTGGTCCACGAACTCCACACCGTGTTCCAGAATTATCTGAATGCTGACACCTGCTACGGTGTCAGCAGCGCCGTCTCGAAATTCTCTGCATTGCCGGAGGCGTTCGAGCACGCGCGCTACTCTCTGCATCTTCACTATTTTCAGCCGGACAGGTTCCTTATCAAGGAGATGCGCAAGCCGGATCGGACGATGAGCCGCCCGGAAGTCAAGGAATGCCTTGGCGATATCAATATCTGTGTGTCGCAGAAGCAATACACGCAAATCTTTTCCCGATTTTATGCTTTCATCCAGTGGCTGCAGCAGCACCACAGAGAGAACCTGGACGTTATGGGGGTGCAGAACTTTTTCTCCAATATGGTGCGCTTCCTTCTCCTGCAGGAGGGAAAGGCGCCGGAAGAAACGGTGGAAAAGCTTCAGGCCTGCGAAACCGTGGAGGAAGCGCAGCGTTTCCTTGAGGACTTCCAAAAGGGGTTGAAGACAGGAGAGCCGGCTCTTGACCAGAAAAACTACCTGATTCGCGAGGCGGCGGATTATATCCGGCAGAATTTGAGCCGCGGCGACATCTCGCTCGATGAGATCGCCGACCACCTGATGATCAGTAAGTCTTATCTCTGCCGCCTGTTCCAAAAAAAGCTCGGAGTTTCCGTGCAGCACTATATCTACAGAATCCGGATTGAACAGGCGAAGGAGTACCTGAACGACTTCCGGCTGAAAATCTACGAGGTGGCAGAGCTTACCGGCTTCAACAGCTCCACCCATTTTAATATCGTCTTTAAAAAGATTATGCGGTGCACTCCGGCAGAGTACAGGAACGGCCTGAAGCAGTGAGGGAAAGGTCAATATGAATAAATAAAGTTCAAGATCCTCCGCGGGTTTAAGCTTTGTGTACTAAAATTGTTCAATATCCTGATGTTTTCTTCAACAGCGTTTATGGAAAATAGTGAACAGATTCTCTATGATATAAGTAACCTAATTCGGGAAAACAGACAAAATGGAGGAATGCAGAAATGAAAAAATGGAAGGTTGCCTTAATTGGCTGCGGATCGATCGCGGACAATACGTATCTTCCCCGGATCGGCGAGATTCCGGAGGCGGATCTGGTTGCAGTCTGCGATATCATCCCGGAGAGAGCAAAGAACTATGCAGAAAAATTTCATGTGCCGGCCTGGTACACCAGCATCGATGAACTGCTGGAGAAGTGTGACTTCGAGATCCTGATGAACACGACATCGATCCCAGCGCACCACGAGATCAACATGAAGGCGCTGCGGGCCGGAAAGCATCTTTACTCACAGAAGCCCGTCGGCCTGACGGTGGAGGAGGTGACCGAGCAGATCGAGGCTGCCAAGGCAGCCGGTGTGAAATACACTGCTTCACCGATCCACATGCTGCGTGACGACATCCGCTTTGCCAAAAAGCTGATTGCCGACGGCTGCATCGGGGAGATTATGAAGGTGCACACCAACGTTTGCCACGGCGGCCCGGAATATTTCCAGTACCGCACGGCGGACCCCACCTGGTTCCACCGGCCCGGCAGCGGCGCCCTGTACGACATGGGCGTCCACGGCCTTACCATGACCACGGGCATCCTTGGTCCCGCGAAGGCTGTGGGCTGCATGGCCAAAATCTCCGAGCCTGTCCGCACGGTAAGAACCGGTACCTTTGACGGCATGCAGATCCAGGCTGACCAGCTGTACGATAACTACATCATTACGCTCGATTACGGCGAGAGAACCATGGCGGTGGTGGAGTCTGGTTTCTGCCAGAAGGACAGCCGCGCACCTCAGATGGAGATTTTCGGTACAAAGGGAACGATCACTTTCGTCAACAACGGTAACATGAACCCGCTCGATTCGCTGGAAGTTTACCTTGATGCGCCGGAGCGCGGTATTCGCGGCTGGCTGAAGCCTATGGAGTGGGATGTTCCGGCTTCTGAGATGAACTTTTTCCAATGCAAGGTGGTTCAGGATCTGATCCATGCCATTGAGGAGGACCGTCCCGTCGGTTTGCCCCCGGAGCACGCCAGACACGTGGTGGACATCATGTGCACCATTCCGGAAGCGATCAAGACAAAGAGCATTGTCCCGCTGCACACCACTTTCTGAGCAGAGGGGAACTGATCACAGATGAGGTGAATGTTATGAAGAAATATCGCATTGGTCTGGTGGGCTTCGCTCACATGCACGTTTTGGATCAGATCAAGCCGTTTCTGTCCATGCCGGAGCGCGTGGAATGGATCGGTGCCTCGGATATCAAGCCGATGGTAGAGTCTGAATATTTTGAAAGCTCCAGCCGCTCCATGAACCTGAAGCTCTGTCAGGAGCAGTGTGGGTTCACCCGCGTGTTTGAGGATTACCGTGATCTTCTCGATCTCAAACCCGACCTTGTCCTTGTGAACTGCGAGAACGCGTTTCACGGAATCATTATCCCCGAGATCCTCATGCGCGGGATCCACGTGGTGGTGGAAAAGCCGTTGGCCTATTCCACTGAACACGCCATGGCTATTGCCCGCGCTTCCCGGATCGGTAAGGCGGACTGCATGATCAATTGGCCGACCACATGGCAGGCCAGCGTCCGCCTGGGCCAGAAGCTTGTCAGCGAAGGTGTTGTGGGAAAGGTGTACCGTTTCCAGTTCCGCAACCCTGACTCCCTGGGTCCGTTCTCTTACGGCCAGGTCATGACGGATCGGCAGCTGGGCAAGGAATGGTGGCATCAGGAAGCGGCGGGAGGCGGCAGCTTGCTGGACTACTGCTGCTACGGCACCATCCTTTCCAACTGGTACCTGGGCGAAAAGCCTCAGGGCGTGTATGGCTTGAAGGCGAACTTTAACCACCGGTTTGGCGACGCGGAGGACTACGCCTCCCTGATGGTTCGGTACCCCGAGGCGGTTTCCATTCTGGAGGGAACCTGGAACACCATAAGCAGCGGCTATCCCTCCGGGCCCATTGTCTGGGGCGAAAAGGGCGCCCTGATTGTGGAAAACGGCGGCGATCACGGCATTCATGCCAACGTTTGTGTTTACCTCGATCGTTATTCCACAACGCCCAGCAAGGTGTATTGCTCCGACGACTACCCGCTGCCTGAGGGAAGATCCAACCTGGCTCAGGAGGTCTTCCATCACCTGGAGACCGGAGAACCGGTACACTACACCATGGATCTCAATAACAATCTTTGGTCTGCCGCTATGTTGGATGCGGGAATTCGCTCCAGCCGGTCGTTGAAAATGGAAGAAGTAAAAACCGCTTGTTGGACGATTGGGTAATATAAGAGGAGGATGCTACATGAAACTTGCAAACGTTTCCTGGGGTTGGACGCCGATCCCGGAGGATATGCCGCATGGGGACTCTCTGATCCGAATCGCGGATCAGATCCGTGAACTCGGCTTCGAGGGCGTGGACTATCTGGGAACCCCGGAAGCACTGGATGAATTCTTCACGGAGGAAGCCTGCCGGGCGCTGGGGGATCACTCCCGCTCCATCGGCCTTGAACCCAACGTGTTCGTCTTCCAGGACGCTTCGTGGAACGACGCCTGCAGCGAAAAAAGGGAGGACAGCGTCAGGCACTTCGAGAAGGCCGCACAGGCCGCAAAGTGGATCGGATGCCGGATTGTCTCCACGCTGGTGCCGATGCCCTGCGGCGCAACCCCCTGGAAGTTCAACCCCGCCGCACCGGCGATCAAGCAGGGATACCATATGCCCGCCGACTACTGCTACCAGAAGGACTGGGATACCCTGATGGACAGTTACCGCAAGTGTCTGGCCATTGCAAAGCGGTACGGGCTGCGCATGTCCGTGGAGTGCTTCCCCTATTCCATGATCTCCACACCGCACGCCATGCTGCAGCTGCTCAAGGACGTCGATGACCCGGATTTCGGCATTCAGCTGGACACGAACCACCTGATCATGCAGCACATCGATCCGGAATGGACGATCTACATGCTGGGAGGCAAACGTATTTTCAATGTTCACTGCAAAGACAGCGATGCCGTCTCCAGAAACAACATCCCCGCCGGCTGCGGCATCACCGACTATCCCGCTGTGATTCAGGCGCTGAAGAATGTCGGGTATGACGGGAACCTTTCTGTCGAGCTGGAGTTCACAGACAACCCCCGCCGCTACAACAAGCAGGCGATGGATCATCTCAAGCTTTGCCTTGCGGGTGAATACTGAGCTGCCGTCTGGAGGCACACAGGGGGTATCCCCCTCGATCCGGGCGCGGCGCCGGATAAAAATCATGTTTTTATGGAAGAGGAGTAGGAGTAATGAAGCAGTATAAGGTTGCCATCATCGGCAACGGTATGATTTGCAACGCGGCACATATTCCCGCCTACAAAGCCATGGGTGACAAGGTGAAGATTGTCGCAGTGGCAGATATCCGCGAGGAAGCCGCCAAAGAAACCGCCGAGCGTCACGGGATCCCCAAGTACTATGTGGATCCGTATAAAATGCTGGAGGAGGAGAAACCCGACATCATCTCCGTGTGCACACCGAACGCATACCACAAGGAGTATACCCTTGCCGGTTTCCGTGCGGGCTGCCATGTAGTCTGCGAAAAGCCTGTGGCTGTAACCTGCGCGGATGCGGAGGAGATGTTCAACGCGGCGGAGAAGGCGGGGAAACATCTGTTTGTCATCCAGTCTCTGCGTTTCACAGGTAACTTCAAAGCGGCTGCCGGACTGGCAAAAAGCGGTTGCCTGGGAGACATTTACTACGCGGATCTGAACCTGGTCCGGCGCCGCGGCGTTCCGAGATGGGGCATGTTCCACATGGCGAAAGAAAATGTGGGCGGCGCCTTCTGCGACCTGGGCGTTCATATGTGCGACTACCTGATGTCAATTTCCGGTAACCCGAAGATGGTTTCCGTCAGTGGAAGTGCTGTGACCAGGATCGTCAACAAGGAGAAGAATATTGAGTTCTCCAATGCGGAGAGCGGAGCTCCCACCGGTCTGTTCACTCCCAGAAAGTTCGACATGAAAGAGTTTGATGTTGAGGAATTTGCCAACGGCTACATTCGTCTGGAAAATGGCATGACAGTCACTTTCAAGATCTCCTGGGCGCTGAATCTGCCCAACAGCAACACTGTCAGCATCTGCGGAGACAAGGGCGGTCTGACCATTGGGGACGATGGACTCAAGCTGCTCACGACGCAGGGCAATTACCAGGCCGACGTTTTGCCGAGAGTTTTCCCCGACCCATATACGGAACTCTCAGATTTCACCGGCCACATCCACGAGATGAACTACATCCTGAAGGTCCTCAACGGGGAAATGACCATGGAGGAATACCCCATCCAGAAGGACGAGGTTATGAATGTGGTTGCGATCATCGAAGCGTTTTACAAATCTGCACAGCTGGGCAGGGAAGTCACTGCTCAGGAACTGGACCGGTAAGCGGAAGCTGCAAGGGATATTTGCACAGAGCACGGCGTGACGGAAGAACTTGCCGTTTCGCCCTGGGACGAAACGCAACAGGGGGACTCTGCCCGGGCGGGAGAGCCCCCTGTTCTGGTGTGCGAGACGACAACGGAAGGGGAGGAATCCATGAAAGGAATCATAACGGAGATCGAGAGGTTTGCGCTGAAAGACGGACCGGGGATCCGCACCACAGTGTTTTTCAAGGGGTGCAACATGGCGTGCAAATGGTGCCATAACCCGGAAACGCTGTCGGTTCGGCCACAGCTGATGATTTATCCGGACAAATGCATTGGCTGCGGCGCCTGTGTGGAGGCCTGCAGGGCGGGAGCCAGAACCCTCGGCAAAAACGGTGCCCTGCAGTACGATCGCACCGCCTGCAAGCACTGCGGAGCCTGCGCCGCGAACTGCTTCTCCGGTGCTCTCGTCATGTCCGGAAAGGAGATGACCGTTGAGGAAGTGATGGAGGAGATCCTGCAGGACAGGGCTTACTACCGGAATTCCGGCGGCGGCGTAACACTCTCCGGCGGCGAGGTTTCCACGCAGCCAGAATTTGCCCTGGAATTGCTGCAGGCCCTGAAAAAGGAGGGAATTTCCACGGCGATCGAGACGAACCTGCATGCGCCATGGAGCGTCTACGAAAGAATGCTGCCCTTCCTCGATCTGGTGATGTTCGACATCAAGATTTTCGATGAGGAAGCGCACAGACGCTGGACCGGCGTGAGCAATCGTCAAATCCTGGAGAACGCAAAGAAGGTGGCGGCTTCCGGCAAGCCTTATCTGGTGCGTACCCCGGTGATCCCCGGAGTGAACGACACGGAGGAGGAGATCGGCAGCATTGCCAACTACGTGGGAACCCTGGGAGGCGCTCAATATTATGAGCTTCTGCTGTTCAATCCCCTGGGAGAGAGCAAGTATGACGCCCTGCAGATGGACAATACATTTGCCGGGACCCGCCCCACTGGAGAGGAAGGCGCAGCACGCCTGAAGTGGGTGGCCGCTCAAACGCCCGGACTTTCCGTGAGGGTAGGCTGACGAAGAAAGGGAGAGGTTGTATGGTCAACAGAATCAATATATTCCAGCCGGATGCTCCCATGAGCTACGATGACAGGATCAAAATTTTAAAGGAAAGAAAGCTTGAGGAAACCAGGGTGAAGTCCACCATGAAGGTGTATCAGGACGGGGATGACTATGGAAGCATCCCGGCTCCGGAGACGTACCAGTTCCATTGCATTCCGAATCATGAGAACGGTTCCTGGTACGGGTATGACGGGTGGAGCAAGAATTTTTACAAGCTGATGACTGAGCACCCGGTCTACATTGATCCGGTGGACGCGTTCACCTGCCGCTGGATGTTCAGTATGATCTGGTTTGACGAGAAATCCCCGGACAAGGGGCTGAACTGGAACCCGAATTTTCCCTACGATGATCTCAAGCCGGAACAGGAACTGTATGGCATTATCTCCGGGATCGGCTCGGACGCGCACTTCGGCGGCGACTACCGGATCGGGTTGAGCCTTGGCTGGGGCGGGATCTTGGAAAAGCTGGCTTTCTACCGCAAAAAGCACCCCGAACACGCAGAGTTTTACGACGCGGAGGAACTTGTGGTGCATGGTGTGCAGAACTGGATCTCGCACGCGATTGAGGAGAGCGAGCGTCTGGCCCGTGTGGAGCGCCATCCGGTCCTGCGGGAAAACCTGCTTCAAATGGCGCAGGTAAATCGCAACATCCTCAACGGTGCGCCCAAAACCATGCGGGAAGCCTGTCAGTGGGTTTGCTGGTTCAACATGGCCAGCCGCACCTACAACCGCGACGGAGCGGGTTTCCAGCTCGATGAAGTGCTCAAACAGTACTACGATGCCGACATGAAAGAGGGGAGGATCACCAGGGACGAGGCGATCTTCTACATCGCTTGTCTGTTGCTCAACGATCCGCACTATTACCAGATCGGAGGGACAAACGAAAACGGCGATCCCCTGCTCAGCGAGTTCAGCTATATGGTGCTCGAGGGAGCGGATAAGCTGGATTCGGCTTGCAACATCACGGTAAGAGTGGACGAAAACATCGACAGAAAGTTCCTGAACAAAGCGGTGGACTACCTGTTCAAGAACAAGAACGGCTGGCCGCGCTTTTCCGGTGACGAGGCCCTGAACAGAGGCTTCATGCGTTTGGGCTATCCCGAATCGCTTGCCCGGCAGAGGATCGCGGTGGGCTGCCACTGGATGAGCTTGCCCGGCATGGAGTACAGCTTGAATGACTGCGTCAAAATCAACAGCGCTAAGGTGTTCGAGGTTGCCATGGATGAGATGATGAGCCATAAGGGCCCATACTCCACACAACTGCTGTGGGATCTGTACCAGAGACATATGGCCCGGGCTGTAGAGGTAACTGCCGAGGGTATCGCGTTCCACCTGCGGTACCAACAGTACAACGAGCCGGAGCTGATGTTGAACCTGATCAGTCATGGTCCTATCGAAAAAGGTCTGGATATGACGTGCGGTGGCGCCATGTACTACAACCTCTGCATGGACGGCTCGGCTATTGCCACGGTGGCGGACTCTTTTGGCGCACTGCAGCAGCGGGTGGAGGAGGAGAAGCGGATCGACTGGGAGACGCTTTACCATCATCTGAAAACAGATTTCCAGGATAAGGGCGGTGAGCTTGTACGCCAGATGCTCTCCCGCAGTGCCCGCTACGGCGGCGGAAACACCATCAGCGACCAGTGGGCGGTGAAAATTTCGGAGTCATACTCCAACCAGGTGCGCTCCGTCAGCCAGAAGTATCCGGGCTACCAGTTTATCCCCGGCTGGTTCAGCTGGTCGAATACGATTGTGCTCGGCAAGCAGGTAGGTGCCACCCCCAACGGCCGCCACGCCTTCGAGCCGATCAACCATGGGGCCAACCCGCACCCCGGCTTCCGCAAGGACGGCGCCCTCACCGCAATGAGCAATTCCATCTGCGCGGTGCAGCCGGGCTATGGGAATACCGCGCCGGTACAGCTGGAGCTTGACCCTGGTATGGGGCGCGGTGAGGAGGCTGTGCAAAAGATCGCCGACTATATCATGACGCTGTTCGAGCAGGGGGCCACCCTGCTGAACATCAATATTGTGAACGGTCAGCAGATTCTCGAAGCCGACAAGGACCCCAGCAAGTACCCCAACCTGGTGGTACGCGTCACGGGCTTTACGGCGTACTTCTGCTCTCTGACTCCGGAGTTCAGAAAACTGGTGGTGGATCGTATTCTCATACAGGGATGAACAAATGATTTGGCTTGGCTTCTGTTTTTTCTACGTCACGGTTTTATTGCGAAAATAAATCCTAAATGGCAGGCTGAGCAGGAAGCATAAAGAAATATCAGAAATCATTTGGTCAGATACGTAAACTTTCTGCAGGGAGGCATCGCGCAAGCGGTGCCTCCCTGTTTTGATATGCTTTAGCGAAACGAGAGCCCCCGACTAGGACGGGGAGAGTAAAAGAAATTATATAATGAAAAGACCTTCTGGTAGAATAAAGTTGCGGTCGGTCAACTGCAACAATAAAAAACCAGGAGGTCTTTTCTAAGCCTTCGGTTCTGCCAGGGGACATGACCAATTCAGGAAGCATGTTTCCCAAATGGAACGGTGCCAGCCTTTTTACCAGATAAGGTGTAAAAATGAATTAACACTTCAACATCCCGTGAAATATGACACACATACACATATAGAAAGTAAATTCAATAGTTTGAGTAAAGCCTGCGGTCCCAAGGAAGGAGACTGAAATGAGAAAAGAAAGTGCAATCATTCGCAAGTGCTCTGCTCAGAGAACGGGAGAGCCGTTTCATTACGCCTCAATCCAGCATATTCTTTCCAACGTCATGAATGCAGGAATTCTTCGCAGCGGAGAAACGAAGTCAGAGGTGTTTCCTGAGCTGCAGATTGTTTCTTTGGAACAATTTAATCGTGTGGCAAAGACTCGTGAGCAGCGTTCCGTAAATTATGCGATAAAGTGCGGCGGAACCACCGAGACAGTGCAGCTGGAGGATGGCACGGAAGCTACCGTCGTTCGTCCGCCCCGCGCCTATCCTCGAAAGATCGTAGGAAAAGCCCTCTTGTCAGGCAATGTGTATTGCGGTCACTGCGGTGGCCGCATTTTTGCAGCTACCGCTAGAAAAACGCATCGTCCAACAGAGAGCAATGAACGTATCGCAATCTATAAATGCTACAACCGCTCACAGCATAAGGGGCAGTGTGACGGGCCATCCACCTATCGTGCCGAGAAGGTGGATAAGGTGATCGAACAGCTTCTGCGGGGAATTTTTGAACGAGCCAAAAAGGTTGATGAGAAAACCATTTTAAAAATGCTGGTCGACGCTTCGGCGGAACAGTGTCAGCAGGAGCTGAAAGCCGCAAAGCTGGAATATACCAAGACGATGAAGGAATTGTCCAGATGGGGAGATTTGATGCTGGATTCTCTGGATGGTACCTGTGTTTTTACGCCGGAGCAGGTGAAGGCCAGATTGGACGCTGTGCAAGCAAAAGCGGACGAGATAGCCCACCAGGTTCAGCAGCTTGAAGAGAAGAGCCGTCAGATGAAACCTGCGGCAGCCGATCTTCTGAGGGAGCATCAACAGATTCTGACATGGGCTGAATTGTTTGATTCTGCTGCGATAGAGGAAAAGAAGGTTATTGCGTCCTATCTGATCAAGGCAGTCACCTTAACTCGCGGCTATGGGATTCAGGTTGATTTTAATATCTCCGAGGCGCAGTTTTTGAATGGGCTGGAGATGGGATGAAGAGGTATGGGAGACTGGATGAAAATTTACAGGGAACTCTCCAAAAGAATAGAGTTTTCTGCGCAGTTATGCCAATTCACGACCAAAGAATTTCTCGAAGAACAGAGACCCGGCGTCTTTTCGAGTTAACAAAACTCAAGAAGGCGCCAAGTTTTGTTATTGTCGGCTTGTTTTCTGCAGACCATTACCTAGTGCCTTGTCTTTCACTTCTTTCATCAGAATGCGTTGTATTTACAGACGTTCCAAGAGATTTCCAACGATTGGCGGAATATTTTTCCGATGGTTGGCGAAGAGAAGGGGTGATCGATAGCTCCTGTTTGTTCAAAATCGGAGCAGAAGTGCGCACCGTCCGATGGAAAATATCGAACAATACGCATCCTGTGCCGGTTTTGAACAATACGCATCCATTCCCTTCCAAATGCTCAGTGGATGCGTTATGTCGCGTTCGGGAGAGCGTTCGGTTCGCATCCGAGAGGTCAAGGGTTCGAATCCCTCCAGGTCCACCATCAAAAAAGCCGTGAAATCGCTGATTTCACGGCTTTTTTGTGTTTTTGGTCGTTTCCAGTTTCTTCCTGAAAAATGCAGAACTGTTGCCTTCGCCCCGCGGATCATTCGCATCCATCTGACACGGAGAAAAAGCGAGAATTCAGGAGAAAACAGGAGATTTTCAGAGAAACGCTTTTTGAGAGCCAACAATGCCATTTTGGGTGAAACCGAACCGTTCGCATCCAAGCGAATACACCAAAACGATTCGCATTCCCTTTGTAAAAACCGATGAAGCTTGTCGGCAATCTGCTCAAAGAATGAAAATAAGATTTGTGGATCTGATTTTTATCGGAGCCACTTTCTTTTTATGAGGAGGAATATGTGATTCGCTGTGATTTGTCCTGGTGTGTTTGCAACCGATTATCACAGGCGGCAAATATACGTTCTGACGCAGACAGAAAATGCTAAAAAGCTGTCAGATATTGGCCAAAATTGATTTCAGCAAGACACGAGGGAAAATCTGTTTTATTCTAAAGTGAGTGATTTCCAAATCTGCAAGGCGTACAAGTTTTATGAATTAATGATTTATGAAATGTTATGCGGAACAGTATTTTGAAGCAAATTACGGAGTGACGGAATCAAGCTGTCTGATTTTCCAGAACCAACCGGATATTCCACTGAACTGTGCGACTGGCAAAAAGATATGGATTGAGGAGACTTGAGCGGATACCATATTTTCAAGTTCCAAGGAAAATATTCTCGGAACATCTTTTTAAGGCAATACCGCACAGAAAAGTAGGCGCGATACTGCCAGAAGTGATATAATAAGACCATGGATAAACAGATGACAATGTCTGCGCTTAGTGATGAGTTGGCGCAGGTACGGACAAAGAAGAAAGAATTTCTAGCCCAGATCGAGCGGATCGTCCCGTGGAAGGAATGGCTTACGCTGATCCAGCCGTGCTATTACAAAGGAGAGCGCGGCAATAAACCCTATCCACTGGAGACCATGCTGCGGTTGTATCTGCTGCAAAATCTGTATGACCTGAGTGATGAAGCAACAGCGGCGGAGGCAATCGACAGCCGGGCATTTTCAGATTTCTGCGGCGTTGATTCCAGCAATCAGGTGCCGAACGGAGATACCATTGGCCGCTTTCGGAACCTGCTGGTGAAGAATGGACTGCAGGAGAAACTGTTTGCACAAGTTGTTACCGCGCTCACTGAACAGGGCCTTATCCTGAAAAAGGGAACGATCGTAGATTCCACCATTATTTCCGCGCCGTCTTCCACCAAGAACAAGGAGAAAAAGCGGGATCCGGATGCACATCAGGTCAAGAAGGGCAACACATGGCACTTTGGCTATAAAGCCCATGTTGGGGTGGATAAGGACAGCGGACTGGTACACACAGTGGAGGCGACACCAGCTAATGTCCATGATGTGACGCAGACTTCATCCCTGCTGACCGGTGAGGAAGATGTCGTTTACGGCGACAGTGGCTATCTTGGAGCCGGGAACCGTGAGGACGCGATCGTTCGGAACAAATCCGGACGCAAGATCAAATACAAAATTAACCGACGTCCATCTCAATTAAAAAAGCTGAGCAAGAGCGGCCAGTATGCCGCAAAGAAAGCAGAACACGCAAAGTCTTCTGTTCGGGCAAAAGTAGAGCACGTATTCGGTGTCGTCAAGAAACAGCTGCAATTTCGAAAAACGCGATACCGAGGGCTCGAAAAGCAGCGAGCCAAATTCAATATCATGTTCGCATTGGCGAATCTGCTTCTGGCTGACAGGCCCTGCCTGGCGGCTTGAAGTTGTGCGCTCTCGCGAAGAAATGCGCCGGGAAGCCTATGGTTTCCTGCCTGATGGGTGATTCGACAGCGCTTGCCTCAGCAATTGTGCGGTGCTGCCTTAATTCTGTCGGGTTCACCGGAAACACAAAGCTGCCAAACTGCATTGTCATCAGGTTCATGCAAACCTCCTGTCCGCACGAAGCAGCGCGGGATATCGCCGCTCCTCGCGCTCCAAAATGCCGGAGAGCGCCTGTGCGTTTTTGTTTTCTTCTTCCACCTTATGCCTCCGTTCCGCTTTGTGTTCTCTGTGTGATTTTTTCACACGCACCCGCTTCTATCACAAGCTTATTTTCGCTCGCCGCTTTCAAAACGCAGTGCGTGTACCGCGCGCCGCCTGTTTGCAGTGTGAATTCGCCGGGGAGCGCCTCCTCGCCGCCCGAAAACCCGTGCAGCACAATCGTGTACACCGCTTTGCCCGCCACCGCCGCATACGGATTTTCCTCGCCGATGGCGTAATAGCGCTTGACCTTCGCTTCGTGCGAAATTTTCACCGCGTCCGCCGTAAATACCTTGTCACCGATCATCACCGCCGCGCGTGCGTTATCCGCCGCACCCGTCGCCGCCTGCACCGTGCAAAGCGTCACAAGGCAACTGAGCGCCGCCGAGTACGTCGTCTCGCTCCGCTTCACACTGCGCAGCGCACACGGCAAAGACGATACCGCCGCACACACCGCGTCAAACAGCCGCGCGTGGTCGTCCCTTTCGCGCGCATACAGCTGCACGCCGAGCACCGTTTCAAACACACCGTCCGCGTTTTCCTCCTGCATCACGCCCACCGTCACCGCGGCACGCTGCGGAAGCCTTTGCAGCGTGCCCGTAAACGCCGGGCGCACCGCGCAGTCCGGCAAAAGCGCTTTCAGCTTTTCCGCAAGCGCCGCACTAAGCTCCGTTCCCGTCATCTTTTTCCTCCTTTTCCAGCACCGCGCGCACGTAAAGCGCCCCGCAAATCCCGCTTTTTCCCTCGGCATATAAAACGCGGAACGTCTCGCCGCCCACAGTCAGCCTCGCGTTCTCCGCGCCGCAAAGCACTTTGCCGTCGCCGAAGTAGACATACAGCGGCTTCATCGCCCCGCCGAACGTCTCCGTTTCCGCCTGCAAGGCCGTTTTGTCTTCCTTCAGGCGATGCACAACGCCGCGGCAAACGACCTTCTCGCCGCTTATCTCCACCGTCATCCGCTGCGCCCTCAAAAATACATTCCTCACACCGTGTCCTCCGTCACGCCGAAGTAAAAATCCTCGTCACGCAAAAGCCCGGACACCGCCCGCTCGCACTGCTTTGCATAGGCGAGCGCCCTTTCGCTGCCTTTGTCAAATTCCGCGCGCACCTCGCCCGCCGTCAGACTTTTCGGCGATGCTGCTTCCTCCAAAAGCCAAAACTGATACGCCGCCTGCGCCGCAGCCGCTGCGCACAGCGCCTCCTCATGTGCGGTTTCTTCCTCCTCAGTGCAGCAAAGGCGCGCTTTCAGCCGCTGCACCGCATCGCCGCTCAGCATCAAAAGCAGGTCTTCGCGGTCGTCATTTGTCAAAAGCTTCAGCCGTTCCAGCACGTTTTGTATCTCCATTTGCCCCTCCTTTTTTATTCGGCAAAGCCGTACCAAAGCGGTACGGCTTGCCGGAATCGAATAAAATCAGTAGCTAAGGCCCTGTGCGGCGCCGCCGTAGATCTGTGCAAAGCCCGCCACGGCGCTCACGGCCGCGCGCTCCATCTGGCGGTCGATGAGCTTGTCGTAGTCGGTCAGCACATCGCCCGCCTGCACCATCTCAAGCGCACAGTTCTTGTCGAGCGCAATGATCTTCTTCGCGTCCATGGACGGCACATGGATGAGCGTCGCGCCAAGCGGCGTGATGAGCTTGCCCGCACCCTTAATGCTGAGGCTCGCCTGCGCGTCCTTAAACTCCGTGATCTTAAGGAGCGCCTGCAAAGCAGTCGTTCCGGCCAGGATCGTATTGAAGTTATAGTCGGAAAGCTTGCCCCACAGCGTCACAAGGTCGTTGTAGGTCGGCGCAGCGGTAAGCGCCGTCACGGTGATGCCTGTATTCGTGCCGTCGCCGTTTAACAGCACGTCCACTGCGTCCTTCATCTGTCTGCGCGCAATGTACGCACCGATCTGACGCAGAATGACCGTAAAGAGGTCCAGTCTGTGGTGGCGCAGCGCTTCGTAGGAGCTGACAATCAGTCTGCCGCGCTTATGCAGCGTCACAAGCGAGCCCGCCGTCTTGATGACTGTCTCCGGAATGGCCGCGCCCTCCGCTACGGGGTCTTCGATCTTCTGGCCAGAAGCCGTCGCCGTCTGCACGGTGCGGTAATCGAGCGTGTCGATCTTCGTCACGGTCGCCGCGATGTCCGGCAGGGAAGACGCCATCTCCATGCCCTGGCGCACCGCGCGGGCGACGTATTCCGGGAACAGCGCCGCGCTCTGGGAGGAGGTGAAAAACTTCTCCACGGTGTCGCAGTTCGCACCGCTCACACGAATGCCGAAGCGTTTAAGCTGTCTCTGGTATGCGTCAAGCCCCGCAAACGGTGTGCCCGCGTAGTTCTGGGAGCCGTCCAGCTCCTCCAAAACCTGTGTAAAATTCTTGCCCGGCACGCCGTACATGCCTTTTTCGAGTGTAATGTTTTCAAATGCCATTGTATATAATCCCCTTTCTTAAATGCGGAACGCGCCGTCGTCTGCCGCGTTCGTGTCTTCCGTCTTTTCCGCTGCCAACTGCGGCATTACGGGCATTTTGCGCTCCGCCGCCTTTGCGAGCGCCGCCGCCATTTCTTCCAGTTCTGCAATGCCGAGCGACTTTGTGATCGCCTCCGTCAGTCCGCGTTTAAACTCCGGCTGCGCCACGGCGCTCAGCTTATAGATGCGTTCACACAGCGCCGCACGGTAGCGGTCGCCGCACTCCGCGCGGTCGAAAAGCGCTTTCAGCTCTGTTTTGAGCATGTTGAGCTCCTCCTTCGCCACCGTCACGCTGTCTTCGCCGTCCGCGAGCTTTTTTACAATGTCGTACACCGTTTTGACCTCCTTTTTCTTCTCCGATTCTTCAAAGCGCGGCGAAAATTTCTTCACCACGCCCGCCGCGCGCTGTGCAGGCACTGCCACGAATGAGAATTCATACGCGTCCGCCGCGCCGCTTAAAATACGCACACAGCGCTTGCCGTTGTACGTTTTCCCCGGCACGTGCACGCAGCTTTCCGCGCCGCACACGGAGCACACGCGCTTTTTCACTGCGCACCCCACGCTGACTTCCTTGCGTATGCCGCTTTCAATGGATTCAATAAACGCCTTCGTCCCGTCGTTTCGCGGCACATACGCCTGTGCAGTGAGCTGCGCATACGGCTCGTTTAAAGATGTTACCTTTCCGGGAATTTCCTTCACCGCAGCGTCAAACACGCGCGCCGTCTGATTTTTGCTCGTCGGCTCGTGGTCTAAAATGCCCGTCTTGCCGACAAACAGCTTCGCAAGCTCCTCGAGTGTCTCTTTCGTAAAGCACTCACCGTCCCTATCCACCTCGTTGTCGCACAAAACGACCGAAAACGTGTACACCTCCTCCGGCTTATAGGCGCGGCGCGTGTAAAGGTTGATCTTCTCCATCGCCGCTTTATCCGGCTGTACCGCCGTTACCGTTTCGCTCAAGCTTCCCCCTCCTTTAAAAGCTGCTCCGTCTTCGCCATGAGATACGCCGCGTTCGCGTGATCGACTTCGTCCTGCATCGTGATCTCGTTCCAATCGATTTCCACCGTGTCGTCAAGACCATTTAGCCGCAGCCACGTTTTGCAGATCTTCAAAACCGCCGGCTCCAAAATTCTGCGGTACGCCGTCAGCTCGCTCGTCAGCATGTCCGCCTGCTGGCTCGACATGCGCTCCGTCGAGGACCACGAAAGCCCCAGCAAAAACGGCGGAATGCCCATTTTCGCCACAATCTGCTCCAGCATCTGCCGCACAGGCACTTCGCTGTCCATCTGCTGCCCGTCTGCGCCGATGGCTTTAATCTGCACGTCGCCCACCGCCACAAAGTCGCTCACGCCGGGGCCGTGCATCGCACGGCTCCACTCCTTTGCAAGCTGCCCCGCGCGGTCACCCGCGTTCATGTAGCCCTCGTTTTTGCACGTCACCGCAAAGCGCACATTGCCCATGCGCTCCCAGTTGATGCCGACGGTGCGGTAAATTTTCAAAAGCACCTCGCTCACAAACGGCAGGCCCTTTAAAATGGAGCTTCCCATCGCGCTGCCCGGCATCGGGTTTAACGCCGAAGTCAAAATGAGTTCCGGGTAGCGGCACGGCTCCGCACGCCCGTCCCTTACGACAAACACGCCCGTTTCAAGCGGCGAGATGAGCCGAATCTCGAGGTCTTCGAGCGATGCATTATACAGCGCCCGAATTTCCCCGTTTGTGAGTACGATCTCCCCAACTGCATTGCCGTACGTTAAAAGCTGCTCAAAATAGACCGATAAAAAGTTATCGATGCCCATGTTGCAGCCGTTTACAGGCACGGTTTTTAAAAACCCGCGCAGCGCGTTTTCCGTGTGCTTTTCGGGGCAATACACTTCAAACCCGCCGATAAGACGCACCAGCTTGTAGATTGCCGCGTCGATGATCGGCACCTGCTCACGCAAGGCACGGTACAGTGCACGCTCGCCTGCCGTCACCGGCAGCAACGGCGGGTACCCACCCTGCGTCTGCACCGAAACGGCCGTGCGCTTCTCCTTTTTCAAAAATCCCAAATGCTAACTCCTTTCCCCGTCTCCCTTTGCACCGCGCAGGCAAAGCTTTCGCCCGCGCCGAGCACCGTGGAGACAAAATAGCGGATATCGTCCATGGCATGGTCATTCTCCTTCACAGGCACATCCTGCGCGCCGTTGTCTGCCCAGCGGTAGAGGGAAAACTCCCGCACCGCGTCCACGCAGCCCTTTGTCACCTTGATCTGCCCCGTGCGCAGCGCCGTTGCCGTCATGCGGATGCCGTTTAAAACGTCGTTTTTCGCCGCCGTCACCGCAAAGCCTCGGCTCTGCAAAAGTGTGATAAAGCTCGCCGCCGAGGGGTCGCATACAATCACATCGGGCGTTCTGCCGCGAATGAGCTCCAAAAACCCCTTAAAGTGCTCCTCGTCCGTGCGCCGCGTGTTTTCAAGCCGCGCGTCAAAGTAATACTCGTCTGCGCGGTACCACACGCCGCACAAAAGCCCCCAAAGGCCCATGGAGGTCGGGTTTACCGTGCCGTAATCGATGGACACCGCGTACCGCTCAAAGTCCGCTTTCGGCACTTCGCACAGGAGGTCAAGCGCAAACGGGTAAATCAGTCCCGTCGCCGCCGTCCACTTACCCTCAATAAACCGGCTGTAAAACGCACCCGAAAACATCGTTCGGTAGCGCTTTCGCACATCTTCACTGAGCGACGGGTTGTCCTCCATCGTAAAGTGCAGGTAAAGCGCGTTTCGGCTCTCGGCTTTCAAAATCCACTCGCGGTAAAACCAGTGCTGCGGGTGCTCCGGGTTGCAGTTGAACCACAGCTTCGCGTTTTTCAGCGAACAGCGCGCAATGCCCTGCTCCACAAAAGAGCGCGGCATCAGCGCCACCTCGTCAAACAAAACGCCGCCGAGCGTCATGCCCTGAATGAGCGCCGCGCTCGATTCATCTCGTCCTCCGAAAAGGTAAAAGCGGTTTTCTCTGCCCTGATACGATAGGATGATCTCGTTCTCTGCCTGCCGCACGCGCATGGAAAAGCCCATAGACTTTAGCTTTGGTATAAGCTCCGCGACCACATTTCTCCGCACAGAACGGATCGTTTTGCCGCACACCGCAAAGCTCGTATTTTGAAAGCGTGCCATCGCCCACAGAAAAAAAGATATCCCCATACAGGTGGTTTTGCCGCTGCGCACCGCGCCGTCGCAGATGACGGCAAGCTTATTCCGGTGCGGGCTTTTTTCGCCCCACCAGCACAAGACCTGCATCTGCTTTTCGGAAAACGGCGTCACGGCTTATCCCCGTCTTTCAGCGCCGCCGCACCGCTTTCAATGGCGGAGAGCAGCGCCTGTGCACCCGTCCCGCTCGTCTCGAGCTCGCTGAGGAGCCGCAGCGCTTCGATCCGGTCGAAAAACCGAATTTCCATGCCGCCGTTTTTCGGTCTGCGAATTTCGGAGACGGCGAACAGATCCATGTTTTTCAGCGTGCGCGGGTTCACTTCCTCGCAAAAGAGCAGCCTTACGGCATCATGAATGCCGCCGAACGCCAATCTGCGAAAGCCCTCCTTCGCCGTTTCGTTCACCATGTTCCACATCCTCTCTGAAAGTTTTGAAGCGCCAAACGGCGTTCGTTTTTTCGCCCGCCTGTTTGTCTCTTCACCCATACCCCCAAAAACGCAGAAAAGTTTCCCTCAAAAGGGAAACTTTTCAAATTCATGTCCTCCGATGTCCTACAATGTCCTCTGATGTCCTGCGATGTCCGGCGGTTTTTATTTAATTTCAGGCTCCCTCTGATTGAGGAAAAAGAAGAGATAACGCGCGTCAACGCATGCTCACAGCTATATAAAAAGGGCGGCATGGAGCCGCCCTTTCAGGGAACCTATGCAACTGGGTTTCCTAGGCTAAACAGTCCTCCGGACTGTTCAAGCAATGCAAAGCATTGCTTTCTACCATTCTTAGTTTTTGCTAGGCAATAAGATTTCGCTTTCTGCGGAAAGCGACTTAGGGTGCTGCCCTAAGAACCCGCAAGTTTCCTGAAGAAAACTTGACCAAAGACTTTACTCGTCGTTCTCCGTGAGCACATCGTGCATCAAAAACGGCAGACATTTTTCGAATTTCACGCCCCAAATGGTGTTGTCTCCGCACGCTTTTCTCGTTTCTTCTATGCACTTTGCGGTGTACCGCACGGCGGCGGCACAGGCCTCCTTTACCGTTTTGCCGTTTAACATCGCCCCCAGCATCACGGCCGCGAAAATATCCCCTGTGCCGTGGTATTTGCCCGGCACGCGGTCGGAAAGCACCAGCGCCGTCTCGTCTTTTTCCCTATCGTAGCACGCCGCGCCGATTGTCTCCTCGTCCGTATACGCACCCGTCAGAATAACGATCTTCGGCCCAAAGTCGGAAAGGGCTTTCATTACTCTTTTAAGCTCCTTTTCGTCATACGGCCCGTCCTTAAACGGCTCGTGTAAAAGGCAATACGCCTCTGTCATGTTCGGCGTTAAAATGTCCGCTTTTTCGCAAAGCCTCGTCATGCTCTGCGCCGTTTCTTTATTAAAAATGCCGTACAGCGTGCCGTTGTCGCCCATCACGGGGTCTACAAGGCGCAGCGGACGGCTGTGTTCGTCCGTAAACAGCTCGAAGATTTCCCGCACAGTGTCAATCTGCTCGCGGCTGCTGAGGTACCCGGAGCAGATGCCCTCAAACTCGGCCCCCTCGCGCTTCCAGTGCTGTGCCGTTTTCAGCATATCGTCCGTCAAATCGCGGTACACGGGATCTTTAAAGCCGCCGTGTGTGGAAAGCACCGCCGTCGGCAGCACGGATGTCTCGCACCCCAAGGCGGACAGCACCGGCAGCATCACCGTAAGCGAGCATTTCCCCGCACCGGAAAGATCGTTGATGACCGCCGCGCGGCGCGGTTTTTCTTCTGTATTTAAAAACTGCATCGGGTTTTTCCCTCATTTCAAAAGTATTTCCGCTTTTATTGTAACCGCGGCGGAAAATAAAGTCAATTAGCGGTTTACAGGTGAAAAAAAGAATGGTAAAATAAAGGGTACACGTACAGGCATGCCCTGCACCCGCGAAAGGAGCTTTCTATGAAAACCGAAAAGCAACGCAAGCTCATCGTTCGCATCGGCGCGGCGATTTTGGCCGGGCTGATGATCCTCTCGGCACTTTCCGCCGTACTATTCAGTTAAATACATTCAACCGTGAATACATTCAACCGTTGAAAAAATCAATCCTCTTGAAAATACATTGTAAAGGAATGATCCACCCATGAGTAAACCGAAGTATTATATTTCGACGGCTATCGCCTACACCTCCAGCCGCCCGCACATCGGCAACACGTATGAGATCGTGCTCGCCGACAGCATTGCGCGCTATAAGCGCATGGAGGGCTACGATGTCTACTTCCAGACCGGCACGGACGAGCACGGCCAGAAGATTGAAGAAAAGGCCAATGCCGCCGGCATCACCCCGAAGGAATATGTCGACAACGTCGCGAAGATTGTCAAGGCGAACTGGGACGTGATGAACACCTCCTACGATAAATTCATCCGCACCACGGACGATTACCACGAAAAGCAGGTACAAAAGATCTTTAAAAAGCTCTACGAGCAGGGCGATATTTATAAGGGCCACTACGAGGGCATGTACTGCACGCCGTGTGAGTCCTTCTTCACGGCTTCTCAGCTTGTCGACGGCAAGTGCCCGGACTGCGGCGGCGAGGTCAAGCCCGCAAAGGAAGAAGCGTACTTCTTCAAGATGAGCAAGTATGCAGACCGCCTCATCGACTACATCAATAAACACCCGGAGTTCATTCAGCCGCCGCAGCGCAAAACGGAAATGATGAACAACTTCCTCCTGCCCGGCCTGCAGGATCTCTGCGTTTCCAGAACCTCCTTCAAGTGGGGCATTCCGGTCGATTTTGACGACAAGCACGTCGTGTATGTTTGGCTCGACGCGCTCACAAACTACATCACCGGCATCGGTTACGACTGCGACGGCAACTCCACCGAGCAGTTTAAGCGTGATTGGCCGGCAGACCTGCACCTCATCGGCAAGGATATCATCCGTTTCCACACCATCTACTGGCCGATTTTCCTCATGGCGCTCGACCTGCCGCTGCCGAAGCAGGTGTTCGGTCACCCGTGGCTTCTGATGAACGGCGGCAAAATGAGCAAATCGAAGGGCAACGTCATTTACGCAGAAGACCTTGTAGACCTCTTCGGCGTAGACGCGGTGCGCTATTTCGTCTTGCACGAGATGCCGTTTGAATCCGACGGCACCATCACGTGGGATCTGATGATCGAACGCACGAACTCCGACCTTGCAAACACGCTCGGCAACCTTGTAAACCGCACCATTTCCATGACAAACAAGTACTTCGGCGGCGTTGTAGAGAACAAAAACGTCGTAGAAGATATCGATAACGATTTAAAGAGCGTTGTGCTCGCCACAAAGAACAGCGTGCAGACGAAGATGGATCAGCTGCGCGTGGCAGATGCCATTTCCGAAATCTTCACGCTCTTCAAGCGCTGCAATAAGTACATTGACGAAACGATGCCGTGGGCGCTTGCAAAGGACGAAGCGAAAGCCGACAGACTTTCCACCGTTCTCTATAATCTTGTGGAAAGCATCACGATCGGCGCGGCGCTCCTCACGCCGTTTATGCCGGACACCGCAGAGAAGATCGTCGCACAGCTCGGCACGACCTTGCGCGCATACGATACGCTCGATACGTTCGGCGTTTACCCGAATGGGGGTAAGGTAACAGACAAGCCGGAGATTCTCTTCGCCCGTATCGATCCGAAGGAGATGGACGAGAAGATTGCCGCTGTGGAAGCGAAGTACGCTCCGAAGGAAGAGCCGAAGAAGGAAATTGAGGGTCTTGCCCAGATCAACATTGAAGACTTTGCAAAGGTTGAGCTGCGCGCTGCAAAGGTCGTTGCCTGCGAGCCGATCAAGCGTGCAAAGAAGCTCTTGAAGCTCACGCTCGACGACGGCACCTCCACACCCCGCACGGTCGCGTCCGGCATCGCGAAGTGGTATAAGCCGGAAGACCTCATCGGTCACACCGTCATCGTCGTCGCGAACCTGAAGCCCGCCGTGCTCTGCGGCGTGGAAAGCCAGGGCATGATCCTTGCGGCAGACGCAGGCGAGGACGATGTGCGCGTCGTATTTGTGGACGGCACCCCGGCAGGCTCCAAAATTCGCTAAGGAAAATCTCTATGATATTTGATTCCCACGCACATTACGACAGCGAGCAGTTCGACATCGACCGTGACGAGCTGCTCGGCTCCGTACTGCCGCAAAAGGGCGTCGTTGCGGTCATCAATATGGCAGCCGATTATGAAAGCCTCAAAAAAACCGTGGCGCTCTGTGAAAAATACGATTATATCTACGGTGCAGTCGGCATCCACCCGGAGTGCGCAAATGACCTGCCCGATAACTGGCTTTCGGACGTGGAAGCGCTGCTTTCCCACCCGAAGATCGTCGCCGTCGGCGAGATCGGCCTCGACTACCACTGGGAGGACGAGTGCCCGCGCGAAAAGCAGAAAGAGGTGCTTATCGCCCAGCTGGAGCTCGCGAAAAAACACGACCTGCCCGTTGTCATCCACGACCGCGAGGCCCACGGCGATATGATGGACATTCTGCGGAAATACAAGCCGAAGGGCGTCGTGCACTGCTTTTCCGGCAGTGCGGAATTAGCACAGGAGACCGTAAAGCTCGGCATGTACATCGGCCTTGGCGGTGTTGTGACGTTTAAAAACGCGCGCCACAGCGTGGAGGTGGCAAAGACCATCCCGCTCGACCGCCTTTTGACCGAAACGGACGCGCCCTACATGGCGCCCGTGCCATTCCGCGGCAAGCGCTGCGACAGCTCCATGATCCCCTACGACGCGGCGAAGATCGCCGAAGTGCGCGGCATCACGGCGCAGGAGGTTTTGGAGACCGCCTGCGAAAACGCCTGCCGCCTTTTCGGTATCACGCTGCCGAGCGCCGCAAAATAAAAGGAGCGATCATCTTGACCATCACGTATGAATACGGCGATAACCTCTACATCAACGTCACGAACCAGTGCCCGAACGCATGCGACTTCTGCCTGCGCAACAATAGCACGGGCAGCCTGTACGCGGATAACCTCTGGTACGAGGGCGCGGAGCCGACAAAAGAGGAAATCTTAGCCGACCTTAAAAAACGCGACCTCAATTCATACGCGGAGATTGTTTTCTGCGGCTACGGCGAGCCTGCCTGCCGCTGGGACGACATGCTTTGGCTTGCCGCGCGCTTAAAAGAAATGGGCAATTACACCCTGCGCGTCAACACAAACGGCCTTGCGGACTGCATCACCGGGCGCAACGCCGCGCCGGAAATGCACGGGCTTTTGGACATTGTGTCCGTCAGCTTAAACGCGCCGACCGCCGAAAAGTACGATGCGGTATGTCACTCGAAATACGGCTCCGAGGCGTTTGATGCCATGCTGCATTTTACGGCAGAAGCCGTAAAAAACGTGCCGCATGTGGTGATGACGGTCGTCAGCACTATGCCCGCAGAGGACATTGAAGCCTGCCGCAAGCTGTGCGAAAACGCCGGCGCCAAGTTCCGCGTACGCGAGTATATCTCCGAATAACTGCATAAAATAACGAAAGCAGAGTGCTCAATCCGAACACTCTGCTTTTTGTTTTGTGATTTTAGTTTAATTTAATCTTGAATGTGATCGGCTTATCGGACGTGTAGTTCGTCTTGATATGCAGGCCGTTTTCGTCACGCGTCCACGCGGGTGCATCGTCTGTGCCGAGCACCGAAACGCTCTCGACTAAACCGTGGTACACCGTACCGGCGGTGTGCTCCTGCATACGCAGGGAGTGAATGTGGTATTCGCCGTTGTCGTTCGCCTTCAGCGCGATGGCAAAGAGCGTATCTCCCTTTGCCGTAAAGCGGAAATCCTCGCCCGTAAAGTTCTTTTTCACGCCGTCGGAAAAGCCGCCGTCCTGCACCTTTGTGGGGCCTTCGCCGAACGTCCTCCACACGTGCGTGTCATAAATTGCTTCGCCGTTCACCTGCATCCAGTCGCCGATGGCATTCAGCACCGCGGTGTCCTCATCGGAGATGGTGCCGTCCGCTTTCGGGCCTACGTTTAAAAGCAGCGCACCGTTTTTGCTGACGATGTCCACAAGGTCGCAGATGATGTCCCCCGCCGGGCGGAAGTCGTTATTTTCCGTGTAGCACCAGGAATTCAGCGCAATGGCGGTATCGGTCTGCCAGAAATACGGCTTGATGTCCGCCATTTGCCCGCGCTCAATATCCGGCACCGCCGTGCCGAACATGTACGCGTCGAATTTATAATCGATGGCAACCTCCTCGCCCCATTCCGCAGCGCGATTATAATAGTACGCCGCCGCTTTTTTGAGGTACGGCTTTGCCGCCTCCTGCTGAATCCACCAGTCAAAATAGAGAATTTTCGGGTGATAATTGTCGATGAGTTCGCACGTGCGCACAAGCCAGTCTTCCATGAATTCTTCAGAGGGCTTGCCGTCGATGGCATCGAAATTCTCCGGGTCGGGCATGGAGGGCCAATAGAGGTCGTCGCGGTCCGGGTTTTGCGGCATATCGCTCTCAAACTTTTTGCCGTTGCTCATGAAGAACCAGTGCTCAATGCGGTGCGAGGATACTCCAAGCGTCATGCCCTGCGCTTCCACGGCCGCTTTCAGCTCGCCGACTATATCGCGCTTCGGTCCCATCTCGTAAGCGTTCCAGTGCGAAATATTTGAGCGGTACATCTGGAAACCGTCATGGTGCTCCGCCACCGGCACAACGTATTTTGCGCCCGCCTTTTTAAAAAGCGCAGCCCATGCGTTCGGATCAAACTTTTCCGCCTTAAACATCGGAATGAAATCTTTGTAGCCGAAATTCTTGTGTGCACCGTAGGTTTTGATATGGTGCTCGTAGACCTTGGAGCCCTCTATGTACATGTTACGCGGATACCATTCGCTGTCAAACGCCGGCACGCTGTACACGCCCCAGTGGATGAAAATGCCGAACTTCGCCTTTTGATACCACTTCGGCGTCTGCCAGCTTGAAAGGGACGCCCACGTGTCTTTGTACGGCCCCTTTTCGATCACGTCGTCAATGTTCTGCAATGCTTTTTTCATATCGATCATACTATTTTCCTCCCAAAAGGAACTTTTCTCTAAGAGACTTTTCTCTTTCCCCATTATATCAGCACATCGGAAATTTGCAAGACAAAAGCCGACGGAAACCCGCCGGCCTTTTGCTGTTATTTGCTTCTGTAATAGACGTCGTTTAATTCTTTGAGCCACTTTTTGTCGATGCCGCCGAGCTGCTCCTGCGTGACGCGGAACGCCCAGTTGCCGTTCGGCACGCCGGGCACGTTCATTTTCGTGTCCTTGCCGAAGCCGTAGGCACCTGGCAGGGAGGAAACATGCATCCGTACACCGCTTGCTCTTTTATTCATGGGTTTCCCTCTTCTTTTGCATAAATTGCTCAAATATTGAGACGCTATATCTTGTAAACTTGTACAAGTACACCATGCTCTACTGGACTATTCAATGGTAATCTTACACAGATTTCAGGGAGAACTTTTGAATTGTACGTCATTCGATAAGGAGCACCACGGCGCTTACGTCGTCCTCGTGCCCGTCTGCGCGGTCTTTTACGGCGCGCTCCACAATGCGCTCGGAAAGCGCCTGCGGGTCGTCGTCCTCATAGTTTGCGATTAAGTCGCACAGCCACTCCGTGCCGGAAGCCGTCACGCCGTCCGAGACCATGACGAGCATATCGCCCGCATCAAGGTCTTTTTCGCTGCGGGCAAAGGCGATTTCCGGCAGAATGCCCACGGGCACGCTTTTGGCTTCCAGATACTCCGTCTTCTTGCGCCTGCGCAGCACCGTTCCCGCCGCGCCCGCCTTGCGCAGGGAGACGTGCCCTGTAAAGAGGTCGATGCACGCAACATCCAGCGTTGCAAGCGACTCCTCCCCGCCCTTTGCGAGCATGGCGGAGTTGATCATCTTCAGTGTGCTCTCAAATCCGATGCCGGCTTTGAGAAGTGATTGCTCCATCCCCGCGGTCATTTTTCCGTCCA
>ERZ506979.392-NODE-392-length-29764-cov-12.365882_pt1 | contig 29764 bp, 17 predicted proteins | sample MGYA00512887_ERZ506979 | MGnify/ENA metagenome assembly ERZ506979 | reverse complement strand
CTGTTACAGTAATCTTGTTTGTAGCAGGATCGAATGTTACAGTAACATCACAAGCACTCTCTACATCGAAAGTTACATTGTTGTCTGTACCGTCAAGACCGATCCACTTCTGCTCGTCGCCTGTGTTTGCAACGACCTTGAGCTGATAGCTTTTGCCCACCGGAACAGCTGTAAATGTCTTTGTATAAACATCGCCGCTCTTTGTCATTACATTTTCGGGAGCGAGTGCAGGAGAACCCTGCCATTCATAACCTGTGAGTGACTCAACACCTGCTACAACATACTGTGTTGCATCAGCAGGCTCTGTTGCAGGTTCTGTAGTGGGTTCTGTTGTGGGTTCAACAGTTGTAGGCTCAACAGTTGTGGGCTCAACAGTTGTAGGCTCAACAGTTGTAGGTTCTTCTGTTGCAGGAGCTGTTGTACCTGAAGGATCAACACCGAGAAGTGTAGCTACTGTTGTAAGCGGAGCACAGTCGGGATAAGCTACGGGATCAGCAAGCTCTGTTGCATACATTTCAGCATAAGCGTTGTAAACATCCATTGGCTCAGCCTCAACCTGTGCACAAATGTCAGCTACAGTTTCGGGAGTGTAGTTTTTAGCATTCTTAACAGCCCAGTTGAAAAGAGCCTGTGCAACCATTTCTGCTCTTGAAAGGTAAATCGGGAATCTGCCCTCAGTTACATGACCGAGTGATGTGATTGCAGCCTTTGGACCGTAGTTATCGCTGTTATTCTTCCATGTTGCAGCAAAGTCACGCTTTGATGAATCTTCGGTATTCTCAACTGTACCGCCTGTGAGGTAAATTGTGTCGCCGAGACAAGGCTTGCCGAGTGTTACATTACAGGTCTGGTGACTCTGTGATTTAGTATCAATTGTTGAGAAAATTACAGCATAGTCAGCGTTGTCTTTAAGACCGCCGTGATTTGTACCGTCAGCTGACTTCAATTTTGCAGTATCGAAGTAGTAAAGACCTGTAGCAGTATCCTTCTTACATTTCTCTGCCTTACCCTGCCAAGATGTTTCAGGTAAATCATCGCCTGCTACAGCGTAAAGGTGACAGTATACTGTCTTTGTTGTTCCCCAATCTGCAGGGAGATTAGATGCGTCAAAATAGATTTTTGTGTCGGTTTCTTCAGCTGATGCAGAGAATATGGTCAAGCCTGAAAAACAGGATACAGCCATAAGAACTGCAAGCACCAAACTGAGAACCTTGGATGATTTTTTCATCGCTAATTCCTCCTTTTTTGTTACTCAAATTTCGAGTAATTACATTATATATCAAAATGCTCACATTTACAAGTGGTTTTTGGCAAGTTTGTAAATTTTTTCTAATTATTGTTTTAAACCCATTGTTATGCGCTAACATTTGGTGTTTTCACTTGACAACAGTTGCAAATAATTGTATTATTTTAATGGTTATTTTTATCTATCTATCTGTTAAGAGAGGTTAAGTTATGGAAAACAGCAAAAAAACCATGGATAAAATCGTTGCCCTGTGTAAAAACAGAGGCTTTGTTTACCCAGGCTCCGAAATTTACGGCGGTCTTGCAAACACATGGGATTACGGTCCGCTCGGTGTTGCACTTAAAAACAATATCAAAAACGCATGGCTCAAAAAGTTTGTTCAGCAGAACAAATATAATGTAGGTCTTGACTCTGCAATTCTTATGAACCCGCAGACATGGGTTGCATCGGGTCATCTCGGCGGTTTCTCTGATCCGCTTATGGATTGTAAGGAATGTAAAACCCGTCACCGTGCCGACAACCTTATTGAAGATTTTGACGGTACAAATGTTGCAGGCTGGACAAATGAAGAAATGATGAATTACATCAAGGAAAAAGAGATTCCGTGTCCTAACTGCGGCAAGCACAACTTTACCGATATTCGTCAGTTCAACCTTATGTTCAAAACATTCCAGGGCGTTACAGAAGACAGCAAGAATGAAATTTATCTTCGTCCCGAAACTGCTCAGGGCATTTTCGTGAACTTCTCTAACATTCAGAGAACAAGCCGTAAGAAAGTTCCTTTCGGTGTTGCACAAATCGGTAAATCTTTCAGAAACGAAATCACACCCGGTAACTTTATTTTCCGTGTTCGTGAGTTTGAGCAGATGGAGCTTGAATTCTTCTGCAAGCCGGGCACTGACCTTGAATGGTTTGAATACTGGAGAGGTTTCTGCCGTGACTGGCTCTATTCTCTCAATATTAAGGAAGAAAATCTCCGCCTTCGTGACCATTCAAAAGAGGAGCTTTGTTTCTATTCAAAAGCCACAACAGACTTTGAATATCTCTTCCCGTTCGGTTGGGGCGAGCTTTGGGGCGTTGCCGACAGAACAGACTATGACCTTACACAGCACAGCAAAACAAGCGGTAAGACACTTGAGTATTTTGATCCGACAACAAACGAGAAGTACATTCCGTATGTTATTGAGCCGTCACTCGGTGTTGAGCGTCTTTTCCTTGCTCTTGTTGTTGAGGCTTACGATGAAGAAGTTATTGACGAAAAGGATACACGAGTTGTGTTAAGACTTCATCCGACACTTGCTCCGTACAAAGCTTGCGTTCTTCCGCTTTCAAAGAAGCTCAACGAGCAGGCCGGCAAGGTTTATGAACAGCTTTCAGCCGACTTTATGACTGATTATGACGATGCCGGTTCAATCGGCAAGCGTTACAGAAGACAGGACGAAATCGGTACTCCGTTCTGTATCACATATGACTTTGAGTCTGTTGACGACGGTTGTGTAACAGTTCGTGACCGTGACACAATGCAGCAGGAAAGAGTTGCAATTGACAAGCTCAACGATTATATCGCTGAAAAGATTAAGTTCTGATTTTAATATGATATCAAAAGGACATTCCAAATGGAATGTCCTTTTTGCGTAGGGGCGGATAATATGTCAACAAGGAATTGTGCAAACAATTGCAATGTTACGCTCGGGCATAATATGTTTTTTACATTGCAAACTGTCTGCCCGACCACAATTTTCCATTTTCAATTTTCAATTTTACATTTAATTAAAACTATCTTCACGAATCGGGAACAGCGGCTCGCTGTATAAGAACAGCGGATAACCCTAAAATTCGGGTTATCCGCTGTGTGTTTTATTCAATATAATAATCTGAATTCAATCAAATTACTTTGAGAGGTTTGTGAGAACCTTTTTGATTCTCTCAACAGCCTCAATCGTGTTTTCTCTGTCACCGAATGATGTAAGACGGAAGTAGCCGGCACCGTTTTCGCCAAAGCCCTCACCCGGAGTACCTACAACATTTGCCTCGTTGAGGAGGAGGTCAAAGAATTCCCAACTGCCCATATTGTTCGGACACTTGAGCCAGATGTAAGGTGAGTTCTTACCGCCTGTGTAGTAGATGCCGAGTTCATCAAGAGCAGATGCGATAATTCTTGCATTTTCCTGATAGTAAGAAATGTTCTCCTTGATCTGCTTCTGACCTTCTTCGCTGAATACAGCGGCAGCAGCACACTGAACAGGCCATGAAACACCGTTGAACTTTGTTGCCTGACGGCGGTACCATGTTGCATAGATATTGTGACCGTCACGCTCAAGCTCCTTAGGAATTACTGTGTAACCGCATCTTGTACCTGTGAAACCTGCTGTCTTTGAAAGTGAGCACATTTCAATTGCACACTTTCTTGCACCTTCGATTGCAAAAATTGAACGAGGGAGATCCTCTGTGATGAACGCCTCATAAGCTGAATCGTAGAGGATTATTGCATCGTTTTTGAGAGCGTAGTCAACCCATGCCTTGAGCTGTTCGGCGTTGTATGCAGAGCCTGTCGGGTTGTTAGGTGAGCAAAGGTAGATGATGTCTGCCTTTACATTTTCATCAGGAAGAGCGGCAAAGCCGTTTGCCTCATTTGATGTGGCATAAACAATTTCTCTGCCTGCCATAATGTTTGAGTCAACATATACGGGGTAAACAGGATCGGTTACAAGAACAATATTATCCTTTGAGAAGATGTCGCCTATGTTACCGCAGTCCGACTTTGCACCGTCTGATACAAAGATTTCGTCAGCGCCTACTGCAACACCAAAGCTCTTGTAATAATCTGAAATAGCCTGTCTGAGAAACTCGTAGCCCTCATAATCGGGATAGCCCTTGAAGGTTTCCTTGTGAGCAAGATCCTCTGCACCCTTTTTCATTGCTTCAACAACAACAGGAGCAAGCGGAAGGGTTACATCACCGATACCAAGCTTGATAACCTTTTTATCGGGATGAGCCGCAATATATGCATTTGTCTTTTTTGCAACATCTGCAAAAAGATAGTTAGGAACGAGATTGTCAAAATTTCTGTTAATCTTCATTAAAATCAGTCCTTTAAATCTGAAAGTTAAGTGGAAAAATCAATTACTTTTCAAGTGATGCCTTAATAAATTCTCTGAAAAGCGGATGAGCACGGTTCGGGCGTGACTTGAACTCGGGGTGATACTGAACAGCAACGAAGAAACGGTTGTCGGGAACTTCAACAGCCTCAACAAGAAGTCCGTTAGGTGAAGTACCTGTAATCTTCATGCCTGCATTTTCAATTTCCTCTCTGAAATCGTTATTGAACTCATAACGATGACGGTGACGCTCTGAAATTTCATGCTGACCGTAAGCCTTAGCCATAAGCGAATCGGGCTTGATAACACACGGATATGCACCAAGACGCATTGTACCGCCCATATCCTCAATGCCTTCCTGTTCAGGCATAAGGTCAATAACATTATGCTTGCCCTCTGGTGTAAACTCACCGCTGTTGGCATCAGCATAGCCGAGAACATCTCTTGCGTATTCGATTACTGCAGTCTGCATACCGAGGCAGATTCCGAGATACGGAATATCATGCTCACGGGCATATTTTGCAGCCATAATCTTACCTTCGATACCTCTGTTACCGAAGCCACCCGGAACGAGGATACCATCAACATCACCGAGAAGCTCGTCAACCTTGTACTTTGTGAGAAGTTCGCAGTCAACCCACTTGATTTCAACATCGGCGGAATTTTCATAGCCACCGTGACGAAGTGCCTCTGCAACAGAAAGATATGCGTCATGGAGAGCAACATACTTACCGCAAAGAGCAATCGTGCATTTCTTTGTGCGGTTGTTGATACGGCTAAGCATTTCTTCCCACTCGGAAAGGTCAGGCTTTTTGTCCGTTACAATATTGAGCTCACGACATACAACATTTGAGAAATTGCTCTTTTCAAGCATAAGAGGTGCCTGATAAAGCGTTGGGAGAGTAATATTTTCGATTACACAATCCGGCTTTACATTGCAGAAAAGTGCAATCTTGTTGAAAATGCTCTCCTCAAGAGGTTCGTCACAACGAAGAACGATGATATCGGGATTGATACCGAGTGAACGAAGCTCTTTTACAGAATGCTGTGTCGGCTTTGATTTGTGTTCCTCACTGCCCTTGATATAGGGAACGAGAGTTACATGAATAAAGATGCTGTTCTCTCTGCCAACTTCAAGAGATACCTGACGGATAGCCTCAAGGAACGGCTGGCTTTCGATATCGCCCACCGTACCGCCGATTTCCGTAATTACAACATCGGCATTAGTCTTTTCACCTACATTGTAGATAAAAGACTTGATTTCATTTGTGATGTGAGGAATTACCTGAACTGTCTTACCGAGGTAGTCGCCGTGACGCTCCTTTTCAAGAACATTTGAGTAAACCTTACCTGTTGTGAGGTTTGAATACTTGTTAAGGTCCTCATCAATAAAACGCTCATAATGGCCGAGGTCGAGGTCGGTTTCTGCACCGTCCTCCGTTACATATACCTCGCCGTGCTGATACGGGCTCATTGTGCCCGGATCGACATTGATATACGGGTCAAGCTTTTGAGCAACAATCTTGAGCCCTCTTGCCTTTAAAAGTCTGCCGAGAGATGCGGCTGTGATACCCTTGCCAAGACCGGATACGACACCGCCTGTTACAAATATATATTTTTTATTTTTCTTATGTTCGGTTATCTCCACGATTACACCTCAACTTCGCCTTCAAATACTTTTTCCGCATTACCTGTCATATATACCGTTTCATCAGTATAGTTGATAATAAGATCGCCGCCCTTGAGCTTAATCTTGATGTCTTCGCCCTTTTTGCAGAAACCGTTTTCACAAGCGGCAACCGCAACGGCACAAGCACCTGTACCGCAAGCCCATGTTTCGCCTGAGCCACGCTCCCACACTCTCATCTTGATTGTATGGTCATCGAGAACTGTTACAAATTCTGTATTCACTCTTTCAGGGAAGAGCTTATCGTTTTCAAACTCCGGTCCTACGGTTTCAATGTCAAGATTATCAATATCGTCCATGAATACCACGCAGTGTGGGTTGCCCATTGATACGCAGGTGATGTTATAGTTCTTGCCCGCAATTTCAACAGGTCTGTCAACAACCTTGTCACCGTCAAGAACAACAGGAATTTCCTTCGGTTCAAGAATAGCCTTGCCCATATCAACTCTGAGGCGGTTAACCTTTCCGCCTGAAGTATAAGCCTTGAGTTTCTTGATACCGCTGAGTGTTTCAATTGTAATTTCGTCTTTTTCGTTGATATCGACCATACCGTGGTCATAGAGGAACTTACCTACGCAACGGATACCGTTACCGCACATCTTACCCTCTGAACCGTCAAGGTTGTACATTTTCATCTTTGCGTCTGCAACCTTTGAAGGGCAAACAAGAATAATACCGTCGCCGCCGATACCGAAATGTCTGTCGGAAAGTCTTACGGCAAGCGCCTCGGGGTTGCTGATTTCCTGATCAAAAGTGCTGCAATAGATATAGTCATTGCCTATACCCTGCATCTTAGTGAATTTTAACATAAGCTTTTCCTCTCTCATGTGGTTAATGTCGATAAGCTCCGTGCTGTGCTGTGAATAGTGGCTCTTGAGGCAATCTGCAAGTGCGTTTGCCGTATCAAGAGATGTAAGACACGGAATATTTCTTTCAACAGTCTTACGACGGATTTTAACAGAATCTCTTGAAGGAATTCTGCCCTTTGCAGATGTTGAAATAACATACTGAATCTTGCCCGATTCAATGAGTGTAAGAGTATTGTTTGTCTTGGACTCGTGAATTTTCTTTACGCTTACGGCGTCAATACCGTACTTCTTGAGTACATCCGCTGTACCCTCTGTTGCGTAGATTCTGAATCCGAGGTCGTAGTATTTCTTTGCGATTTCACCGATTTCAGCCTTATCCGAATTACGGACTGTGATGAACACACCGCCCTTTTTCTTCATCTTGTAGCCTGCACCGATGAGTCCCTTATAGAGAGCCTCCTCAAGTGTGCCTGCAACACCGAGAACTTCACCTGTTGACTTCATCTCAGGACCGAGGTGGTTATCAACATTGATAAGCTTTTCAAAGCTGAATACGGGAACCTTAACCGCAATGTAAGGACTCTTTCTGTAAAGGCCTGTGCCGTAGCCCATATCTTTGAGCTTTTCACCGAGCATTGCTCTTGTTGCAAGGTCAACCATAGGAACGCCTGTTACCTTACTGATGTAAGGGATTGTTCTTGAAGAACGGGGATTTACCTCGATAACATAGAGTTCGTCTTTATAGATAAGGTACTGAATGTTTACAAGTCCCTTTGTACGGAGTTCGATTGCAAGGTTCTTTGAGCTTTCAATAATAATCTGAGTCATTCTGTCTGAGAGATTCCATGCCGGATAAACCGCAATTGAGTCGCCCGAGTGAACACCGGCACGCTCGATATGCTCCATAATACCCGGAATAAGAATATCTTCACCGTCACAAATGGCGTCAACTTCAAGCTCTGTACCCTGAAGGTACTTATCAATAAGAATCGGATTTTCAATATTCTGTGCAAGAATGATTGCCATATACTCTTTGACATCATCTTCGTTGAATGCAATAATCATATTCTGACCGCCGAGAACATATGACGGACGGAGAAGAACAGGATAACCGATTTTGTCTGCAACATCGAGAGCCTCGTCTGTTGTCATAACCGTTACGCCACGGGGACGCTTAATGTGATACTTTTCAAGAAGCTCGTCAAAACGCTCTCTGTCCTCTGCCATATCAATGGCATCGTATGATGTGCCGAGAATATTTACACCGTTGTCGCTGAGGAACTTTGTAAGCTTAATTGCTGTCTGTCCGCCAAATGCAACAACTACACCGAACGGATTCTCTGTCTTTATTATGCCCATAACATCTTCGGTTGTGAGCGGTTCAAAATAAAGTCTGTCGGCTGTGTCAAAGTCTGTTGATACTGTTTCAGGGTTGTTGTTTACGATAACAACATCGTAGCCTGCCTTTTTGAGCGCCCATACGCAGTGAACAGACGCATAGTCAAATTCGATACCCTGACCGATTCTGATAGGACCCGAACCGAATACGATAACTGTTTTCTTATCGCTCTTCTGCTCTTTGATGAATTCCTCAGCTTCATTTTCCTTATCAAATGTTGAATAGAAGTAAGGAGTTTCAGCCTCAAATTCTGCGGCGCAGGTATCAACCATTTTATAAACAGGAACAAGCGGATTTTCAACCTTCCTGCCTGTGATTTTTTCAATTGTTCTGTCAAGGAATCCCTTGTTCTTGGCACGAACATAGAGATCCTCCGTAAGCTCGCCGTTCTTGAGTTCGTTTTCAACGGCAATAAGATTTTTGAGCTTTTCAAGGAACCACTCATCAATGAGAGTGATGTTGTGAATCTGTTCTACTGTAATGCCTCTCTTGAGAGCCTCATATACGCAGAAGATTCTTCTGTCATCGCAAACGCTGAGTCTGTCATAAACCGATGCGTTTGAAAGCTCTGCAAATTCCTTGTCATTGAGAGTATCGTGAGAAATCTCGGCACCTCTTACGGCTTTCATAATAGCCTGCTCAAATGTCGGAGCAATAGCCATAACCTCGCCTGTTGCCTTCATCTGAGTACCGAGTGTTCTCTTTGCATATACAAATTTATCGAAAGGCCATTTTGGGAATTTTACAACAACATAGTCGAGCGCCGGCTCAAAGCAAGCGTATGTTGTACCTGTAACGGCATTCTTGATTTCATTAAGTGTGTAACCGATAGCAATTTTAGCGGCAACCTTTGCAATAGGATAACCTGTTGCCTTTGACGCAAGTGCCGATGAACGGGATACACGGGGATTAACCTCGATAACCGCATATTCAAATGTTTCGGGGTTGAGTGCGAACTGGCAGTTACAACCGCCCTCTACTTTAAGCGCAGAGATAATGTTGAGAGCCGCACTTCTGAGCATCTGATATTCCTTGTCGGCAAGTGTTACCGTAGGAGCGATAACGATTGAGTCGCCTGTGTGAACGCCTACAGGATCGAAGTTTTCCATTGAGCAGACAGTAATAACATTTCCGTCGCTGTCACGCATAACCTCAAACTCGATTTCCTTCCAACCTGAGATACATTTTTCAACAAGCACCTGTGTGATAGGAGAAAGTTCAAGACCGTTTGATGTGATTTCACGAAGCTCTTCCTCGTTATCGACAATACCGCCGCCTGTACCGCCGAGTGTGAATGCAGGACGGATAATTACAGGATAACCGATTTCATCGGCAAACTTAACAGCTGATTCAACATCTGTAACAACAAGTGACGGAATAACAGGCTGACCGATTTCAATCATTGTGTCCTTAAAAAGCTGTCTGTCCTCTGCCTTGTCGATTGTTTCGGGGTTTGCACCGAGAAGCTGAACATTGTATTTATCAAGGAAGCCCTCTTTTGCAAGCTGCATTGAAAGGGTAAGACCCGTCTGACCGCCGAGGGTTGAAAGAAGGCTGTCAGGGCGTTCCTTTTTGATGATTCTCTTAACTGTTTCAAGCGTCAACGGCTCAATGTAGATTTTATCAGCCATTGCGTTATCAGTCATAATTGTAGCAGGGTTTGAGTTTACGAGAATAACCTCAAGTCCTTCTTCTTTAAGCGCACGGCAAGCCTGTGTGCCTGCATAGTCAAATTCGGCAGCCTGACCGATTACGATAGGGCCCGAACCGATTACCATAACTCGTTTGATATTCTTTTTGAGTGGCATATAATCATTCCTCGTTCAAGTAATTATTGTATCTGTTCTTATGCTGAATAGTAATCCGAATTTCGGACTCTTATTTTCTGTTGTTCTTCATCAATTCAATAAAACGGTCAAACAAAAACGCTGTATCATGAGGACCGCCGCAAGCTTCCGGATGGAACTGAACCGAGAAAGCAGGCATATTTGTGTAGTTTACGCCCTCGCAGGTGTTATCATTACCGTTTACAAAGCTTACTTTGCCGTTTTCGGGCATACTGTCGCTTACAACAGCGTAGCCGTGGTTCTGTGATGTAATGTAAACTCTGCCTGTTTCAACCTCTTTTGCAGGCTGGTTTGCACCTCTGTGACCGTACTTGAGCTTTTCTGTTTTTGCACCCTGTGAAAGCGCAAGAAGCTGATGACCGAGACAGATACCGAAGGTCGGAATCCCGAAGTCACAAAGCTTTTTGAGCTCTGCAATAATCTCTGTGTTGTCCGAAGGATCTCCCGGTCCGTTTGAAAGCATTACGCCGTCGGGATTCATAGCCTTAATTTCATCCGCTGTTGTGTGGGCGGGAACGACTGTAAGGTTACAACCTCTCTTGACAAGCTCTCTGCCGATGTTATGCTTTGCGCCAAAATCCATAAGTACAACATTGAGGTCGCCGTTTTCAGCGTCAAAATGCTCTTTTTCTTTTATAGTAGTGCTTTCAACAGCCTCTGTAATAACATAGTTCTTAATCTCGTCAAGTTCTTCCTTTGTCACATCGGGAGAATAGGAGATTTTGCAGTTCAGAACACCGTATTCACGCACAATTCTTGTGAGCGCACGAGTGTCAATTCCGTAAATACCGGGAATTCCCGACTCTTTTAAAAAGGTGTCAAGATCACCCTCACAACGGAAGTTTGAAGGAACTTGGCACCATTCTCGTACAATATAACCTTTCAGCGACGGAGAGTCACTTTCAAAATCGGCAGGGATAACACCATAGTTGCCGATTAAAGGGAATGTCTGAATAACCACCTGACCGTAATAGCTGGGGTCGGTGAGTGTTTCAAGATAACCTGTCATTGCTGTAGTAAAAACAAGTTCTCCCGTAGTTTCTTTTTCGGCACCAAACGCCTTGCCCTCAAAAACTGTTCCGTTTTCAAGGATTAAGTATGCCGCACGGCTCATAAAAACACATTCCTTTCAATAAACTAAAAAATTGCAGTCAGTTCTCATATGTTCTGATAACCTGCTTTGCAACCTCAAGCTTGCTTGTTCTGAGATCCATAGCCTGTTTTTCAAGATAGCGATGCGCCTGATCTTCGGACATATTAAGGCAGGTAATAAGCAGGAACTTTGCTCTGTTTATTATCTTCATATCCGCAACCATATGCTTGAGCTTTTCATTTTCCTCAATCACACGGAACATACGCATCTTAAAACATTCCGTAAACTGCAAAAAGTGGTGAAACAGGTGCTTGTTTACGGGCTTTGCAATAACAAGAACACCGTGCTCCGTGAGTGCGTCATTCACATAATCCGCATTTCGCTGCGGAACGATAATCACAACACTTGAACGGGTTGTTCCGGCAAAGTACTTTGAAAGCTCAATGCCGTTTTCCTTTTCAAGCGGTGCATTGACGCAGATGAGGTCAAAAACCTCACCATTTGCAAGCTCCTTAGCCTCCTGTGAGGTTTGGCAGACGGAAATCTCCGTATAGCCTTCGCTTCCGAGCAATTGTGACAAAGAAACGGCACTCTGTTCAGAGTGTGAAATCAACAAAGCATTTTTCAAGAACCTCACCACCGCATATTGTTTCATTCATCTTATTATTTTACAAGATTAACCCCTATTGTTATTTACTTAAAGGAATTATGACAATATTTTTTACAATTTTGTAAAAACATTTTCATTGCAAATTTGTTTTACACTTTTCAACATTTTTCGGGCTTTACAACAAATTGTCTTTTCATTATTATTTATGGTTTTAAGCTGTATAATTCAAATATCCTTCATAGTGTAAACTTTGATTTTTGACACTATATTATATATAGTATAGAGCCAAAACGCCCCGAACAGCTATTGCCGTTCGGGGCGTCTCGGTTTATGTGAATTAAAAAGGATAGGTTAATTAAGCTATTGGGGATTATTCAATATCCTGCATAGCGTCGTAGCCTGTTTCGCCTGTTCTAACCTTAACAACATCTTCAACATCATAGATAAAGATTTTGCCGTCACCGATGTGACCTGTGTAAAGTGCCTTAACAGCCGCATCAACAACTGCCTTTACAGGAACCTTGCAAACTACGATTTCAACCTTCATCTTAGGAAGGAGGTTACTTTCAATAGCAACACCACGGTAATACTCTGCTTTACCCTTCTGAGCACCGCAACCGAGTACCTGAGATACTGTCATACCTGTGATGCCGAGCTTATCCATTTCTTCTTTAAGAGCTTCAAGCTTTGACTGCTTGAGAAGAATGTCAATCTTAGTAATCTTTGTGCCGTCGGTAGCCATATCATACTTGCCGGCAAGCTGAACGGGAACTGCCTGAGTTACAGGAACATTGCTGTCAACATCAAATGTTTCATCAAGTGAAGCTGTACCGACACCGATTGGCATAAAGTCTGCATATGCGCTGATAAGACCGTGCTCGCAGATATCGAGGCCCTTCATTTCTTCGTCCTTTGTAACACGAAGACCTACTGTCTTTTTGATGATTGTGAATACGATAATCATGCAAACAACTGTCCAAGCTACGATTGTAACAATACCGAGAGCCTGCTTACCAAGCTGAGCAAAGCCACCGCCGTAGAAAAGACCTGTAACACCGTTCTGACCGTTACCTGTTGCGAAAAGACCTACTGCAAGGCCGCCCCACATACCGTTTACGCCGTGTACCGAGAATGCGCCGACAGGATCATCTATTTTAAGCTTGATATCAACAAATTCAACTGCTACTACGATGAGGATACCTGAAACGATACCGATAACTGCTGCGCCGATTGCGTCAACATCTGCACAACCTGCCGTGATTGCTACAAGACCTGCGAGTGATGCGTTAAGACACATTGAAACATCAGGCTTGCCGTTCTTGATCCATGTAAAGAGCATGGTTGTTACTGTTGCAACTGCCGGAGCAATTGTTGTTGTAAGAAGAATCTGACCGAGACGAGCGCCGTCTTCAGCAGCGGCACCGTTAAAGCCGTACCATGCAAACCAAAGAATGAATACACCGAGAGCACCGAGTGTGATGCTGTGACCGGGGATAGCGTTTACCTTGCCGTTCTTGCCGTATTTACCGATACGGGGTCCGAGAATGATTGCGCCGACAAGTGCCGAGATACCGCCGACCATATGAATTACGATTGAACCTGCAAAGTCGATACAGCCGAGCTGTGCAAGCCAACCCTGACCGTTCCAAACCCAACCCGCTTCAATCGGGTAAACAACGAGTGAAATAATTGCGCTGTAAACACAGTATGCCGAGAATTTTGTACGCTCTGCCATAGCACCTGAAACGATAGTAGCTGCTGTAGCACAGAATACAAGCTGGAATACGAATGAGTTCCAATCAAAGTTCATCCAGTCTGTGAACATATTGAGGTTGGGAACACCGATGAATCCTGCAACATAGTCCTCAGACATCATGAGTCCGAAGCCTAACAAGCTGAATACAACCGTACCGATACAAAAGTCCATCAGGTTTTTCATAATGATGTTACCTGCGTTTTTAGCTCTTGTAAAACCGGTTTCAACCATTGCGAATCCGCACTGCATAAAGAACACGAGTAATGCGCCAATCATAAACCAGACGCCTGTGCCTCCGTAAATTAGTTCTGCCATATAAATCTCTCCTTTTATCAAAATAACAAAAACGGCGTGGAGTTGACAGTTTAATTCTGTCAATCACACGCCGTTGTGTTACCTGTTATACAATATAAATAATGTTATTTAGTATAAATAGAGGTTCTATCAATCACACACCGAAAAGAAGTTCGCCGTATGAAGGATAAGGCCAGTATTCCGAAGCTGTTTCTGTTTCCATTGCGTCACCGACAGCTCTGAGTTCCTGCATAAGTGCAAATACTGTTTCTCTGTAGTACTTAGCATACTTGAGGTTGTCATCGCTGTAGTCACTTGCCTTGATAACAGCCTCTTCAAGCTCTGCAGTTTTCTTTGAGAAACATACAAGTTTGTTTGAAAGGCTTGTAATAAGGTCTTCCTCAACACTTGTAGGAATAGCGTCTGAAAGTGCCTTCTTGGCAAGTGCTGTATCCGTAAGATCTCTTACATATGATGTAACGGCAGGAAGAATGTTCTTCTTAGCCATATCAATCATTGTGAGAGCCTCAATGTTAATCTGCTTAGAATAGCTTTCAAGCTCAATTTCATATCTTGCACGGATTTCGTCTGCCGAACAAATCTTATTCTTAACAAAGAGGTCAACATTCTTCTTGTCAAGGAAGTGTTCCATTGCGTCAGGAAGTGACTTGAGGTTAAGAAGTCCTCTTCTTTCAGCCTCTTCAACCCACTCGGGAGCGTAGTTGTTGCCGTTGAAGATAATGTTCTGATGCTCTGTGAATACTTTCTTAACAAGAGCCTTGATAGCTGCGTCCATATCATCCGCATCTTTAAGCTCATCGTAGAACTCTGAAAGTTCTTCGGCTACCATAGTGTTGAGCATATAGTTAGGGCAGGCAATGTTAAGTGAAGAACCAAGTGCTCTGAATTCAAACTTGTTACCTGTGAATGCAAAAGGTGATGTACGGTTACGATCCGATGTGTCCTTCATAAAGTCAGGAAGAACATCAACGCCTGTTCTCATCTTCTGCTTACCCTTGCTTACATATTCTCTGTCATTGATGATTGAATCAACGAGTTCGCCGAGGTCATCACCGAGATACATTGAAATGATTGCAGGCGGTGCTTCGTTAGCGCCGAGACGGTGGTCGTTACCTGCCGATGCAACCGTGATTCTGAGAAGATCCTGATACTCGTGAACAGCCTTTACAACTGCTGCAAGGAAAAGCTGGAACTGAAGGTTGTTTTCAGGAGTCTTGCCGGGCTCAAGAAGGTTTTCGCCTGTGTTGGTTGAAATTGACCAGTTGTTGTGCTTACCGGAACCGTTAACACCTGCAAACGGCTTTTCGTGAAGAAGACAAACAAGACCGTGTCTTTCGGCAACCTTCTTCATAACTTCCATTGTAAGCTCGTTGTGGTCGGTTGCAATGTTTGTTGTTGTGAAGATAGGAGCAAGCTCGTGCTGTGAAGGAGCAACTTCGTTATGCTTTGTCTTTGCAAGGATACCGAGTTTCCAGAGTTCCTCGTCAAGGTCTTTCATATAAGCAGCAACTCTTGTCTTGATTGCACCGAAGTAATGGTCGTCAAGTTCCTGTCCTTTAGGAGCTTTTGCACCGAAAAGTGTTCTGCCTGTATAAATAAGATCCTCTCTCTGATCGTAAGCGTCCTTATCAATAAGGAAGTATTCCTGCTCCGGACCTACTGTTGTTGTAACTCTTGTAACATTTTCTTTGCCGAGAAGATGAAGAATCTTTACAGCCTCTGTATTAATTCTCTCCATTGAACGAAGAAGAGGAGTTTTCTTATCGAGGACCTCGCCTGTATAAGAACAGAATGCTGTAGGAATGTAAAGTGTTCCGTCCTTAACGAATGCATATGATGTTGGATCCCATGTTGTATAGCCTCTTGCCTCGAATGTGGCACGAATACCGCCGCTTGGGAAAGAAGAAGCATCAGGCTCGCCCTTTACAAGCTCTTTACCTGAGAACTCCATGATAACCTGACCTTCACCGTTCGGTGCGATAAAGCTGTCATGCTTTTCGGCTGTGATACCTGTCATCGGCTGGAACCAGTGTGTGTAGTGGGTACAGCCCATTTCAACTGCCCAGTCCTTCATAGCAGCCGCAACAACATTTGCAACGCTGAGGTCAAGCGGTTCACCGTTCTGGATTGTCTTTTTCAAAGCCTTGTAAGTTGACTTTGGAAGTCTTTCCTGCATCTTCTGATCATTAAATACCATGCTGCCAAAAATTTCGGGAACTTTTGCCATTTTAATTCTCTCCTATCCATTTTGAAAATAAATTTTAATGGTCTGATTTTTGCTTTATAAAAACAGAAAAGGACACTGTAAGCCTCAGCTCACAGCGCCCTTGCTGTCTTTGATGTTGTTAGTATATTCCACTTTTGCGAATTTGTCAATACATTTTTTGAAAAAAGTTTTGAAATTGCAAGTTTTATTAAATTTCCTGCAAAATTAAACTGAAACACCGATAAGAGTTGCATATTTTCTACAACAATCACAGTAAAATGAAAGTTTTGCCCTTAAAAGTTGCAATTTTCCTTTATTTTCCCTTGACAAAGCACAATGTATAGTTATATAATCTAAGTGCTGATTTTTCTTGATCAACGATGACAGGGCATTTCAGAACATCAGCCGACCTGCACATTCACCTTTGCAGGATATAGCACAGGCTGAGCATAGCGGTTTTACCGCTGAGAAGAGATTGGGCATTTTACAATTACATATATATGATTGATTATTAACCGGCAGAACATTAATTGCCACTTTGAACCGATAAGTTTACGAAAGCAAACTTCCTTTTACATATATATGTATATAAAAAGTCCGCTGAATAATTTTTGTGATTAACAGGAAAGGGTGATCATTAATGGAACAGACAGTCAGAGAGAACAACAAGACTCTGTATTCTCCGAAGTTTGAACATGATAACTGCGGTATCGGAGCTGTTGTTAATATTAAGGGTATCAAGTCACACGACACCGTGGCAAACGCTCTGACAATTGTTGAAACTCTCGAACACAGAGCAGGTAAGGATGCCGAAGGCAAAACAGGTGACGGCGTAGGTATTCTTCTCCAGATTTCACACAAATTTTTTAAGAAGGCAGCTGCTGAAATCGGCATTAAGCTCGGTTCCGAAAGAGATTACGCTGTAGGTATGTTCTTCTTCCCTCAGAATGAGCTTGCAAGAAATCAGGCAAAGAAGATGTTTGAAATCATTGCAGAAAAAGAAGGTCTTACAGTTCTCGGTTGGAGAAATGTTCCTTCAAAGCCCGAGGTCCTCGGTCACAGAGCTGTTGAATGTATGCCTGCAATCATGCAGTGCTTTATCAAAAGACCTCACGGTGTAAAAAGAGGTCTTCCGTTCGACAGAAAGCTCTATGTTGCAAGAAGAGTTTTTGAACAGAGTAATGAAGACACATATGTAGTTTCGCTTTCAAGCAGAACTATTGTATATAAAGGTATGTTCCTTGTCGGCGATCTCCGTAACTTCTTCCTTGATCTTCAGGACGATGATTACGAGTCTGCAATCGCTATGGTTCACTCCCGTTTTTCAACCAACACAAATCCAAGCTGGCAGAGAGCTCATCCTAACAGAATGATTGTTCACAACGGTGAAATCAACACAATCAGAGGCAACGCTGACAAGATGCTTGCCCGTGAGGAAACAATGCGTTCGGAGCATCTCAAGGGCGACCTTGACAAGGTTATTCCTGTTGTAAACACAGAGGGTTCAGACTCTGCAATGCTTGATAACACACTTGAATTTCTCGTAATGAGCGGCATGGAGCTTCCTCTTGCCGTTATGATTACAATTCCGGAGCCGTGGGATAATAACGGCACAATGAGCCAGAAGAAAAAGGACTTCTATCAGTATTATGCAACAATGATGGAGCCGTGGGACGGTCCTGCGTCAATCCTTTTCTCTGACGGTGATATTATGGGTGCGGTTCTTGACCGTAACGGTCTGCGTCCGTCAAGATATTACATCACGAATGATGGCAACCTCATTCTTTCATCGGAAGTCGGCGCACTTCCTATTGATCCCGCAAAGATTGTTACAAAGGAAAGACTTCGCCCGGGCAAAATGCTCCTTGTCGATACGGTTCAGGGCAGACTCATTGATGACGATGAACTCAAAGAGTATTATGCGTCAAAACAGCCTTACGGTGAATGGCTCGACAGTAATCTTGTTTGTCTTAAAGACCTCAAAATTCCTAATATGAAGGTTGAGGAGCATTCATATAAAGAAAGACAAAAACTCCAGAAGGCTTTCGGATATACCTACGAAGATGTTATGACATCAATCCTTCCTATGGCAAAGAACGGCACAGAGTCAATTGCCGCAATGGGTACAGACAGTCCGCTTGCAGTTCTTTCAAAAGAACCGCAGCCGCTTTTCAACTACTTCAAACAGCTCTTTGCACAGGTTACAAACCCGCCGATTGACGCAATCCGTGAGGAAGTTGTAACATCAACAACAATTTATATCGGTGAGGACGGCAACATCCTTGAGGAGCGTCCCGAAAACTGCAAGGTTATGAAGATTCACAACCCGATTCTTACATCAACCGATATTCTCAAAATCAAGAATATGCACATTCCGGGCTTTAAGGTTGCGGTTATCCCGATTCTCTACTACAAGAACACAAGACTTTCAAAGGCTGTTAAGCGACTTTTCATTGAAGCTGACAAGGCTTACAATGACGGTGCAAATATTCTTATCCTCTCCGACAGAGGAGTTGACGAAAACCATCTTGCAATTCCGTCACTTCTTGCAGTATCCGCTCTTCATCAGCACCTTGTTGCAACAAAGAAGAGAACCTCACTTGCAATGATACTTGAAAGCGGTGAGCCGAGAGAAGTTCATCATTTTGCAACACTTCTCGGCTACGGTGCAAGTGCAATCAATCCGTATCTTGCTCAGGAAACAATTCACGAGCTTATCGGTGATGACCTTCTTGACAAGGACTACTACGCAGCAGTTGACGATTACAACAGCGCAGTTCTCCACGGCATCGTAAAGATTGCGTCAAAAATGGGTATTTCAACAATCCAGTCATATCAGGGCTCACAGATTTTTGAGGCTATCGGTATCGGCAAGGATGTTATTGACGAATACTTCACAGGCACAGTCAGCAGAATCGGCGGTATCACAATCAAGGATATCGAAAAGAATGTTGACAAACTTCACACAGCGGCATTTGATCCGCTTGACCTCGGTGTAAGCGATGAGCTTGAATCCCGTGGTTCACACAAGTTCAGAAGCGGCAAAGAGGAACACCTCTACAATCCGCAGACTATATATATGCTCCAGCAGGCAACAAGAACAGGCGACTATGAGCTTTACAAAAAGTATTCTCATATGATTTCCGAAGAAATGGATCCTGTAAACATCAGAGGTCTTTTCGACTTCAACTTTGCGGAAACTCCTGTTCCGCTTGATGAGGTTGAAAGCGTTGATTCAATCGTAAAGCGTTTCAAGACAGGCGCTATGTCCTACGGTTCAATCTCACAGGAGGCTCACGAAACACTTGCGATTGCAATGAATCAGCTTCACGGCAAGTCAAACTCCGGTGAGGGCGGCGAAAGCCTTGAACGACTTCTCACAAAAGGACAGAAGGTTGACAGATGTTCTGCAATCAAGCAGGTTGCATCAGGTCGTTTCGGTGTTACATCAAGATACCTCACATCTGCAAACGAAATTCAGATTAAAATGGCTCAGGGTGCAAAGCCGGGCGAAGGCGGACATCTTCCGGGCAAAAAGGTTTATCCCTGGATTGCAAAAACCCGTCATTCAACACCGGGTGTATCGCTCATCTCTCCCCCACCGCACCACGACATTTACTCAATTGAGGACCTTGCACAGCTTATCTACGACCTCAAAAATTCTAACAAAGATGCAAGAATCTCTGTTAAGCTCGTTTCGGAATGCGGTGTAGGTACGGTTGCCGCAGGCGTTGCAAAAGCAGGTGCAGGCGTAATCCTTATTTCAGGTTATGACGGCGGTACAGGCGCTGCTCCGAGAAACTCAATCTACAATGCAGGTCTGCCGTGGGAACTCGGTCTTGCCGAGGCTCATCAGACGCTCATTATGAACGACCTTCGTAACAAGGTTGTTATTGAAACCGACGGTAAGCTTATGAACGGCCGTGATGTTGCAATTGCAGCAATGCTCGGTGCAGAGGAATTTGGTTTTGCAACTGCTCCGCTTGTAACTCTCGGTTGTGCAATGATGAGAGTATGTAACCTTGATACCTGCCCGTTCGGTGTTGCCACACAGAACCCCGAGCTCAGAAAAAGATTCTGCGGCAAGCCTGAATATGTAATAAACTTTATGAAGTTTGTAGCAAGCGAACTTCGTGAATATATGTCAAAGCTCGGTGTAAAAACCGTTGATGAGCTTGTCGGAAGAATTGACCTCATCAAGAGAAAAGAAGGCATCACAGGACAGGCTGCCGAGGTTGACCTTTCTAACATTCTTGATACAAACTTTGTTTCGGAAAAGGTTGAATACAACAAAAAGAGTCTTTACGATTTCAAGCTTGAATCAACACTTGACGAGAGAATCCTCTGCAAAGAATTTGCAAAGGTTCTTGCAAAAGGCACAAAGAAAAAGGTTGAAGTCAATGTTAAGAACACTGACCGTTCATTCGGTACAATCTTCGGTTCCGAGGTTACAAGAAAGCATTACAACAACCTTGATGACGATACATTTACAGTAGTCTGCAACGGTTCGGGCGGTCAGAGCTTTGGCGCATTCATTCCAAAGGGACTCACACTTGAACTTGTGGGCGACTCAAACGACTACTTCGGCAAGGGACTTTCAGGCGGTAAGCTGGTAGTTTATCCTCCGAAGAACTCAACATTTGACGCAGGTAACAACATCATCATCGGTAATGTTGCACTTTACGGTGCAACAAGCGGCAAGGCATTTATCAATGGTGTTGCAGGCGAGCGTTTCTGCGTAAGAAACTCAGGCGCAACGGCAGTTGTTGAGGGTGTCGGCGACCACGGTTGTGAATATATGACAGGCGGTCGGGTTGTTGTTATCGGCAAAACAGGCAAAAACTTTGCAGCAGGTATGTCAGGCGGTGTTGCCTATGTTCTTGATGAAGAAAGAGATCTTTACACAAAGCTCAACAAAGAAATGGTTCTCTTCTCTGAGGTAACAGAAAAGTACGATATAATCGAACTCAAGACGCTTATTGAAGAACATGTTGCAGCAACAGGTTCACAGAGAGGCAAGAAAATCCTTGATAACTTTGACGAGTATCTTCCGAAATTCAAGAAGATTATTCCGCACGACTACAAGAGAATGATGGCTGCAATTGCCGCTTATGAAGAAAAAGGTCTTACAAACGAGCAGGCACAGATTGAAGCTTTCTACGAAATTGTGAATAATAAATAAGGAGGGGATATTTATGGGAAAACCAACAGGATTTATGGAATATAAGCGTGAGGATGCTCCGGCATACTCCGTAAAAGAAAGAATCAAAAATTTTGACGAGTTTCACGATCCCCTCAGCAAAGAGGATCAGCAAAAACAGGGTGCAAGATGCATGGACTGCGGCGTGCCTTTCTGTCAGGCAGGAATGCAGATTGGTTCTGCATTCTCAGGCTGTCCGCTTAACAACCTCATTCCCGAATGGAATGACCTCATCTACAAGGGCAACTGGGAACAGGCTTACAACCGTCTTAAAGTTACAAACAACTTCCCCGAATTCACATCCCGTGTATGTCCTGCTCTCTGTGAAAAGGCATGCACCTGCGGTGCAAACGGTGACGCTGTCAGCGTAAAAGCCAACGAATACGGAATCATTGAAAATGCCTATGAAGAAGGTCTTGCAGACGCAAGAATTCCAAAGGTAAGAACAGGCAAGAAAATTGCAATCATCGGTTCGGGTCCATCGGGACTTGCCGCTGCCGACCAGCTCAATCAGCGCGGTCACTCTGTAACGGTATTTGAACGCAATGACAGAGTAGGCGGTCTGCTTATGTACGGCATTCCGAATATGAAGCTTGAAAAAGATGTTATCGAACGCAAGATTAACATTATGGAAGAAGAAGGCGTAACCTTTGAAACCTGCTCAAATGTCGGCAAAGACATCAAAGCAAGCGAAATTCTCAAGGACTTTGACCGTGTAATCCTTGCTTGCGGTGCATCAAATCCGAGAGATATCAAAGTTCCCGGCAGAGAGGCTAACGGCATTCACTTTGCCGTTGACTTCCTCAAATCAACAACAAAGTCACTTCTTGACTGCAACCTCAGAGAGGGTACATTCATCAGCGCAAAAGGCAAGAATGTAATGGTAATCGGCGGCGGCGACACAGGTAACGACTGCGTCGGCACAAGCATCAGACACGGTGCAAAATCCGTTCTCCAGCTTGAAATGATGCCTAAGCTTCCCGACACAAGAAGTGCCGATAACCCATGGCCGCAATGGCCGAGAGTCTGCAAAACAGACTACGGTCAGGAAGAGGCTATTGAAGTTTACGGTCACGATCCACGAGTTTATCAGACAACCGTTAAGCAGTTCATTGCTGACAAAAACGGTAATCTTGTAGGTGCGGAGCTTGTTAAGCTCAAACCCGAAAAGGATGCTAAAACAGGCAGACTTATGATGAAAGAGGTTGAAGGCTCAGAATACAAGGTTGATGTTGAACTCGTACTCATTGCGGCTGGATTCCTCGGCAGTGAAAACTATGTAACCAAGGCATTCGGTGTTGAAACAAACGCAAGAACCAATGTTGCAACGGCAGAAGGCTCACACAAGACAAATGTTGAAAATGTATTTGTTACAGGCGATATGCACAGAGGACAGTCACTTGTTGTCTGGGCGATTCGTGAGGGCAGAGATGTTGCCAAAGAGGTTGACGAAAGCCTTATGGGATACACAAATCTTTAATTGATTACAAATAACCTGATAATCCTCAATTTTTCGATATACCGGTTAATAATCAGAAAGCGCAGGAGCGGATTTCCCTCCTGCGTTTTTCTTTGTCATTTAGGGTTTGTTTCTGTTGCATATCAATATGATTGATGATAAAATAAAGGATATATACAATGCAATAAAATGTGAGGAAATATTATGAGTAACAGACCTGAAACCAATAAACAAAGCTGTCCCGTTTACAAAAAATGCGGCGGTTGTCAACTGCAAAATCTGTCATATCCCGAACAGCTTGAATTCAAGCAGAGAAAAGTCGAAAAACTTCTCAAACGCTTTTGCACCGTTGAACAAATTATCGGAATGAAAACTCCCTACCACTACCGCAACAAGGTTCAGGCGGCTTTTTATACGGACAAAAAGGGCAAAATCATTTCGGGTGTGTATCAGTCGGGCAGTCATCATGTTGTCGGAATTGACAGCTGTCAGACGGAGGATGTTATTGCCGACAAAATCATCGTTGCAGTACGCAAGCTCCTCCCCTCTTTCAGAATGACAACCTATAACGAGGACACAGGCAAAGGTTTTCTCCGTCACATTCTTGTGAAAAGAGGCTTTGCGACAAATCAGATTATGCTTGTGCTTGTGACAGGTACACCTGTTTTTCCGTCAAAAAACAATTTTGTAAAAGCGATTCTGAAACAGTTTCCCGAAATCACAACCATTGTGCAGAATATAAACCCCTACCGCACCAACCTTGTACTCGGTGACAATCAGAAAGTGCTGTACGGCAAGGGTTATATTGAGGATATTCTCTGCGGTTGCAGGTTCAGAATTTCGCCGAAAAGCTTTTACCAAATTAACCCCGTTCAAACCGAAGTTTTGTACGGCAAAGCAATTGAATTTGCAAATCTCAAAGGCAACGAAACCGTGCTTGACACATACTGCGGAATCGGCACAATCGGCATAATTGCCGCCAAAAACGGTGCAGGCAATGTTATCGGTGCAGAACTTAACGGCGATGCCGTGAGGGATGCAATCGTAAACGCAAGAGCAAATAATCTGAAAAATATCCGTTTCTACAAAGCCGATGCGGGCGAGTTCATGAGAGAAGCTGCAGACGAGGACGAAAAGCCCGATGTTGTGTTCATGGATCCGCCAAGGGCCGGAAGTGACCGAAAATTTCTCAACTCACTAATAAAAATGTCTCCGAAAAAGGTTGTCTATGTTTCCTGCAACCCCGAAACATTGGCAAGAGATTTAGCCTACCTAACCCAAAACAGCCCCTACAAAGCCCAAAAAATCCAACCCGTAGATATGTTCCCCCACACCGCACACATTGAGACGGTAGTACTGCTTTCCCGCAAAAAGCCAGACGGACATATCAACGTAAAAGTTGAGTTTGGTGAGGGTGAGGGAAAAGTTCCGCTTGATAATATCGCTAAAAGAGCCGAAGAATACAAGCCCAAGGAACGAGTGACCTACAAAATGATAAAGGAGTACATAGAAGCAAAATACAGCTTCAAGGTACATACCGCATATATCGCAGAGGTAAAGAGAGATTTAGGCTTGCCAATGTATGATGCTCCTAATGCGGTAGAAGAATTGAAACAGCCGAGGAAGCATCCGACAGCGGAGAAAGTGGAAGCGATAAAGGATGCATTAAGATATTTTGAAATTATGGAGGAGATTTAATGAGTAGTTCTATCTTTTTGAGTTATCCAAGACCATTTAAAAAAAGGCAAGAAGAATTTATTGAAAGAATAATTCATTATTTTGAAGAAAGAGAGTTACAACCAAGAACGTTAGGGGTGACAGATTATGATATGGATGCGCCATTAACAGCAATAAGAAGGTTGATGTTAGAATCAAATGGATTAGTAACAATAGCGTTTAGAAGAAGTTTAATTAAACAAGGAACAGGAAAACCGATTAGTGATATTGGCGAGGAGGAGTATGATTTATCCAATAAATGGTTAACTAGTCCATATTGTCAAATTGAACCGGCTATGGCTTTCCAATTGGGATTGCCTGTTTTAATACTGAGAGAGAAAGGGGTTATTGCAGAAGGAATATTAGAAAAGGGTGTTCTTGGGGTGTATATGCCAGAATTTGATTTGAATTGCAATTTAGATGATTATTTTAAATCTAAAGAATGGATACAAATAATTCAAAAGTGGGAAGGTTATGTCAGAAAAGTTGTGGATAACAAAGGGAAACCTCCTATGCTGTATTAAATGTTGTTTATGCAGTAGTCTATTACACAAACGGATAAGAAACATTGGAGACCAAGTAGCCTATATAAAAGAGATATCATTCGATATATTAGATTACTATAATATGATCAATCCGCAAATGACCCATTATCAATTGGTAGAATCCTCTCATACTTATGATGTGGTTTTAGGGAAAGAGAAACAACAAGTATTTAATGTTTCACAAAGTATAGGTGCAAATGAAGTCGATAGATTTCAGGTGAAGCTTGCAAGTTCTATAGCAGAAACGCGTATGGTTACGATTTATTACTTAACATTATCGATTATATATGATGAAGATAACAAAGTAGTAAAATCAGAGAAATATCTTTGGGCTGTTCCATCTATTAGTGAATATGCAGCATGTTACATAAGCCATACCAGCATGGAAATTGCGAAGAAAAATTATTTAAAATTAAAGAAAATGAATAACTACGATGCAATTAAAAGCAATCATTTTATAAGTATTCTTAAGAGTTATGAAGAGAATAAGTCAGATTTTTTGATTAAACATTAAGGATAAATGTAGTAGGTTATTGATTACTGCTATTCATATTATAAAGATAATTATATTTTTTCTGTTGATTTGTGGGGATATGTCTTAAAATGACACGCATGTGGAGTGCGTAGTCTTGATGTCAAGAAAATAATTAAGCAATATAAAATTCGGCTTGTTTGCTGACTTTTTCTAAATCTAAAATTATATATTTAACCATCAAAAGCACTCGGGTATATCTTACGGAAACATATCTACCGCAAAATTTCGTTCAGGTTGTAACCTCGGATTAGATAGCACAAATTGAGTGAGTGGATTAGATGTCAGGGTGTTTGGAGAGAATTTTATAGAACAAAAAGCTGACAGGCAATCCTGCAATTCGACCGTTTTGAGGGGTTCATGAACAGTGAAATAGATGTTAATAGAAATTAGATAAATCGGAATTTATGGAGGAGACAATGATGGATAAAAAGACACAAAAAATAGGAGTGATTTGTTCAATTGTACAGATTATATTAAGCATAATATGCTTGATTTATAATGCGATAAATCAAGAAAATATTATAATTTGGGTATTATTTTTATGCTCTGGAATTTTATTGTTAAGCTCGAATATTAGTAGAAACAATAAAAAAGAAGACGAGTGAGGAAGTGCAAATTCCAGTTTGTAGGGATGACATGAAAAATGAAGTTTAAGGAACAGAGCTTTACCCTGTTTGCCTATACAAATTATAGGACAATTCAAGGTTGTCACAGGCTCGAACCACTAGATTTTAAGGGAAAAGGTGCGTTCCACCATTCCCTTGTACAATAGGGGTTGAGTATGTTTTTCGTTGAACAACCGTGCCACATCGAGACGGTAGTCTTGATGTCAAGGGAATAATTAAGCAATATAAAATTCGGCTTGTTTGCTGACTTTTGCAGCAGTTTAAATTATACGCACAACTGCTGCAAATGCTTGGCTGTATCTTGCGGAAACATATCCGCTAATGTTAGGTATCTAAACAGCACAAAACAATTCGAATTAGATGCAGTGGCTCTGTTTTTATCGGGATACCCCTATTTATTGACATTGAGCCTGCTTAGTTAGCGTTATGTTAGACAACTGTTAGACAAGCAGATTTTCAGAGGGGTTTTATCCCTGCTGAACGCAAAAGAAAAACGCCCTAAACTTCAATGTTTAAGGCGTTTTTTAAGCTTGGTGGGAGAAGATGGATTCGAACCATCGAAGCGAAACGCAACAGATTTACAGTCTGCCCCCTTTGGCCACTCGGGAATTCTCCCCTATCAAGTTTTTCAAAAATCAAAGCCTACTGCCTAAACAGTAGGCTTCAATGGAGCTGGTGGACGGACTTGAACCCCCGACCTGCTGATTACAAATCAGCTGCTCTACCAACTGAGCTACACCAGCGTTGAGCGCCTCGTCCGCGACAAGGGTTATCTTATCAGATAGACCCGAATTTGTCAAGCATTTTTTTCGGAAAATGCGTATTTTTTTTAAGACAGGACGAAATCAAATCAGAAAAGAGAAGACAGACCACAGAAAGGAGAATGTGATGACGTTACAGGAGATGTCGCATACATACCGCAGCCAGCACGCAGTGCTGCGCCAGCGCATCCGGGAGCTGACCGCCGCCGGCGTGGGGGAGGACACGCGCGGAAGGATACGCATCCGCCGCTTGGAGGAGATGGCGAAGGAGAACCGAGACCTGGCGGCGCTGCTGGAGCATTACTATGAGAGGGGGTACCTCAAAAATGAGCGCTACACCCTTTGAGCAGTACGATCCGGTGAACTACCGGCTGGACCAGCTTTCCTTCTCCGCCTATCTGAACGAAGAGGCGGAGGACAACCAGTGGCAGCGGCAGGCCCTGCGCCAGGCCCTGGGCCGGGCCATTCGGGAGGAGCTGACCGGGCGGCAGCGGGAGGTCCTGCTGCTGTACTATCTCGACCAGCTGACCATGCAGCAGGTGGCGGAGCGGTTGGACGTGAACCGCTCCACCGTCTGCCGGACGATTCAGCGGGGAGAGGCCCGCCTGCGTCGGTGCCTGCGTTACGGGGGCGAGCGGCTGCTGCGCCGCTCGGAGAGCCAGGGGGACGGCCTGGGTCTGCCCACGGACAAGCGGCGGCGGGGGAATCCCTGCCGCGCCCCCCGGCGGGGAAGCTCCCGGACCCGATGAGACGGGAAAAAAGGGAGAAATTCACGGGATTTTGTGCAGGATAGATGAAACCGGGGGGAAAACCTTGTGCAGTCAGCCCCCCGGTTTGGGGGAAAGAATCCTTTACTTTTGCCGAAACGGGTGATACAATAGCCGCGTTGGTTTGGTGCCGACCTGCCTGGCAGGCGGCGGCCAAGCCCCAAACGGATGGTATTCCGAATAGGAAACTGTACCGGCAACAGACCTGTCGGGTCCGCGGCTTCGGCGCGGTCCCCCTCGCGTCACCGGCCTGAGAAAGGCAGGGTGATGGCATGACCATAGGATTCATAGGAGCGGGAAAAGTTGGCTTTTCACTGGGGCAATTCTTTGCCCACGGCGGCCTTCCGATGACCGGCTATTACAGTCGGCACCGAGACTCGGCCCAGGAAGCTGCAGAACGAACCGGCACGAGACAGTTTGCGTCCCTTGAGGCGCTGGTCCGGGCCAGTGACGCGATTTTTTTGACCGTTCCCGATGGAGCCATCTCCGCAGTGTATGAGAAACTGCGGCAGTTCGACCTGACAGGAAAACAACTTTGTCATTGCAGCGGCGCGATCTCTGCCCAGGAAGCGTTTCCGGGGGCGGAGGAGCTTGGCGCCGAACTCTATTCGATCCACCCGTTGTTTCCGGTGAGCGACAAGTACGTTGCTTGGCGGGAGCTGACGGGTGCTTTTTTCTGCATCGAGGGCGTTGGCACCCACCTGGACTGGTGGGCGGAGACGCTGGCCGGTCTGGGCGCACAGGTGAGGCGGCTGCCCAGCGAGGGCAAGGCCCGCTATCATGCGGCCTGCACGGTGGCCAGCAACCTCATGTGCGCCCTGGCCCAGGTGAGCGTGGACCTGCTGGGAAGCTGCGGCTTTTCCCAGCCGGAGGCGCTGGCAGCCCTGGCCCCGCTCATGCGGGCCAACCTCGACCACATCCTGCACGACGGCCCCAAGACCGCCCTGACAGGTCCTGTGGAGCGGGGAGACGCCAGCACCGTGGCCCGCCATCTCGCCTGCCTGCCGGAAGAGAGGACCCGGCGGTTATACGCCGCGGCTTCCGGCCTGCTGGTGGACCTGGCCCAGAAGAAGCACCCGGAGACGGACTATCAGCCTGTGAAAACATTACTGGAGGAAGGATCGAGCACATGAAACAGAACACCATCGTGACCCTGGCTGACATGAAGGCCAGAGGAGAGAAGATCTCTCAGCTCACTTGTTATGACTATTCTACTGCCCGCCTGATGGACCAGGCCGGGATCAACATGATCCTGGTGGGTGACAGCCTGGGCATGACGATGCAGGGCTACTCCGACACCATCCCCGTGACCATGGAGGAGATGATCGTCTATGGCCGGAGCGTGGTCCGGGGCTGTGAAAACACCTTTGTTGTGGTAGACATGCCCTTTATGAGCTACCAGGCTTCTGTGGAGCAGGCCGTGGTCAACGCCGGCCGGCTGATGAAGGAGACGGGCTGCGATGCGGTGAAGTTAGAGGGCGGCCGTGAGGTCTGCGACCAGATCCGGGCCATCACCGCCGCAGGCATCCCCGTCTGCGCCCACGTGGGCATGACCCCCCAGTCCCACCATGCCTTTGGTGGCTTCAAGGTCCAGGGCAAGGGCGAAGAGGGTGCCGCCCGCGTGCTGGCCGACGCCATGGCGGTCCAGGCCGCCGGGGCCTTCGCCGTGGTGCTGGAATGTGTGCCCCCGAAGCTGGCGGCGCTCATCACCCGGAAGCTGGACATCATCACCATCGGCATCGGGGCCGGGGCCGCGTGCGACGGCCAGGTGCTCGTGAACCAGGACATGCTCGGCATGTTCCACGACTTCACGCCGAAGTTCGTGCGCCGCTTCGCCGAGGTGGGCGATGTCATGCTCGAGGCCTACCGCGCCTACGACGCCGCTGTGAAGGACGGCACGTTCCCTGCCGCCGAGCACACCTACGCCGCCCCCGCGGGCGTGCTGGAAAACCTCTAGGGGGCCGGCCATGGAGATCATTCGCACCGTTGCGGACATGAAGGCCCGGGCGGCCGCCTGGAAGGCCGAGGGGCTCTCCATCGGGCTCGTGCCCACCATGGGGTCGCTGCACGAGGGTCACGAGAGCCTCAT
>ERZ506979.376-NODE-376-length-30804-cov-5.278578_pt1 | contig 30804 bp, 27 predicted proteins | sample MGYA00512887_ERZ506979 | MGnify/ENA metagenome assembly ERZ506979 | reverse complement strand
CGCTCTTCCGATCTTATTATGCGTACGGCAGCATTTTTGCTACGCGTTCATGATCAGTTTTGTGAACAAGTGCAGCCTTACGCAAGTTTCTCTTGCGGGAAGGAGATTTATGTTCAAGAATATGGCTTTTAAAAGCTTTAGCACGTTTGAATTCACCGGTACCAGTCTTTTTAAAACGTTTAGCAGCAGCTCTGCGGGTTTTCATTTTAGGCATTGTTAAGTCCTCCTTATTTGGTAGCTTTAGGCGCAACAATCATAATCATGTTTCTGCCTTCTAATTTAGGTGCACGCTCAATGACAGCCATGTCTTTGAGCTGTTCAGCCATTTTTTTGAGCAACACTTCGCCAAGCTCAGGATGCGATAATTCGCGGCCACGGAACATGATGGTGACTTTTACTTTGTCGCCGTCTTCCAGGAATCGCACTGCATTTTTGAATTTGACGCCGAAGTCATGATCCTCAATACCGGGGCGCAATTTGACTTCTTTGATATCAAAGGTCTTTTGCTTTTTACGAGCTTCTTTATCTCGTTTTTGCTGCTCGTAACGATACTTGCCGTAATCCATTATCTTGCAGACCGGCGGGTTGGAACCCGGAGCGATCTTCACGAGGTCGAGGTCCTTCCCCTCGGCGATCTCCAGCGCAGCGGCCGAGGACATGATGCCCAGCTGAGCGCCGTCAGCGCCGATGACGCGGACTTCCTTATCGCGGATCTCTTCGTTGATCTGATAGTTTGCAGTTGCGATACGAACACACCTCCATTGGTTGCATCGGGAGCGGTGGCTCCGGGAACAAAAAAGCACGGATGCAAGACACATCCGCGCGCATAAAACACACATACCTCCCAGACGGGAGCGGGTTTTATTGACCGCGGACCGCCTTTGCGGCCGGGTGAGGCTACCCAAAGAGCGCCCACTTTGTTGTCAGCTTTTATACTATAGCAGTCCCGGCGCGATCTGTCAAGGGTTTTCTGCGCCGGTCGGGCAAAAACGCGGACTGAATTTTGCCGTGTGGGACATACTCCCCAACGGAGGCGAAATCCATATGAAAGTACTCGAATACGGCGGTGTGTTCACCGCCGGCGGACTGGGCTACGGCGGGCTGGAGCTGCTCTGGCGCGGCCGGACGCACTGGTCGATGCTGCTATGCGGCGGCGTGTGCGCCGTGCTGATCTATCTGATCGCAGGGCGCGAGCGCACCGTGCTCTGGCGGCGCTGGACGCTGTGCGCGGCTGCCGTCACGACGGTGGAGTATTTCACCGGCGTGCTCGTCAACCTGCGCCTCGGCTGGAACGTCTGGAACTACGCAGACCGGCCGCTCAACGTCCTCGGACAGATCTGCCCGCTGTATTCCCTGTTCTGGTTTGGGCTTTCCATCCCCGGCGTGTGGCTGGGGCGGACCGTGCGGCAAAAGCTCGCCGCCCGGCAGACTCAGTAAGTGGTGTCCTGCTGTTCCGGCGTTTCCGGCTGGGCAGGTGCCTCCGGCTGCTGCGGCGCGGCTGCCGCCTCGGCGGCCTGCTGCTCCTGCGCCATGGCGATCTTCACGATGCGGCTGGTGCCGAGCCGGTCTGCGCCGAGGCGGATAAACTCCTCCGCATCGGCAAGGCTTGCAATGCCGCCGGCCGCCTTGACCTTCACATGCGGCGGGCAGCAGGTGCGCAGCAGGCGCACATCGTCCGCCGTGGCGCCGCCGGTGGAAAAGCCGGTGGAGGTCTTGATATAGTCGGCTCCGCTGTCGGACACGATGCGGCAGAGCATGCGCTTTTCCTCCTCGGTCAGCAGGCAGCACTCAATGATGACCTTGAGGATGCGGCCGCGGCTGACCTCGCGCACGGCGCGGATATCGGCCGCGACATCGTCCCAGCAGCCGTCCTTGACCATGGCCAGGTTGATGACCATGTCCACCTCATCGGCACCGTTGCGGATGGCCTCGGCCGCCTCGAACGCCTTGACAGCCGGGGTGTTATACCCGTTCGGGAAGCCGATGACCGTGCAGATGCGCAGGCGGTCGCCGACATATTTCTTCGCCCCGGCGACATGGCACGGCGGGATGCACACACTGGCGCAGCCGTAACGCATGCCCTGATCGCAGAGGGCGCGGATCTCCGCCGCGGTGGCATCCACGCGCAGGAGCGTATGGTCGCAGCGGGAAAGAATCTCTCGAAGTTCCATAATCGTTCGTCCTTTCTGATGAGACACGAAAATAGGTGTTCTTATTATACCGCGTCCGGCCGCATTGCACAAGACGCATATTTTCCGCCGCCGGCACATAGGCTGTGGTACCCAACAAGAGAGGTGCAGCACATGGACGAACTGGAACAAAACAACTATGCCGAGCTCTGCGGCACGCTGGCGGCGCCGCCCGTGCTGTCGCACGAAAACCGGCAGGAACGCTTTTTCACCTTCCCGCTCGAGACGCAGCGGCTGTCCGGCACGATCGACCGCGTGAACGTCGTCGTGCGCGAGCGGCTGCTGGCCGAGATGCCGCTGGAGGAATCGGCACGGCTGTGCGTGATCGGCGATGTGCGCTCGTTCAACAACCGCCGCGGGCCGGGCGCGAAGCTGGTCATCACGGTGTTTGCGCGCGACATCGCGCCCTGTGACGAGCCGTATGACCGCAACCTGATCCTGCTCAGCGGCACGCTCTGCAAGCCGCCGAACCTGCGCACGACGCCGATGGGGCGCGACATCTGCGACCTGATGCTGGCCGTGAACCGGCACTACGGCCGCAGCGACTACCTGCCGTGCATCACGTGGGGCGCGCGCGCATGCGAGACCGCGCTCTGGGACGTGGGTACGCGCGTGTCTCTCGAAGGACGGCTGCAGAGCCGCAGCTACATCAAGGTGCTGGACACCGGCGCCGTCGAGCGTACGGCGTTCGAGGTGTCCGTACTCGACATCTGCCGGCTGTCGGCGCCGGACGACTGAACGCACATACCGGCCAACAAAGTGCGCCCCGCAGATTTTTCTGTGGGGCGCCGGTCATTCTATCCATTTTATCATCCCGCGAGCGCGGACATGAGCACTTCGAAGTCCTGCACGCTGCCGTCCGCCGCCGTGCCCTGCCCACGCAGGACATAGATCGGATAGAGCGAGTAGTCGCCCTCGGTGTTGAAACCGGCGTTCATGTAGTACGCCTGCTCAAACCCTGTGATCGTGCAGCCTGTGAGCTGCTGCGCGATATTCGCCGAAAATTCGTGCGCATCCAGCCGTGCCTGTACGGTCTTGGCGTCCGCCAGGCGGACGGTTTTGGTGCCGCCCTCCTTGAGCGGAGCATACTGCTGCGTCAGCGCCGTCACATTGCCGTCCCTGTCAAAGGAAATGGAGATGTGGTACTGTCCATACACCATCCGGCCGTTGACCTCGGGCGTCACATCGACCGTTTTGCTGCTCACGTTCGTCTCATAGGTTGCGCTGCTGAAGACGATCCGGGACGTGTCGGCGAGTTCCGATTCAAACTTTTTCAGCCGCTCGCGCACGGTCTGCTCGAGCTGCGCGTCCGTCGGGAATTCGCTCAGGTCACCCCGCGTCAGCTCCTCGGTCGGCGTGTAGTACTGGATGTAGCCGCTCTGCGCATCATACGAGAGACGGCCCGCCAGCTGCATCTGCATCGTGTCCGCGTCCATATCCAGCAGCGCGGCCGCCAGTGCCATGGAATACGCCTTGTCCACATAGCTTTTGTAAACCGTATCCCTTCCCTTATCCGGGAGCGTGATCGTATCCGGCAGCGTGAGATCCAGCGTCGGTTCCATGCCCGTGGTCGCCAGCACCAGCTTGCTCTGCGCGCCGCAGGCACTCAGCGCCAGCAGCAGCGTCAGCACCGCCAGTAGCAGGCAGAGTCGTTTTCTTCGCGTCATATTCGGTCACTCCTTTCCAGGTTTTCAGATGTTTTCCAACGCGCTTCCAAACTCAGGATACCCATTTCCCAGATATTTGTCAAGCGAACGAGCCGCAAAAAAAACACAGGAGACGTCTTCCGTCTCCTGTGTTGGGATTCACTTTTCCGGCACGATCTCGATCCAGTACCCGTCGGGGTCCTCGATAAAGTAGATGCCCATGCCGGGGTTTTCAAAGCAGATGCAGCCCATGGCCGCGTGCTTCGCGTGCGCGGCGTCCATGTCCGGCACGGAAAACGCGAGGTGGAACTCCCCCTCGCCGAGGTCATACGGCTGCGTGCGGTCACGCAGACCGGTCAGCTCGAGCTGAAACGGCGAGTGCCCGTCGCCCAGAAACACGAGCCGGAACGAACCGTCGGCCGCATCCTTCGTGCGCACAGGCTCCAGTCCGAGGGCGTCGTGGTAAAAGCGCACGCTTCGCTCGAGATCGAGGACATTGAAATTAAAGTGATTGAAGGTAAACATACCGTGCCTCCCAAATACATTCTGTCTGTCCCAAGTATAGCGGCTGCGGGGCATGTTGTCAAAGCAAAGCAGCAAAAAACTGTTGGAATTTCATGCCGGGCACGGTATAATGATGGTGCTAGACTGGGATATTGGAGGCGCGCCATGGACAAGACAGGACGCGCGCCCGGCTCCCCCATGGAGCCGGAGCTGCAGAAATTTCACACCGGCGCGGCCGTGCACGCTTACCGCACGTTCGGCTGCCACGCGCTCCCCGGCGCGGCGGGGCACCGCTTCGCCGTCTGGGCGCCGCACGCGCAGCGCGTCGCGCTCGTGGGCGACTTCAACGGCTGGGACACGGCGGCGACGCCGATGGACCGTCTGCCGGACGGCACATGGGTGCAGACCGTGGCCGGTCTGCGCGACGGGGCGCTCTATAAATACGCCGTCACCGGCCCGGACGGCCAGACGGTGCTCAAAGCCGACCCCTTTGCCGCGCACTGCGAGACCGGGCCCGCGACCGCATCCAAGGTCTGGACGCTCGATGGCTACGTCTGGCACGACCGGAGCTACCTGCGCCGCCGCGCCGCGCGCGATGTGTACCGCGCGCCGATGAGCATTTACGAGGTGCACCTCGGCTCCTGGCGCCGACCGGAGACCGGCCTGCCGTGGTACCGCTCGGTCGCAGACGAGCTGGCGGACTACTGCCGAGAGATGCGCTACACGCACGTGGAGCTGCTGCCCGTGACGGAATACCCCTACGAGGGCTCCTGGGGCTATCAGGTGACCGGGTACTACGCCCCCACCAGCCGCTACGGCACACCGCAGGACTTCATGTACTTTGTCGATACGCTCCACCGCGCCGGCATCGGCGTGATCATGGACTGGGTCCCGGCGCACTTTCCGAAGGACGCGCACGGGCTCGCGCGCTTTGACGGCACACGGCTCTACGAGTGCAAGGATGCGCGCATGGCCGAGCACCCGGAGTGGGGCACGCTCATTTTCGACTATGAAATGCCGGAGGTGCAGAGCTTTCTGATCTCGTCGGCCATGTCGTTTTTCGACCGCTATCACATCGACGGCATCCGCGTGGACGCGGTGTCCTCGATGCTGTATCTCAACTACGCCCGGCGCGACGGCGAATGGACGCCGAACCGCGACGGCGGCAGCATCAACCTCGGCGCAGTCGCCTTTCTGCAAAAGCTCAACACGGCCGTGCTCACGGCGTGGCCCGGCTGCGTGACGGTCGCGGAGGAATCCTCCGCCTACCCCAGCGTGACGAAGCCACCCTATGACGGCGGCCTCGGCTTCAGCTTCAAGTGGGACATGGGCTTCATGCACGACACGCTCGACTATCTGGAGCTCGACCCCTACTTCCGCAAATACCACCACGACAAGCTGACGTTCTCGATGATGTACGCTTTCTCCGAGAACTTTATCCTCGCGTTTTCGCACGACGAGGTCGTGCACGGCAAGAAGTCGATGCTCGACAAGATGTACGGCACCTACGAGCAGAAGTTTGCCACCCTGCGCGCACTCTACGGCTATCAGTTCGCACACCCGGGCAAGAAGCTCACGTTCATGGGCTCGGAATTCGGCCAGTTCATCGAGTGGAACTACAAGCAGGGGCTCGACTGGCTGCTGCTCGACTACCCGATGCACAAGGCCATGCAGCGCTGGTGCAGCGCGCTCAACGCCTGCTACCGCAGCAGCCGCGCGCTCTGGGACATTGACGACGGCTGGGACGGCTTCACGTGGCTGAACGTGGACGACGCCGAGCGCAGCGCCATCGCCTTCCTGCGCACGGCGCGCAACGGCCGCCGGGTCGTGTGCGTCTGCAACTTCACGCCCGTGCGCTATGACGATTTTGTCATTGGTCTGCCCAAGCGCGGCGTGCTGCGCGAGCTGCTGTCGAGCGACAGCGAGGAATTCGGCGGCTCCGGCGTACACAACGCGCCCGAGATCCGCAGCAAGGACGTGCCCTTCGGCGCGCTCCCCTGCTCTGCGCGCGTGACGCTGCCGCCGCTTTCGACCGTATACTTCACCTTCACAAACCGGTAAAGGAGAGACGCTATGAAACCCGAACTGCGCGCAGCGCTGGCCGAAAAAGGCCGCTGCGACCTCCCCGGCGTGCTGCTGGCAGCCGCCGAGTGCGCGCCGCTGGCCAAGACCGGCGGCCTTGCAGATGTTGTCGGCACGCTGCCAAAAAGTCTGGCCGCGCTCGGCTTTGACGCACGCATCATCACGCCGTACCACCGCGTGATCAAGGAAAAGTACGCATCTCAGGTCACGCATCTGACGGATTTTTATATCGACCTCGGCTGGCGGCACCAGTACGTCGGCATCGAGCGGCTACTGCTCGACGGCATCGTCATTTACCTCGTGGACAACGAGTTTTATTTCGGCGACCGCATTTATCGCGGCGGCGAGGCCGAGGGCGAGCAGTATGCGTTTTTCGCCCGCGCGATCCTGGAGGCGCTGCCAAGGCTGGACTTTACGCCCGAGATCCTGCACTGCAACGACTGGCACACGGCCGTGCTGCCCATGCTGATGAAAACGCAGTACGCCGGCAGAATGCAGTCGCGCATGCAGACGCTGCTGACCATCCACAACATCGCCTATCAGGGCAAGTTCTCCTTCGAATTCGTGCAGGATCTGCTCGGCATCGATGCGCGCTATTATACGCCCGAGTTCATGGAGCTCAACGGCTGCGCGAACCTGCTCAAGGCCGGCTGCGTCTTTGCTGACCACATCAATACCGTCAGCCCAAGCTACGCGGGCGAGATCCGCACGGCGGCTTACGGTGAGGGGCTCGAGGGCATTCTCAACGCCCGGCAGCACCAGCTGTCCGGCATCCTCAACGGCATCGACACCGCCGTCTTTGACCCCGCGCACGACGGCGGCATCGCCGCGCCCTACTCCGCCAACGACCTGAGTGGTAAAGCCGCCTGCCGCGCCGCGCTGTGCCGGGAGCTCGGGCTTGAGATCGGCGCGCACACGCCCATCGTCGCCATGGTCACGCGCATGACGCCGCAAAAGGGCTTCGACCTGGTACAGTGCGTGCTCGACGAGCTCATGAATGAGCAGGACATGGCGTTCGTGCTCCTCGGCACCGGCAACGCCGAATACGAGGACTTCATGCGCAGCGCCGAGTGGCGGCACAAGGGCCGCCTGTGCGCCTACATCGGCTATGACGAGGCGCTGTCGCACCGCGTGTACGCGGGCAGCGACTTTCTGCTCATGCCGTCGAGCTTCGAACCGTGCGGCCTGTCGCAGATGATCGCCATGCGCTACGGCACATTGCCGATCGTGCGCGAGACCGGCGGCCTGCGCGACAGTGTGCAGCCGTATAATCAATTCACCGGTGAGGGCACCGGCTTCTCGTTTGCGAACTTCAACGCCTACGAGCTGGCGGACGCCATCCGCCGCGCGCTCGCACTCTATCACGATAATCACGATGCCTACTGCCGCGTGCAGCGGCAGGCCATGTCGCAGGACTTCAGCTTCACGCGCTCGGCAGAGGACTATGCGCACCTGTATCTGCTCCTGCTGCCGGAGGACACCACGCCGAAGCACGACGCGGCCGACGAGGCCTTCCGCAGTCCGATCGGCGCGGTGGAGACCGGCGCGTCCGTGCGCCTCGCCTTTGCGGACACGGAGACGCTCGTGTTCGACGCCGCCGTGGAGATCTACGGCGATGCGTACAGCGATACCGTCGCGATGACGCAGACTGCCGCCGGGTTTGAAGCGGCCGTGACCCTGCCCGCCGCGCCGCAGGCGCTGCGCTACCGGTTCCGTCTCGCGTGCAACGACGGCGGCATCCGCTGGCTGTGCACCGCGCCGGATGGCCGACATGCCCGGCTGTACGACGCACCGACCGACGGCTGGCACCTGACGGTCTATCGCGCCGGATTCACGACCCCGGCGTGGTTTCGCACCGGCGTGATGTATCAGATCTTCCCCGACCGCTTCGCGCGCGACAGCTCCGCCACCGCGCAGCGCGGCATGGAGCACCACCGCCGCATGGGCCAGACCGTGCACTACCACGCCGACTGGGACGAACCCGTCGAGTGGCAGGCCAACACGCCGGAGGGCGAATACGCCCCCGTCGATTTCTACGGCGGCACCCTGCGCGGCATCGCCGACCGGCTGCACTACCTGCGGAAGCTCGGCGTGACGGTGCTGTATCTCAACCCGATTTTCGAGAGCGCTTCCAACCACCGGTACGACACCGGCGATTACCGCAAAGTCGATCCCATCCTCGGCACGAACACGGACTTCAAAAAGCTCTGTGCGGCCGCGGCGGACTGCGGCATCCGCATCGTGCTCGACGGCGTGTTCGCCCACACGGGCGCCGACAGCCGGTACTTCAACCGCTTCCGGCACTATCCCGGCTGCGGTGCCTACAACAGCCGCAGCTCCGTCTACGCGCGCTGGTACAGCTTCGCGCACTACCCGGACGACTACAAGTGCTGGTGGGATTTTAAAGACCTGCCCGCGATCAACGCCGCCAACCCCGACTGGCGCAAATATATGATCACCGGCGAGCGCAGCATCGTCAAGACTTGGCTGCGCGACGGCGCGTCCGGCTGGCGGCTGGACGTGGCCGACGAGCTGCCGGACGATGTGCTGCGCGACATGCGCACCGCTGCCAAAGCGGCGGATCCCGACAGTGTGCTCCTCGGCGAGGTCTGGGAGGACGCCGTAACGAAGGTCAGCTACGGCGAGCGACGGCAGTACGCACTCGGCGATGCGCTCGACAGCGTGATGAACTATCCCCTGCGCGACGCTCTGGCCGCGTTTTTGACCGGGCGCAGCACGGCGCGCGCGCTTGCAGACCTGCTGCTGAGCCAGCGGCTGAACTATCCGCAGCCATTGTACTACGCGCTCATGAACCTGACGGCGAGCCACGACGTGGCGCGCACGCGCTCGGCGCTGGCGCTGGACTTTGACCCCCGCAGCCGCACACGTGCAGAGCTCGCGGCGCTCGAAATTACGGACGCAATGGCCGCGCGCGGCGCGCAGCTGCAGGTTCTGGCGGCGGCCGTGCAGTTCTGGCTGCCGGGCATCCCGTCGATCTACTACGGCGACGAGGCCGGTATGCAGGGCCTGTGCGACCCGTTCAACCGCGCACCGCTGCAGATGTGCGACACGCAGATGCTGCAGTGGTACGCGCAGCTGACCGCCCTGCGCCATGCGCACCCGGCGCTCACGCGGGGCGAGGTCGCCGTGTTTGCCCCGGCGGGCGACGTGCTGTGCATTCTGCGCGTCATCGCCGGCGAGCGGGACGCCTTCGGCGAGGAGGCGGAGGACGAGGCGCTGCTGCTGATCGTCAACCGTGCAGCACACCCGGTACACTGCCACGCAGAGCTCACCTGCCCCGGTGCCGGCCTGTGCGAAGAGACGCGGCTCGCCTTCGTGCGCAGCGAGTATGACTGCGCCGTGGACTGCTTTGATGATACCCACATTGTCCTGCATGACGGCGTGAGCGCATTTGACCTGCCGCCCTATGCCGCAAAAATCTACAGATTGGAGAACCGACATGGAACTGAAACTGGATCGTAACAAAACCTATGGTCTGGCGCTCGAGGGCGGCGGCGCGAAAGGCGCCTACCAGATCGGTGCGTGGAAGGCCCTGCGTGAGGCGGGTATCCGCTTTTCCGCCGTGTCCGGCACGTCCGTCGGCGCACTCAACGGCGCCATGATCGTCATGGACGATCTCGAAAAGGCCGAAAACGTCTGGAACAACATCCACTTTTCCCAGGTCATGGACGTGGACGACGAGGAAATGCGCCGGCTCATGAACCGCGACATTCCCCTCTCCGAGCTCAAGAGCACGCTGCGCAGCGTGGCAGACATCGTGCGCAACCGCGGCTTCGACGTGACGCCGCTGCGCAAATGGGTCGCCGAGGTCGTGGACGCAGACAAAGTCTGTCACTCGGACATGGACTTTTTCATCGTCACCTACTCCCTGACCGACCATCAGGAGCTGGAGCTCAAAGCCTCTGATCTCGACAAGGACGAACTGTGCGACATGCTGCTCGCGAGCGCGTATCTGCCGGCATTCCGGCTGGAAAAGCTCGGCGGCAAGTATTACGCTGACGGCGGCGTGCAGGACGTGGTACCCATCCACGCGCTGGTGGAAAACGGCTGCAAGGACATCATCGCCCTGCGCATCTTCGGCTTCGGCATTGAAAAGCGCTTCCGCATTCCGGACGACGTGCACGTGACGACGATCGGCCCGACGGTCGATCTCGGCAATATTCTGAATTTCGACGCCGAGCAGAGCCGTCAGAACATGCGCCTCGGCTACTTTGACGCCCAACGCGTGCTCTATGGGCTCTACGGCAGCACATATTATATCGACCGCACCATGTCCGAGGACGCGGCGCGCCAGCAGCTGCTCGAATACCTCGGGACGGATGAGGGCTCACTGCGCACGTTCCACGAAAAGACGCTGCCGCAGATCGCCAAGGCGCTCAAATGCGATGGTGATTACTACGACCTGCTCATTGCCGTGCTTGAGCACGACGCGAAGGAGCTTGGCATCGAGTCTGAACGCATCATGACGGACATGGAGCTGCTCCAGGCGATCCTCGCTCAGCCGGAACCGCCGGAGGCCATCCTGCCGGCGCAGGAGCCGGACGCCCCGGCGGAAACGGAGCCGGAGGCCAGCAATGACACGCAGTCTGCCGCGCCCAAAGCCGCCGAAGAAGTCGCGGCCAAGGCCGCCGAGCTGTCGCAGGACATTGAAAAGCACATCAACCGTCTGCTCGGCAAAATGCGGCCGCGCCGCAACCACCCCGGCACGGCGGAAAGCGCCGAACCGGAGACCGCCGCAGACGAAACAGAGAAATAAATATACAAATGCACCGGGGCGGCCGCACGGCCGCCCCATTTTTGAGCTGCGGAGCGCCCGAAACCGGTTGGAAATCATGGATTTTCACAGGCCGCGGGTTTCCGCTTGCAAATGTTGATGTTCTCTGGTATGATGCTTATTGGTTAGAGCTATCTAACTTGAGAAAACAACCTGATCCATAGCAAAAAGGAAGCTGTCTTATGCAAACATTTTGGGGGATCCTGATCCCGTTTCTCGGCACCGCGCTGGGCGCGGCATGCGTGTTCTTTATGAAGAAAGCGCTCAGTGACGCCGTGCAGCGCTCGCTGACCGGTTTCGCCGCCGGTGTGATGGTGGCGGCTTCGGTCTGGAGCTTGCTGATCCCGGCGATCGAGCAGTCGGCAGGTATGGGGAAGCTCTCGTTCCTCCCCGCCTTTCTGGGCTTCTGGCTCGGCATCCTGTTTCTGCTCGCACTGGATCACATCATCCCGCACCTGCACGCGAACAGCGCCCAGGCCGAAGGGCCGAAGAGCCGCCTGCAGCGCACGACGATGATGGTGCTGGCCGTGACGCTGCACAACATCCCGGAGGGCATGGCCGTCGGCGTGGTATACGCCGGGTACCGCTCCGGCAGCGCGCAGATCACGGCGGCCGGTGCGCTGGCCCTGTCCCTGGGCATCGCCATTCAGAACTTCCCGGAAGGGGCGATCATCTCCATGCCGCTGCAGGCGGAGGGCATGAAAAAAGGCAGAGCCTTCTGCGGCGGCGTGCTTTCCGGCGTGGTAGAGCCCATCGGCGCCGTGCTGACGATTCTGGCGGCACAGCTCGTTGTCCCTGCGCTGCCGTATCTGCTCAGTTTTGCTGCCGGAGCCATGCTCTATGTCGTGGTGGAAGAGCTGATCCCGGAGATGTCGCAGGGCGATCACTCCAATATCGGCACGGTGTTTTTCGCCGTGGGCTTCAGCATCATGATGATGCTGGACGTGGCGCTCGGATAAACAACAAAAAACCACATCCGCCGGTCCGAATGGACCGGCGGATGTGGTTTTTTCTTTCGGTATCTCTTACTTCGATTCCGACAGGTTTTCCGTCACAAAGAGCGTGATCACGTTCTTCAGCGTCTCCTGATCGTAATCCTCGGCGATCGCAGATGCGTTCCAGTAAGCATAATCGCCCTCGAACCAGCTCTGCAGGTCATCGAGATCCTCCGCATAGCGGAACTCCAGGTGATAGGTGGTCGCCATCGTGTCCGGAGAGAAGGCAAAGTAGGTGAATTCGCCGGAGTTTTCGTCCTCGCTCTGATAGAAAATGAAGCCGTTTTCATTTTCCTTGTCCAGCTTTCGATAAGTGTGGGAGAAAACTTTCTTGCCCTGCGTGTCCAGACCGGTGATCTTGTGGCCGTCCATCACGAACTTCGAAACCCCGCCCAGGAAATAGCAGTCGAAGGTCATGCTGTCCGGATCGGTCGCATATTTTTCGGCAGCGTCTGCGCCGTAGATCTTTGCCGTGCACATCCCGAGCAGCTTGTCCGTGGCGGCGTCCGCATTGTCCTCGCCCACCAGCGGCGCGGTGGCATCATGCCAGATGGAGGGGGATTTTCCCCTATTTTTTAACCCATTCATCGCTCCAAACTCGGTTTTCCCCTATGGTTAACCTATTAAAAACGGGATAGAGAGCATCAAATTTCCTCAAAGAGGAACAGCGGAATCAAAAAAGAAAAACCCCGGAAACCGTTGAGTTTCCAGGGTTTTTGGGCATTTTCTCACAGAGATTATCTCTTGCTGAACTGAGGTGCGCGACGGGCGGCTTTGAGGCCGTACTTCTTACGCTCTTTCATTCTCGGGTCACGGGTCAGCAGGCCGGCAGCCTTCAGGGGCGCACGGTAGCTGTCCTCAACCTGGAGCAGCGCACGGGCGATGCCGTGACGGATCGCGCCGGCCTGGCCGGTCACGCCGCCGCCGGTCACGGTGGCTTCGACGTCGAACTTGCCCATGGTATCGGTCGCCGCGAAGGGCTGACGAACGATGAGCTTCAGGGTCTCGAGACCGAAGTAGTCATCCAGGGGACGGCCGTTGACGGTGATGCTGCCGGTGCCGTTCGGGAACAGGTGCACACGCGCGACGGAGGACTTTCTGCGGCCGGTGCCATACATATAGGCTTTCTTGCTCGTATAAGTTGCCATGTTCTATTTCCTCCTTCTCAGCGATCCCAGACTTCGGGCTTCTGTGCCGCATGGGGATGCTCGGCGCCGCGATAGATCTTCAGGCGCTTGAGCTGCCACTGGGCGATGGTGTTCTTCTGCAGCATGCCGCGCACAGCCAGACGCATAGCCAGCTCGGGCTTGTCCTTCATGAGCTTCTTGTACTGCGTCTCGTGCAGGCCGCCGGGATAACCGGAGTGCGTGCGGTAGTACTTCTGCTCGAGCTTTTTGCCGGTGAGCACAGCCTGCTCGGCGTTGATGATGATGACAAAGTCGCCGCAGTCAACGTGCGGGGTGTAGTCGGTCTTGAGCTTGCCGCGCAGCAGATCGGCAGCGAGCGCTGCGGTCTTGCCCATCGGCTTGCCGGCTGCATCCAGAACGTACCACTTGCGGGTGACGGTGTCCTTGTTCAGCAAAGTAGTGGACATATTCGTGCCTCCAATTTGAATGTGTTGAAAAACATTTTGACATTTTTCAGGCGCGAACGTAGAATAGGTCTCACATTCGCGCTTATCTTTTATACCACAATCGGTGGTACCTGTCAACGGAATTTTGATTTAGATATGACTTTGCTCTCAAAATCTCCGTTTTGCTCCGTTTTACGCTCGAATTCTCAATTTCTATTTTCATTTTGGAGGCCCCGCTATGAATGACCTGAACGCGCTCACCGGTCTGGTGCGCCGGTGCGTGGAGGATTATGACATGATCGCACCGGGCGACACCGTCGCCGTCGGCGTCTCGGGCGGCAAGGATTCGCTCGTGCTGCTCATGGCGCTCAACGAGCTGCGCCGGTACTATCCGAAGCCGTTTGCGCTCGAGGCCATCACGGTCGAGCTCGGGTTTGACGGCATGGACTTCACGCCGGTGGCGGAGCTGTGCGCGTCGCTCGGCGTGCCATACACCCGCCTGAAAACGGACATCAAAGAGGTCGTGTTCGACGTGCGTAAAGAGGACAATCCCTGCTCCCTGTGCGCCAAGATGCGCCGCGGCGCGCTGTGTACCGCGCTCAGCGCGCGTGGCATCACAAAGCTCGCGCTCGGCCACCACTTTGACGACGCGGTCGAGACGTTTCTGCTCTCGCTCGTGTACGAGGGGCGCATCAGCTGCTTTCAGCCGGTGACGCACATGACGCGCACGGGCGTGGATCAGATCCGCCCGATGCTCTACGCCGGCGAGGGGCGCATCGCCAATCTAGCGAAGGCGCTGGAGCTGCCGATCGTCGAAAACCCCTGCCCCGAGGACCGTGGCAGCAAGCGCTATGAGATCAAGCAGTTCATCCGCACCATGAGCCAGACCTATCCCGACCTGCGCAGCAAGGTGTTCGGCGCCATCCAGCGCGCGCCGCTCGACGGCTGGGAAAAGGCGCGCTGAGCCCGGACACAGACAAGGCAAAATAGGACAAGCCCGATGGGAAGATCCCATCGGGCTTGTGTTGTTGAAATGAAGTCTCAGAGGACGTTCTGGCAGAAACGCATGATGACCGCAGCGGTCTGTGCGCGGGTCGCGTCGCCCTTCGGCTGGAGGGTGACAACGCCCTGACCATTGTCTGCGCCATAGATCAGGCACTGTGCGACCGCCCAGGACAGCGGCGTGCGGGCATAATCGGAAACGGAGCTGTAGTCCGGATAGCCGGTCAGGTCGGCGGTATCGAACACATCCAGATCCAGGACGTTCTTAGCGTAGTTATAAAGGATGGTCGCCATGTCCTGACGCGTGATGACGTCATTCGGGGAGAACGTGGTGGCACTCGTGCCGCTCACGACGCCCTTCTCAGCCGCCCAGTTGACCGCATCGACATACCAGCTGTCAGTCAGATCGGTGAAGGGGCTGGTCTTCGTGGCCTTCGGGGAATCGGCCTGGCAGTAGAGCATCTCGACGAGCTGTGCGCGCGTGGTCACGCCGTTCGGGGCGATGGTGGTAGCGCTCGTGCCGCTCATGATGCCGTTCTGGATGCAGTAATCAAGGCCTTCGTGCGACCAATCGGTGTAAGCCGGCATGTCGGCGAAGCGGGCGCCCGGGCAGATGTGCGCATCGGACGAGCTGCTCACCGGGATGCTGTTGAGCATCTTGGCCAGCTCGAAGAACTTGGCCTGCAGCATAGCGTGGGTAGATTTCTGCATCTGGCCGACCATATTGATGTGGTCCGTGCCGTCGATCTTTTCGATGTAGTTCCAGACGCCCATCTTGGTGCCGGCCTTGAAGGTCATCTTGCCATCAGCGCCGACGCCGTAGTTTTCATTGTACTTATCCGTGGAGTTCTCGTGCGGACGGATGGCGGAGCGGACGGAGACAATGCCGTCATTCTCCCACCACTCCGGCGTGATGTTCACATGGCCGACCGCGTAGTTGACGTGGCTGCCCATGTAGGTGCTGCTCTTGAGCATCATCGGGTTCATGCTGGCGTTCGGCAGATAGTGGCCGGTCAGCGGATCACGATGGGTGTTCGAGCAGGCGACGGAGAAGTAATAGATGTCATCCTGGGCCTTGGCATAGCCGTTGAGCACGGCCGCACCGTCGACGTCGAGGTCATAGACGCTCAGGTCATTGGTATGCTGGGTCCAGATCTTGCTGTTGATCACGCGATTGAAGTAGCTGGAATAAGACTCGTTGGGCTGGCGCACCAGACCCCACTGATCGAGCTTGAAGTCCAGACCGAGGTTGTTCTCATTGACATTGGTGCCGGCAACCGCGCCGATGATGCCCATGGCATACTGCGCCAGATCGCCGATGTTCTGATAGACCTTCGTGTCATACTGGCTGCCGTCGTGCGGCGTGCAGAGCGTCGTGATGCTCTCGATCCAGTGGCGGCTCTCGCCGGTGAACAGCGGGCTGATGGAGCCGTCGCGGCTGGCGTTGCGCTCGTCGGCGTCGCCGTTTTCAAGCAGCTGTGCGAGCATGCGGATCGTCTCGCCGCCCATGCTGTGGCCGACCAGATGCACTTTCAGCTCACTGTCGGGGTTGTTCAGCTCCGGCAGGACGCCCGGGAACGTGCGGCCGTAGCGGGCATGGCCATTGGTAGCAGAGTGGTATGCGCCGTAGTCGACCGTGCCGCCGACGAGGTAGGCGTACAGCTCACAGGCGCGGTCCCAGTTGCTGGCGACAGGGCCGATGGACGGGGTGTAGACCTCATAGCCGGCATTGTTGAGAATGTCGCGCAGGCTGCTGAGGCCGCCCCAGTAGTTCAGGCCGAGCACTTCCGTGCCGCCCCAACCGAACAGGCCGTGCACCAGCACGATCGGATAGTGGTTGCCGTCCGAGGACAGCAGCTCCGGCAGATCTGCGTCCGTCAGTTCCTCAGCGGAGGTCGCGTGATCGGCGTCATAATCCACCGTATCAGCAGCGCTCGCTGCGAAACCGGGCATGCAGAGCACCATGGCCAGAACCAGAACGGTGGCGAGCACTCTGCTCCACGTTTTCTTCATGAAAAATCCCTCCAATAGATTTGGGGCAGCATCGAAAACCTGTCCCCTTTTTTGTGGTTACACTATAGTTCGGCTGCGAGGAAAGAACAATCCCCACAGCGGTACAAATGTAACACTTTTGCGCATTTCCCAACCCTTGATGAAACACGCGTCACCATTGTGTGCGTCCAGATACAGAACGCACGAGATGAAAAAAGCCTGCCGTCCGTGGGATACGGACAGCAGGCTTTGTACTGCGGAATCAGATCATAATGCCGCGCTTTTTGGCCTCGAAGGTCAGCTCGTCGCGGAAGTCGGGGTGCGCGATGGCGATCAGCTGGCGGGCACGCTCGCCGAGGCTGCGGCCGCGCAGATGCGCCACACCGTACTCGGTGACGATGTAGTCCACATCGTTCTTGCTCGTCGTGACGACGGCGCCCGGCGTGAGGATGGACTTGATCTTGCTGATCGTGCCGCCCTTGGCCGTGGACGTAAAGGCAATGAAGCTCTTGCCGCCGCGGGACTGGCAGGCGCCGCGGACATAGTCGATCTGGCCGCCGGAGCCGGACATGTGCTTCGTGCCGACCGACTCGGCGCAGACCTGGCCGAAGAGGTCGACCTCGACCGCCGCGTTGATGGAGATCATGTTGTCGTTCTGGCAGATGACGTCCGGGTCGTTGACGTATTCGACCGGCAGGATCTCCACGGCCGGGTTATCGTCGATATAGTCATAAATGCGCTGTGAACCGAAGGCAAACGTCGTGACGGTCTTGCCGCGGTGGATCTGCTTTTTGCTGTTGTTGACCGCGCCGCACTCGATGAGTTCGACCATGGAGTCGGTGAACATCTCGGTGTGGATGCCGAGGTCGTGCTTGCTCTTGAGCGCCATGCCGGTCGCGTCCGGAATCGCGCCGATGCCGAGCTGCAGGCACGCGCCGTCCGGAATGCGCTCGGCGATGAGCCCGCCGATCGTCTTGCTCACCTCGTCGAGCTGCACCGGCGGCAGGACCGGCAGGTCGTGGTTGTACTCCACGATGGCATCGACCTGCGAAATGTGGATCAGCGAGCCGCACAGGCCGCGGGGCTGGCGGTCATTGACCTCGAGGAAGATCCGCTTGGTCTTGTCGAGCATGGCGTCAATATACGAGCCGTTGAGCGCCAGGCTGAAGTAGCCGTGGCGATCCATCGGTGCGACCTCGACGCATACGGCATCATAGTCGTACTCCGTGCGGATGCGGGTCGGGAAATCGCGGTAATACGCCGGGATGATGTCGGCATAGCCGGCGTTGACCGCCTTGCGCGCCGCGCTGCTGGAAAACCAGCTGTAGCCGGTCATCTTGCTGGCCAGCGTGGGGTCGGTGTAAAACTCGAACGGATACGCATCGAGCAGGGCCTGCACCTTCACGCCCGTAATGTCGCTGTTGCGGATGTGCTCTGCGATTGCAGTCATGATGGCCGGCGTCTGCGAGGTCGCCGTATCCATGCCGAGCAGCCAGCCGGACTGCACCTGCTGGGCGATCTTATCCGGCGTCGTCAGCTTTTCCTGATACATCTTCTGATAGTCTGTCATAATTTGCTCTCCTAAAACAAAAAATATGAACACATGGGTACAAATAATATACACGATTCAAAAACGTAATTCAAGAGGCCGCGCGGCCATTTTGCGATCATCACAAATAATCAGTCACATTTTCAGGAAAATGAGAGGTTTCCTCCCGCAGAAAAGTATGATATGATATTGTGAGATTTGTTTGAATTCTTGAAAGAATCTTTTTTCATGCGGCTCTCATTTTTTCCGGTTACAATGACGAACGTCGCATCATGCGGCAGCGAGTCTCCCCTGCCAATTCTGAAAACAAGGAATGATACGACAACATGACGATCACGATTGTCTGTGACATTTTGGGCGAAGAAAACAACGGCACCACCATCGCCTGCATGAATCTCATCCGCTTCCTGCGCGCGCAGGGGCACACCGTGCGCGTGGTCTGCGCCGATCAGGACAAGGCCGGCAACGAGTGCTTTTACGTCGTGCCGGAGCTGAACCTCTACCTGCTCAACCCCATCGTGGAGCGCAATGGCGTGACGCTGCCGCGCGTGGACCGCTCCCTGCTTGAGGACGCGATCCGCGACTGCGACGTCGTGCACACGACGTTCGTGCTGCAGCTGTCGCACACGGCGGTGAAGATCGCCAAGGCGTACAACAAGCCCATCACCTCCAGCTTCCACTGCCAGGCCGAAAACGTGACGGCGCACTTTCTGTGCAAGGATCTCGATGCGATCAACCGCGGCGTCTACCGCGCCTGCTATCAGATGGTCTATCAGTATTCGGACATCATCCATTACCCGACGCAGTTTATCCGCGACACGTTTGAGGCCGTCGTCGGCCCGACGAACGGCCGCGTGATCTCCAACGGCGTCAACAGCATGTTCACGCCCGGCCCGGCCAAGCGCCCGGAGGGGCTTGAGGGGAAGTTTCTCATCGTCTCGACCGGCCGCCTGTCGAGCGAAAAGAATCAGGAGATCCTCATCGAGGCCATCGCCCGCTCGGCCCACCGCGAGCAGATCCACCTCATCCTCGCCGGCGAAGGCCCCCGTGAGGACCATTATCATCATCTGGCCGAAAAATACGGCGTCGACATGGAGATTGCGTTTTTCCCCCGGCAGGACCTGCTGAATCTGCTGCGCTGCGCCGACCTCTACTGCCACCCCGCCGAGGTGGAGATCGAGTCCATCGCCTGCCTGGAGGCCATCGCCTGCGGGCTGGTGCCGGTCATTGCGGACTCTCCAAAGAGCGCAGCCAAGGCGTTTGCGCTTGATGAGAAGTCCTTATTTAAAAATAAAGACCCAGAAGACATGGCTGCCAAGATCGACTACTGGGTCGAGCATCCGGCCGAGCGCGCAGACTACAGCCGGAAATATCTTGAGAGCGGCACGCAGTTTGAACAGCAGAGCTGTATGCGGCAGATGGAACGGATGCTCTTTGACGCCGTCGCCCTGTGCGGCGAACCGACATGAGCCGCAAGACCGTTTATTATCACGACCCGCTGCATGACGACTTTGCGCCGACGAACGGGCACATCCGGCCGAAGCCGATCGGCGCCGACTTCCCCTATGAGCACCCCAGCCCGATCTGGCAGGCATTCGCGTTCGTCGTCTACCGGCTGATCATGACGCCGTTCCTGTTTTTGTACTGCAAGCTCGTTTTCGGCCTGCGGATCGAAAACCGCAAAGCGCTGCGCGGCCTGCCCGACGGCTGCTTTCTCTACGGCAACCACACGAACACACTGGCAGACGCGTTCATCCCGACGCTGCTGGCATTTCCGCGCCGGGCAAGCATTGTCACAGCAGCGGATACGGTCTCCATTCCGGGCCTGCGCAACATCGTGCAGATGCTCGGCGCCGTTCCGCTGGCCGACACAATCGACGGTACGCGGCAGTTTCTCGCCGCGCTGCACCGGCGGCTGGAGCGCCGTCAGGCCATTATGATCTACCCGGAGGCGCATATCTGGCCATATTATAATGGTATCCGCCCGTTCCCGGACACAGCATTTGCCTACCCGGTGCGCGAACAGGTGCCCGCCGTCGGCGTGGTGGTCGTCTACCGGCAGCGGAAGCTGCTGCGGTTTTTGCCGCCGTGCATCACCGTTGTCGTCAGCGATCCGTTCTATCCCGACTCTGCCCTGCCGCCGCGCAGCGCCCGCCGGGCCCTGCACCAGAAAGTCTACACATTTATGTGCGATACCGCCGCCCGGCGCCACAGCTATGCGCACATTGAATATCGCCCCGCACAGGACACACAACCAGCCGCGCAATGACCGCGCCGCACGACCAGAAAGGTGGGATCCCGCTTGGCACATTTGACCGAAGCCGCCATCCAGGACACATTCCTGAAGCTGCTGTCCGAGCAGCCGTTCGACAAGATCACCGTGACGCAGCTCGTGGACGAGTGCCAGATCACACGCCGGACGTTTTATTATCATTACTCCGACCTGTACGAGCTGCTCGATACCATCCTGCGCCGCGAGACCGAGCGCGCGCTCGACGAATTTGAGGCGACCGGCAGCTGGGAGGAGTGCATGATCACCGCCTCCCGCTTCGCGCGCGAGCACAAGCGCGCCGTGTACCACATCTACACATCCTCGCACCGACTGGAGCTGGAAAAGCACGTGGACCGCATTTCCGGGGAAATGATGCGCAGCTATGTCGAGGCGCAGGCCCGCGGTCTGCGCGTGAGCGAGGCGGACAAAAAGCTCGTGTGCGACCTCTACCGTTTCGGCATCACGGACATTTTCTATGAATGGCTCGAAAACGGCATGAAAGAGGATCTCGAGGCGCAGATCCGCCGCCTGAGCCTGCTGTTCACCGGCAACATCCGTGCCTCCCTGTCCCGGGTACAGATCCCGGTCGAAGTCTAACCATCCCCCGGCGGGCACGGTCGTGTGCCCGCCGGGTTCATTTCACCAGCAAAGGAGATTTATCATGCCCATTCTCGATCATCTGGAGCCGCGCGCCGTCTTTTTCTATTTTGAGCAGCTGTGCGCCATCCCGCACGGCTCGGGCAACACGAAAGCAATCAGCGACTTTCTCGTCCGCTTCGCGGCTGCGCATCATCTGCGCTGCATTCAGGACGCGCACAACAACGTCGTCATTTTCTCTCCCGGCACGCCGGGATATGAAACCGCCGCCCCGGTCATCCTGCAGGGACATATGGACATGGTCTGCGAGACCGCGCCGGACTGCACGAAGGACATGACCCGCGAGGGGCTCGACCTCTTCGTGGACGGCGACACGATCGGCGCGCGCGGCACAACGCTCGGCGGGGACGACGGCATCGCCGTGGCCATGGCGCTGGCAATTCTGGATGCGGACGACATCCCCCATCCCCCGCTTGAGATCGTCATCACCGTCGATGAGGAGACCGGCATGCTCGGTGCGGCCGCGCTGGATGCCTCCGTGCTGAAAGGCCGCACGATGCTCAACCTCGACTCCGAGGACGAGGGTGTGCTCACCGTCAGCTGCGCCGGCGGCAACGTGTCCGTGTGCACGCTGCCGGTCACGCGCGCACCGTTTTCCGGCACGGCGCTGACCGTGACGGTCGGCGGTCTGCTTGGCGGCCACTCGGGCGCGGAGATCGACAAGGGCCGCGGCAACGCGAACCTCCTCATGGGCCGTGTGCTGTACGCCGTCAGCGAGCGCACGCCGCTGCGGCTCGTCTCCGTCGCCGGCGGCCTGAAGGACAACGCCATCCCGCGTGAGAGCCGGGCCGTCATTATAGTGACTGATGCTGCCGCCGCGCAGGCGGTCATCTCGGATATGGACGCTGCGCTCCGGCACGAATACGCGGCCGCCGACCCGGATGTGTTTGCGCGCTCTGACGCAGCCCGGCCGCAGCAGCTGCCGATGGACGAGGCGTCCACGCAGCGCGCGGTGTGCATGCTCTGCTGCCTGCCGAACGGCATCCAGGCCATGAGCCGGGACATTCCGGGCCTTGTACAAACGTCGCTGAATCTCGGCATCCTGACAACGGATGCAAACACCGTGCAGGCGTCGTTCTGCGTGCGCAGCAGCGTGTCCACGCAAAAGGAGATGCTCGTCGCGCGCCTGCGCTGCCTGATGGCGCAGCTCGGCGGCACGGTGGCCGTCTCGGGCGACTACCCCGCGTGGGAATACCGCAAGGACTCGCCTCTGCGCGAGCGGATGGTCGCGGTCTTCCGCGAACAGTACGGCCGCGATCCGAAGGTGGAAGTCATCCACGCAGGCGTCGAGTGCGGACTGTTTGCCGGGAAGCTGCCGGGGCTCGACTGTGTGTCCTTCGGCCCCGACCTGACAGAGATCCACACCTGCCGCGAGCGGATGCACATCGCCTCCGTACAGCGTGTCTGGCGCTACACGCTCGAGGTGCTGCGCCGCTGCAAATGAGCAAAACGCAAAAACTGCCCTGCACCGATCGGTGCAGGGCAGTTTGCTGTATGCGAAATTACTTGCGCAGCTCGTGCTCGTCATTGTGCTTGCGCGCGGCCACGGCTACGATGCTGGAGAGCGCAACGAGCGCGATCATGTTCGGCAGCACCATGAGCTGGTTGAACATGTCCGTCAGCTCCCAGACAAGATCGTTGGACAGGCAGGAGCCGAGGAAGATGAAGATGATGGCGATGATGGAATAAGCAAGGTTCGCCTTCTTGCCGAAGAGATAGTTAACATTGATGCGGCCGAAGAGGTTCCAGCCGACGATCGTCGAGAACGCGAAAAACAGCAGGCAGATGGCCACGAACGCATTGCCGAGCGTCTCGCCGAACACGCTCGAGAACGCGAGCTGCGCCATGTTCGTCTTGGAGATGCCGTCGACCGCGCCGTGGGCCAGCGGGCCGTTGCCGGCGTAGAGCGTGCAGATGACGACCAGCGCCGTCATGGTCAGGACGACGAACGTGTCGATAAACACGCCGATCATCGCGACCGTGCCCTGCTCGTGCGGGCACTTGACATTGGCCAGCGCGTGCGCATGCGGCGTGGAGCCCATGCCGGCCTCGTTCGAGAACAGGCCGCGCTTGGCGCCCTGGCTGATGGCCGTCTTGAGCGCGTAGCCGATGCCGCCGCCGATGATGGACTGCGGCGCGAATGCGTACTTGAAGATCATGCTGAAGGTCTCCGGCACGTAGCGGATGCGGGCGATGAGCACGATCAGGCCGCCGAGCAGATACAGGCAGGCCATGATCGGCACGATCTTTTCCGTGACGGAGGCGATGCGCTGCACGCCGCCGATGAAGATGAACGCCGCGATGGCGGAAACGATCAGGCCCATGACCCAGCTCGGGATGTGGAACGCGTTCTGGCACGCCTCACCGATGGAGTTGGACTGCACCATGGAGCCCATGAAGCCGAGCGCCAGAATGATCGCGACCGCGAAGAAGCCGGCCAGGAACTTGCCGAAGCCGTTCGGGAACGCGCGCTTGATGTAATACACCGGACCGCCGAGGACCGTGCCGTCGGACTCGACCACGCGTGTCTCCTGCGCGAGCACCGCCTCGGCATAGATCGTCGCCATGCCGAAGAACGCGATGATCCACATCCAGAAGATTGCGCCGGGGCCGCCGATGAGGATCGCGCCGCAGGCGCCGACGATGTTGCCGGTGCCGACCTGCGCCGCGACGGCCGTCGCCAGCGCCTGGAACGAACTCATGCCGGATTTGTGCTTCTCGCCGTTGAGGCTGAACTCACCGAAGAAGCGCCGCCAGCCCTCGCCGAAGCAGCGCACCTGCACGAACTTCGTGCGGATGGTGAAATACAGACCCGCGCCGAGGAGCAGGATGATCAGCACATAGTCTGACAGGTACATGTTGATGGTCTGCACGATTTTGAGTAAGGTATCCATGTTGTTTCTCCCTCTGCATTGAATTTTTGCAAAGCAAAAAGCTGCCGGTCGTTTTGACCAGCAGCTCCAGAGAACAAACAGCGCCTGAACGCCCGCACATGTCGGGCACTCGCTCTGTCCTTTTGCCTGAGAGATTCGGCTTTCGCCTTGCACCTTCGGCACCCGCTTTCATGCGGGATTCTCCAGAGTTCCTCCGCCTCCAGTCTCGGCCGGGCCGATCCTTGAGGTTTCGACGGATATTTATTTGATTGCGTGGAGTATTATTGCATACGCAGATAGGGCTTGTCAACCCCCTGCTTCAAAAAAAGTTCACAAATTGCCGGTGCCGTACATCAGCGCCGTGAGCGCAACGACCGGCGCCGTTTCGCACCGCAGGATCCGCTCGCCCATGGAGCAGATGTGCATGCCGAGCTTGCGGGCCATGTCGGCCTCGAACTCGGCAAAGCCGCCCTCCGGCCCCGTGATGATGGCCGCCGATGCGATGGGCTGCGCAGTGCGCTCGATCGCGTCGCGGATCGTCTCGCGCTCGCCGGTCTCGTACATGAACAGCGGCAGATCCGTGTGCAGCGCGCCGTTGAGCACGGCGACGAAGTCTGCCTCATAGCGCACCTGCGGGATGATGCCGCGGCCGGACTGCTTGGCCGCCTCCTCGGCGATGCGCTGCCAGCGCTCGAGCTTCTTTTCCATATTGACTGCCTTGGCCACGCAGCGCGTGCAGGAGAAAAACACGATCTCGGCGGCACCTGCCTCCGTGCACTTTTGCACGAGAAAGTCGCTGCGCTCGCCCTTCGGCAGGCCGGCAAACACCGTCGTGCGCACGGTGGGCTCTGCCTTGCACGGCACGACCTCGATGACCTCGGCCTCGGCCTCGTGCTCCAGCGTCTGCACCAGGCGACACTTATAGTCGCGCCCCGCCCCGTCGCAGATGACAATGTCGTCCCCCGCACGCAGACGCAACACGCGGATATGGTCGGCGTCGCGGCCGCGGATGATCGCCCGGCCGTTCGGGAAGTTAGTGCCTGCTATGAAAAAACGAGCCATGATGGTCCCTCCGATGGAAAAGTCTCTGCCGTGATTATGGCACACTTTGCACGTTTTTGCAAGCCGGGCCATAGCATGGTGTGGGGGTATGGATGATGCAGGATTCCGTTTTTCTTGACAACCGCACATTTCAGCGTGTCTGGCAGCGTGTGGCGGGCGGCGCGCCCGCGGCCGCACCGCCGGAGACCGACACGCTGACCGATCTGCTCGCCGAGTGCATCCGCGCCAAGGCGGCTGGGGCCGCGTTTTACGCAGCGCTGGCAAAGCGCGTCCGCACCGGGCGGCAGCAGCTGCTCGGCATCGCGGCGCAGGAACGGGCACATCAGAAAGAGCTGCAGGTGGAGTATTTCCTGCACACGGGCGAGCGCTGCGTCCCGCCCGCCGCCTGCCCGCGTCTGGGTACGACAGCGCAGGATCTCCGCTGCGTCTATACGCAGGAGCTCGCGCTGGCGGAGCAGCTCGGCGCGGCGGCAGACACCGCGCCGTCCCCGCTCCGGGAAACGCTGACCGCCATGGCGCAGCAGGACCGCTGCCACGCCCAAAGCGTGCGAAATCTGCTCGCCTGTCTGCTGAGCTGAAACAAATTCCGCACAAAAATGCGTTTCTTTCAAAATGGGACTTGACTTTATGACAAATCTTGATTATAATGTGCAAGCTGACAACTTAAAATGTAAGCAACCCGAACAGAACGTGGAGAAGTCGCGTAGCCTGGTCGAGCGCGCACGATTGGAAATCGTGTATACCCCACAAGGGTATCGAGGGTTCGAATCCCTCCTTCTCCGCCATAAGTCCACCGTAATTCGATCGAATTACGGTGGATTTTTTTATTACAGGCACATCCGGATCAAATCCGCAATCGCTCCATTGCGGGATTGCCGTCCAAACACATGTATGCTATAATGAAAAAACCGTTGATTTTTGTCCGCGCGGCGCGTCCGCCGGCTGCGGCAAACGAAATGATACTTAGAAAGGACCTTTGATGATGAAACCGAAATTTGACGGCTATGCGGCGCAGTATGATGCCTGGTTTATGGAAAACGACAACCTGTTTCAGAGTGAGCTGCGCCTGTTCCAGACGGCGCTCGGCGACATTGCCGGCAAGCGCGTGCTCTCCGTCGGCTGCGGCAGCGGCCTGTTCGAGAGCATGATCGACTGCAGCGGCATCGAGGGCATCGAGCCCTCGCACGACATGGGTGCGATCGCGCAAAAGCGCGGCGTGAACGTGATCGCGTTCGGCGCGATCGAGGACGCCGATTTGGAAGAGAATGCTTACGACGTGATCTACCTCAATGGCAGCTCCAGCTATATGGAGGATCTGACGCGCGCGTTCGACGTCTGCAAAAAGGCGCTCAAGCCGAACGGCAAGTTCGTGTCTCTGGACGTGCCCAAGGAGAGCGCGTTCGGGTTCATGTACCTGCTGGCAAAGGCCGTCGGCACATTTGACCACCCGTCGCTGGACGGCGTTATGCCCAAGCTGCCGTATCCGCTCGAGCTGTGCTGTGCGGGTGTGTGGCACTCCACCGAGGAGAAGATCGACGCGCTCAAGGCGCTCGGCTTCCACGATTTTGACTTTTATCAGACGCTGCTGCGCAACCCCATGTACACCAATGAGGTCGTGGAGGACGTCGTGCCCGGCTACCAGAGCGGCGGCTATGTGGCGATCATCGCGCACAAATGAGCGAGCATAACGACAGCAGACTCTCGCAGCGGCTCCATGCATGTGTGCAGGACATCTGGCCGCGGTATCTCACCCACCCGTTCGTGACGCAGATGGCCGACGGCACGCTGCCGGCGGAAAAATTCCGCTACTACATGCTACAGGACTATCTCTACCTCAAGGACTATGTGAAGATCTTTGCGGCCATTATCCAGAAGGCCGACGATTTCGAGCAGATCCGGTTTCTGAGCGAAGAGCTCGCAAACACGATCGACGAGACGTTCCGTACGCACCTGCCGTACATGCAGCGCCTCGGCGTCACGGAAGATGAGATCCGCAGCGCGCGCACGCATATCGACAACAGCGCCTACAGCCACTACATGCTCTGCGAGGCACAGGCCGGGGACGTGCTGACCGGGCTCGTAACACTCCTCAACTGCTCGTGGAGCTACGCCTACATCGCACAGGAGATGGCGGTGCGCTATCCGGACGCGCTCCAAAACGAGCACTACGGCGCGTGGTTCGCGGGCTATGTTTCGGAGGAATACCGCCAGACCAATCAGGCGCTCATCGACCGGATCGACGCGCTCGGCGCGGGCATTGACGAGCAGAAGACGCAGCGCCTGTGCGAGATCTTCGAAAAGTGCTGCCTGTTTGACCTGCGCTTCTGGGACATGGTCTACGCCATGGGAGAAACCTGAATATGCCCGAAAAAAGCCGCTTTCCCTTTGCGAGGTGACGCCATGAAAGCCGAACGCAACAAGACCATAGACTTTCTGCCGGAGGACGCGCCGGAGTATCTCGCGCGCTGCCTGCGCGTGACGGAGGATGTGCCGCTCGGCGCCGTGTGCGGCCGCACCATCTGCGGCGACACATTTCAGGTCGCGCCGCACCTGCCGCGCGGCTTTGCAGACCTGCTGATCGTGGACCCGCCGTACAACCTGACCAAGGACTTCTCCGGCGGCGGCTTCCGGCGCACAACGGACGCGAACTACGCTGCCTTTACGCGCGCATGGATCGAGCTGCTGCTGCCGCTGCTCAAGCCGGACGCCTCGGTCTACGTCTGCTGCGACTGGCGCTCGAGCCCGGTCATCGGCCTGACGCTCAAGGACTATTTCCAGCTGCAAAACCGCATCACCTGGCAGCGGGAAAAGGGCCGCGGCGCACAGCGCAACTGGAAAAACGGCATGGAGGACATCTGGTTCGCCACACGCACGGACGACTACACGTTCCACGTGGATGCCGTGAAGGTGCGCCGCCGCGTGCGCGCGCCCTACCGCACCGACGGCCAGCCGAAGGACTGGGAGGAAACGCCGGACGGCCGCTTTCGCAACACGTGCCCGTCGAACTTCTGGGACGATATTTCCGTGCCCTACTGGTCCATGCCGGAAAACACCGCCCATCCGACGCAAAAGCCCGAAAAGCTGCTGGCCAAGCTCATCCTCGCCAGCTCCGACCCCGGCGGCATCGTGCTCGATCCTTTCGCCGGCTCCGGCTCCACAGCCGTGACGGCAAAAAAACTCGGCCGCCGCTTCGTCGCCATCGAGCGCAGCGAGCAGTACTGCGCCTGGGCCGAAAAGCGGCTGGAACTGGCAGAGACGAACTCCGCCATCCAGGGCTACGCCGACGGCGTGTTCTGGGAGCGCAACGCCGGCCGCCTGCCGCGCTGACCAAACCTGTATACGCCCCGGCGCCCGGTCAACACCGGGCGCCGGTTTTGTTTGTCGAAAGTTTGTCGTTTCTTGACAAGCGTCCAAAACAGTGTTACAACGGAAACAGCTTGTGCAACTATTGAAAAAGAGGCTATCCATATGAAACGAGGCTATCTGTACATCGCGGTCACGACGCTGCTGTTTTCCAGCATGGAGGTCGCGCTGAAGCTGATCTCCGGACAGTTCAACCCCATCCAGCTCAATTTCAGCCGGTTTCTCGTCGGCGGGCTGGTGCTCATTCCGTTCGCCGTGCGCGAACTGAAAAAACGCGGCCGGAAGCTCGACGGCAAGGCGCTCGGCTCGTTTGCCCTGCTGGGCCTGATGGGCATCGCGGTGAGCATGTCGCTGTATCAGCTGTCCGTCACGCGCATTCAGGCATCAGTCGTCGGCGTGCTGTTTTCCAGTAACCCCGTGTTCGTGACGCTGTTTGCCTTTCTGCTTTTGCATGAGATGATCTCGAAAAATCAGGTCGCGGGCCTCGTGCTGGACGTGGCGGGCATCGTGCTCATTATCCAGCCGTGGAATCTGAAGCTGGACACGCTCGGTGTAGTGTACGTCCTGCTGGCGACGCTGCTGTTCGCGCTCTACGGCGTGTGCGGCAAGCGCCAGTGCGCGCGCTTCGGCGGCCTTGTCGTGACGTGCTTCGGCTTTCTGTTCGGCGCAGCCGAGATGATCGCGCTCGCCGGTCTAACGCACATCCCATCCCTCGCCGCCAGCCTGACGGCCGCAGGACTGGACACGTTTGCGAGCATCCCCTTCTTCACCGGCTACACGCTGGCGAATCTGCCGATCGTGCTCTTCATCTACATCGGCGTGACCGGCATCGGCTTCACGTGCTACTTCCTGTCCATGGAGGTCACGAGCGCGCAGACAACGTCGCTCGTGTTCTTCTTCAAACCCGCGCTCGCGCCGCTGCTGGCATTTCTGGTGCTGCACGAGGCCATCCCGAGCAATATGCTCGGCGGGATCGCGTGCATCCTCTGCGGCAGTCTGGTGTCCATCCTCCCCGGTCTGCTCGCGCAGCGAAAGGCTGCTGTGCTTCCAGTCTCGGAAGGCACGGTCAAAGAAGAAATCAAAGTCTGAATCTGCAATTTTTACGCCCGCAGCGATCGCTGCGGGCGTTTTTCCGTTTTCTTCACAAAACAGGCTTGACATTCCGCGCATGTTGTGTTATTGTCTTAATCGCTTAATACAGTGACACACGATTCTGACAGGAGGCGGCATCATGAACTGGAACATCCGCAACGACGCGCCTGTCTACACGCAGCTCGTGGACCAGATCGCCCGCGCGATCATTCTCGGGCAGTTTCCGCCCGGGAGCAAGCTGCCGTCGGTGCGCGACTTCGCGTCCGATGCCGGCGTGAATCCGAACACGATGCAGCGCGCGCTCGCCGAGCTCGAGCGTCTGGAGCTGATCCGGACGCAGCGCACGGCCGGCCGCACCGTGACGGAAGATCTGGCGCGCATCGAACGGGAAAAGCGGCGGCTGGCGCAGGCCGGCATCGACGCATTCTGGCAGGCGCTGGCGCAGCTCGGCTATGACCGGGCGCAGGCGCTCGCGCTGCTGCAGCAGGATCTGCGGCAGGCAAAGGAGGAAATGTAACATGGCAATTCTCGAATGCAAGGGCCTGTGCAAGAGCTACGGCGCGGAGCCGGCGCTCGACCGCGTGGACCTCTCGGTCGAGCCGGGGCACATCGTCGGCCTGCTCGGCCCGAATGGCAGCGGCAAGAGCACACTCATCAAGCTGGCCAACGGCCTGCTCACACCGGACGCCGGGGAAATTCTCATCGACGGCATGGCGCCGAGCAAGGAGACGAAGAAGATCGTGTCCTATCTGCCGGAGCGCACCTATTTCGCCGACTGGATGACGGCGCTGCAGCTGCTAGCGTTTTTCGGCGATTTCTACGATGATTTTGACCGCGACGCGGCCGTGCAGATGATGCAGCGGCTCGGCATCCAGCCCAAGCAGCAGATCAAGCAGATGTCCAAGGGCACGCGCGAGAAGGTGCAGCTCATCCTCGTGATGAGCCGCCGCGCGCGGCTGTATCTGCTCGATGAGCCGCTGGGCGGCGTCGATCCGGCTGCGCGGGATTACATTTTGAACACCATTCTGCGCAATTACAGCGAAAACGCGTCCGTCGTGCTCTCCACCCATCTGATCGGGGATATCGAGCGCGTGCTGGACGAGGTGCTGATGCTCAAAGATAACACGGTTTTCCTGCATCAGAGCGTGGATGAGCTGC
>ERZ506979.375-NODE-375-length-30865-cov-4.286628_pt1 | contig 30865 bp, 20 predicted proteins | sample MGYA00512887_ERZ506979 | MGnify/ENA metagenome assembly ERZ506979 | reverse complement strand
CAAACAGCATTTGCGAGGAGGGATCACAGTCTTGCTGCTACCTGTCAACGCGGCGATGATGGACGCCTGCGTGCTGGCCGCTCTGGAAAAAGGCGATACCTATGGCTACCGCATCACGCAGGAGCTGGCGCACGGCATCGGTGCCTCGGAATCCTCGCTTTACCCGGTGCTGCGGCGGCTGCTTGAAGGGCTCGGCGACTGAAGCGCTTTTTCAGCGGATGTCGATTTTGAGCTCTTTGTAATAATACTCGCGGTCGCGGTCGCTGATTTCGCGCAGCACGCGGCAGGGATTCCCCAGCGCGACGACGTTGGCGGGGATGTCCTTGGTCACGATGCTGCCCGCGCCGATCACGCTGTTCGCCCCGATCGTCACGCCCGGCAGCACGATCACGCCGGCGCAGATCCAGACGTTGTCGCCGATGCTCACGGGACTGCCGTATTCATAGCCCGAATTTCTGGATACCGGGTGCAGCGGATGCCCGGCCGTATAGATGGCCACATTGGGCGCGATCATGGCGTAGTCGCCGATCCTGACCTTGGCCACGTCCAGCACCGTGAAGTTGTAATTGGCAAAAAAGTTTTCGCCCACTTCAATGTTATAGCCGTAATCGCAGTAAAACGGCCCTTCAATACACACATGCCGCCCGCACGCTCCGAGGATTTCACGGATCAGGCCGTCCCGTTCCGCTTCCCGGTCGGGCGGCAGGTGATTGTAACGGAAGACTTTTTGCCGGCAGGCCCGGCGCTCTTCGCTCAGGCCGTCCAGCCATGCCTTGTAGGGCAGGCCCGCCAGCATGCGTTCCTTGTGGTTCATGGCGTATGCTCCTCTTCATGCCGCGCCAAGGCGTGCCGCAAAAAAACGGCAGGCTTGCGGCCTGCCGTTTTTTTGCGTGTGAAAGGCGGCAATGACTACACGAAGAATATCCAGGTCAGCAGGGCGAACAGCGGGATCAGAATGCCCACGGACCAGGCCATGTAGCCGAAGAAGCTGGGCATGCGCACGCCCTGATTCTCGGCGATGGAGCGCACCATGAAGTTGGGCGCGTTGCCGATGTAGGTATTGGCACCCATGAACACCGCGCCCGCCGAAATGGCGATCAGGGTGGTGGCCATGTCGTTCATCAGATGGACGGCGTCGCCGCCCGCGGTGTTGAAGAATACCAAGTAGGTGGGCGCATTGTCCAGGAAGCTGGAGAGCGCGCCTGTAAGCCAGAAGTACATGGCGTTGACCGGCTGGCCGTCCGGGGTGGAGACCATGTTGATCAGCGAGGCCAGCGCGCCGTGCGTGCCGGCGCGCAGAATGGCGATGGCCGGGATCATGCTGAGGAAGATGCCGAAGAAGAGCTTGGCCACTTCCTCAATGGGCGCCCAGGAAAAACCGTTGAGTTCGCGGCAGCGTCGGCTGGTGAACTTCCAGGAAAGACCGGCCATGCAGAGCAGCACGATGTCGCGCAGCAGGTTCTGGCCTTCCACGGGCACGCCGTAGACCTCGATCCAGGCGCCCAGCGGCGCCATGCCGGAGGCCAGCACAGCCAGCACCACGCCCAGCAGGAAGAGCAGGTTGATCTTGCCGTCCAGGCCGAGCTTTTCTTCCACAGCATTGGGATCATGCGGCGGGGTGGGGCGGCCTTCCTTGTTGTACAGAACCATATCCAGCACAAAGAAAATGGCCAGCAGGGCCACGGAAAGACAGAGAGTCTTCAGGAAAAGGTGCGTTGTGGTCCAGAAAAAGCTGACGCCCTTGAGGAAGCCCAGGAAGAGCGGCGGATCGCCCAGAGGCGTCAGGGAGCCGCCGATGTTGGCCACCAGAAAGATGAAGAAGACTACGGAATGCACGCGGTATTTGCGGTGGGCGTTGGCGCGCAGCAGGGGGCGGATCAGCAGCATGGCCGCGCCGGTGGTGCCCATCCAGCTCGCCAGGACGGTGCCCACGGCCAGCAGGGCGGTATTCACCACGGGCGTGCCTACCAGCGAGCCCTTGAGGCGCACGCCGCCGGCCACGGTGAACAGCGCGAAAAGCAGGACGATGAAGGGGATGTAGTCCAGCAGAATGATGTGCAGAAATTCATACAGGGCGACATTGAAGCCGTAGACGAGGAAACAGGGCACCAGAAAGGCCAGACCCCAGAATACGGCGATTTTGCCGAAGTGGTGCTCCCAAAAGTGCGGCAGGGCCAGCGGCATGATGGCGATGGAAAGCAGCATGCAGGCAAAGGGGATAACCCAGACGGCCGAAAGCTCGGAACCTGGAATGGTGGGATGGCCCGCTGCGGCCATGGCCGCGCCGGGCAGGACCAGAGCCGAGAGCAGGGCCGTCATCAGGGCCAGAGGCAGAGACCGGAATTTTGACATGGGCGCACTCCTGAATGAAAGATGTCGCGGCCCCGGGCCGCGCGGAAGACAGATATTTTCCACTTTTTTAGGATAAATCCATACCCTTGGCAATGCGCTTGCCTGAAAAAGTTTTTTCTGACACACCTTTCACAAGCATTCGCACCGCAGAAGGAAATCATCGCCATGCCCAAGGAACCCACCCCCAGGCGCAGAGCGCGCCTGCTTGAAGTGTTGCGCCGTCGCCAGAATGATCTGACTTTGGTGTTGGCCAACATCCATGATCCGCATAATGTCTCGGCCATCTACCGTTCCTGTGACGCCTTCGGTCTTGCCAGGGTGCATCTCTACTATACCAATACTCCCTTTCCGGCGCTGGGCCGCAAAACCTCGGCCTCGGCCCGCAAATGGGTGGAAAGCGTGCGCCACAAGAACAGCGCGGATCTGATGAGCGATCTGCGGGGCCAGGGCTTCCAGGTGCTGGCCACCTCCTGCTCGGAAACGGCCCGTCCCCTGCGGGCCTGGGATTTCATCCGGCCCACGGCGGTGATCATGGGCAACGAGCACAGCGGCGTGGAAGAGGAACTGCTTGCCCAAGCTGACGGCCAGCTCTACATTCCCATGTACGGCATGATCCAGAGCTTCAACGTTTCCGTGGCCGCGGCCATTATTCTGGCCGAAGCCGCACGCCAGCGCGAAGGGGCCGGCATGTACGACGTCTCTCGCCTGAGCGAAGCCGAACTGGAGGCCAAGCTGGAGGAATGGCTGAAGAAATAGGCGGCGGACCAGTCAGGCCGCGCAGGCGGAGCGGTGGTGCGCCGCATAAAAGAGATTGGTTTTCTTTTTCATTTTGGCCCTGCTGCGGCAGTGGCGCGAACCTCCAGTTCCGGTTCTGCCCACTCTCCGGCGTGCCGGGCGCACGCCTGGTGCAGTTCGCGCGCAGGATGTCCGGGGCCGGATAGGGGGCGGCCCGGTAGAGTTTTTCGCTGCCTGCCGCGCCCCTGAGCGGTGATGCGTCCGCCGGTCAGGATCAGGGGCGTTCGCCGGTCTGTTCCTTGTGCGGGCTCACCTGCTTTTCAAAGCTCTTGCCGGTCCACTGAAAGCTGACGTCATTGGCCAGAGGCACCTGGGTCATGCCCGAGCTGTTCCAGAACACGGGTTCGGCCTTGAGCCCGCCCAGGCCCAGGCAGATCAGCACTGTGGGGTTGACGTCCGGCGGCAGCTTCCGGCCCTGCCCCAGAAATTCCTTGATGTCCGGCTCCGGCGGCGTGTCGATGGGCACCATGCGGCCCGAGGCGTCCACCCGCCACAGCTCCATGGTGCAGATGGGTCCGCCCAGCGTACCGATGGCCGCCTCCACCGAGCCGTCCGCCGTATTGCGGAAGAGCCGCAGGGCCACGGCGCTGTCCCGGAAGGGCAAGGCCGCAAACACGATTACGTCCTCGGTTTCTCCGGCGATTTCCCAGAATTCCGTATGCCCTTCGGTCAACAGTTGCTGTTTGTCCGCGTCGGAGAGGCCTTCCGCCGTATTTTCAAAAATGCTGGCGGGCAGCTGGGTAAAGATGCCCCTTGCCGTCATGCCGTTGTCTTCGGCGTCAGCCGTCGTGGGCGGCACAATGGCCAGCAGGGCCAGCAGGGCGGCGATCCGCATATAATTCCACATGATTGTCCCCCTCCCGGCCTGGCCGGGCGGTTTTTTCGTTTTTACGTTCGTAAAAATTTTTATACCGACTTTGCGTTCTCTTGTCCATGCGCTTGGGCGGCGCATTGTCGGAACAGGCGGCGCACGCCGGAAAATGACAGCTTGCCAAGAGGGCCGGAGCTGCTTAGATAACTTCCCATGAAAACGGAGAACAAGCCCTGCATCCATATTGAAAAGGCCCGGCAGCACAATCTCAAAAACATCAGCCTGGACATCCCCCGCGACGAACTGGTGGTGATCTGCGGGCCGTCCGGTTCGGGCAAATCCACCCTGGCCTTCGACATTGTCTATGCCGAAGGCCAGCGCCGTTATGTGGAATCCCTTTCGGCCTACGCCCGGCAGTTCCTGCCCCAGATGGACAAGCCGGACGTGGAAAAGATCGAGGGCCTTTCTCCGGCCATCTCCCTGGAGCAGCAGAGCGTTTCGCGCAATCCGCGTTCCACCGTGGGCACGGTGACGGAAATCCACGACTTTCTGCGCGTCTTTTTCGCGCGCCTGGGGCGCATGTACTGCCCCCAGTGCGGCCGCCCCATCGAGGCCCGCGCGGCGGACGAGATCATCGGCGACATTCTGGCCCTGCCGCAGGGGAGCAAGTTCATGGTCCTGGCCCCGCTGGTGGAATTGCAGAAGGGCACCCACCAGGACAAATTCAAGAAGCTCAAGGCCGAGGGTTTCGCCAGGGTGCGCGTGGACGGCGCTTTTCACACCCTGGACGACGTGCCCGCCCTGGACAAGAACAAGAAGCACAGCATAGATCTGGTGGTGGACCGTCTGGTGAACAAAGAGGGCATCCGGGGTCGTCTGGCGGACTCCGTGGAACTGGCCCTGCGCTACGGCGAAGGCCGCCTGGTGCTGCACGAGCCGGACAAGGCCGAGACCGAGCGCGACACCATTCATTCCACCACTTCGGTCTGCCCGCACTGCCATATTTCCCTGCCCGCGCCCAGTCCGCAGCTTTTTTCCTTCAACGGCCCGCAGGGGGCCTGCCCGCGCTGCGTGGGCCTGGGCAGCGTGGATTATTTCGAGCCGCGCCTCATCGCGCCCAACCGGGGACTTTCGCTGAACACCGGCGCGCTGTTGCCCTGGGCCACGGACAAAATGTTCAGCCGCTACGAAAGCGCGCTCAAGGCTCTGGGCAAGCGCTTCAAGTTCACTCTCTCCACGCCGCTGGAGCAGTTTTCCGACGCGGCCCTGGCCGCCCTGTTCTACGGCGAGGACGAGCACGGCAAGCCCGCCGCCGGTTCTCTGGGCCTGCGCCGCAACTGGATGGGCGGCAATGTGGCCCTGGGCGCGTCCGGCGACTACCAGAGCGAGCATTTCGCCGAGGCGCAGCGGACCCAGAGCGCCCTGAGCGTGAGCGACAAGCGCTGGCCCGGCGTCATCCCTTTGTTGGAAAAAGGCATGCAGTACGGCGAGGCCTGGCGGGAAGTGCTGGCCCGCTTCCGCCAGTCCATGGACTGCCCGGACTGCAAGGGCGCGCGTCTCAATGCCGACGCCCTGGCCGTGCGGGTGGACGACCTGAACATCGCCCAGTTCTGCGCGCTGTCCGTGGAGCGCAGCCTGGAATGGCTGCACAAGCGCACGTTCACGGGCCGCCACGCCCTTATCGCGGAACCCCTGCTCAAGGAGCTGACCTTCCGCCTCTCCTTTATGCGCAACGTGGGGCTGGAATATCTTTCGCTGGGCCGCTCCATGAGCACCCTGTCCGGCGGCGAGGCCCAGCGCATCCGTCTGGCCTCGCAACTGGGCTCGGGCCTGGTGGGCGTGACCTATGTGCTGGACGAGCCTTCCATCGGCCTGCACCCGCGCGACAACGAGCGCCTGCTGGGCACGTTGCGTTCCCTTCAGGCGCGCGGCAATACCGTGCTGGTGGTGGAACACGACGAGGCCACCATCTGCGCGGCGGACACGGTCATCGAACTGGGGCCCGGTTCTGGCTCGCGGGGCGGCGAACTCATGTTCCAGGGCCCGGTGGACGATCTGCTGGGCACGGCGGACACGCTCACGGCCCGCTACCTGCGGGGGGACGAATCCATTCCCCTGCCCGACGCCCGGCGCGAGGCCCAGGGCGAACTGCTGCTGCACAACGTGACCACCAACAATCTGCGCGGCATCGACTGCCGCATTCCCCTGGGCGTGCTGACCTGCGTGACCGGCGTATCCGGCTCGGGCAAAAGCTCGCTGGTGGTGGACACGCTCTACAAGCATCTGGCCCTGAATCTGGGCCTGCGCGTGGACCAGCCCGGCGCCATCGGCGGCCTGCGCTATGAGAAGGGCGGCGCGCCCGTGGAGCGCATCGTGGCCATCGACCAGACGCCCATCGGCCGCACGCCGCGCTCCAATCCGGCCACCTACACCAAGATTTTCGACGAGATCCGCAATATCTTTTCCATGACCCCGGACGCGCGCAAGCGCGGCTACAAACCGGGGCGCTTCAGCTTCAACGTGCGCGGCGGCCGTTGCGAGGCCTGCGGCGGCGACGGCCAGATCAGGGTGGAAATGCACTTTCTACCCGACGTCTACGTGACCTGCGATGTCTGCAAGGGCAGGCGCTATAATCACGAAACCCTGGAAGTGCGCTACAAGGGCCTGAACATCGCGGAAGTGCTGGACCTCACCGTGCATCAGGCCCGGCAGCTTTTTGAGAATTACCCCGGCCTGGAACGGCGGCTGGCCGTGCTGGAAGAGGTGGGCCTGGAATACCTGCGTCTGGGCCAGCCCGCCACCACGCTTTCCGGCGGCGAAGCCCAGCGCATCAAGATTTCGCGCGAACTGGGCAAACGCTCCCTGCCCGGCACCATGTATATTCTGGACGAGCCCACCACCGGCCTGCACATGCACGAGGTGGGCAAGCTCATCAAGGTGCTGCACGCCCTGGTGGACAAGGGGGCCAGCGTGGTGGTCATTGAGCACAATACGGATATGATCCTGGCCGCGGACCACGTGCTGGACATGGGTCCCGGCGGCGGGGAGAACGGCGGCCTGATCGTCTCGGCGGGCACGCCCGAGGCCATTGTGGCCGATCCCAATTCCGTGACCGGGCGTTTTCTGATGCAGGAACGCACGGACCGGCTCAAGCGGCGGAAAAGTTGAGCTCGAATTGACGTCGGAGCGGCTTCAAAGCTAAAGCGCTCCGGTAAACAGCGCCCCCCGCGAGGGAGAGGGCCGCTGACCGGCGGCCCGGCGCACAGCCAAGGAGAAGAACATGATCCGGCATATCGTCTGGTGGACGCTTCAGGAAGAGGCGGACGGGCATACGGCGGCGGAGAACGCCCGCCGCATCAAAGAGGCTTCGGCGCCGCTGAGCGGCATTCCCACGGTGCGCTCCGTGGAGGTTTCCTATCAGATTCAGCCCACCAGTACGGTTCCCGCGCAGGTGGTGCTGCAATCCGTGCATGACGACATGGCCGGGCTGAAGGCCTATGCCGAACATCCCGTGCATGTGGAATTCGGCGCGCTGGTCAAGGCTGTCAGCGCCTCCCGGCAGGCCCTGGATTACGCCGTATAAGATATTTTTTCGTTTCCCGCATAAAACCAGGATCTCCCGCCTCGTGACAAGCGGGAGATCCTGGTTTTATGCGGGAAAGCGTGACAACGTCACTGCAATTTGCGCCCGGAGCAGCCGCCCGCGCAGCAATTTTTTTTGTCCCCGCCGCCTTCGCAGCCGCAGGAGCACTGTCCCTTGCGCAGGGCGCGGCGGAAACGCCGGACAATGAAAAAAAACGCGGCAGCCACACAAAGAAGGACCAGCAGCAATTGCATATCCATGAGTATCACCTTTTGCTTGATTTGCCCGCGCGACGCGCCGGCCTGCCGGAACGGCAACGTGCGCGGGAGCGGACTTCTATAACCGGCCCGCAGAACAAGTATGTCTATTATGAAAATGAATGTCAAGTTCGCTTAGGGGGCGTAAAACAATTCCCCAAAAAAGATGCGGGCTTTTTCTGATGGATCAGACCGGCTCGCGGGAGCTTACGTGTTGAAAAAGGCTGTTCCGCAACGTCATCTGGCCGGTTGGCCCTCAGACGTCGCTTTACGGCAGTCGGCGCACAGGCCGTAAAGATTGTGCACATGGCCTTTGAGGCTGAAACCGTGCTTTTCCGCCAACTCGTGTTGCAGTTTTTCAATGCGCGGATCGCAGATCTCCACAATCTTGCCGCAGGAAAGGCAGACGATGTGATCATGGTGGCTGTTGGGCCGGGCCACTTCATAGCGGGTGATGCCGTCGCTGAAATGGATTTCCATGGCCAGCCCGGCGTCGCAGAGCAACTTGAGGGTACGGTAGACCGTGGTCTGGCCGATGCCCGGATCGCGTCGCAGGATATGCTGATAGAACTCTTCCAGCGTGTGATGGCCGGGGAGTTCAAAAAAAGCTTCCGCAATGACGCGCCGCTGGGACGTGGTGTTCAGCCCTTTGCGGCTCATGAATTCCAGAAAGTCCGCCAGGGACGCGCTGTTCTGTTTGGACATAGCCAACCCCCGTTATTTTTCTAGCACGGGCCGTGCCCTTCTGCCAAGGGGGTAGCCGTGGCGGCGTTAAAATCGGCCCTGCGGGCGGCTCCGCCCGGCGGCTTGACAGAAGATATGCGCCCGGATAGAGGCCTGTGTGGCTGTTCCGCCTCCGCCGCCCGTCCGGAATCTCAGCGGCGCACGGCGGCCCCGCGCTTTTCCGCGTGAATCGCGGAAATGCCCGAGCGTCAAGGAGTTCCGCCGTGCGCCTGTCCCCTCTGAATCTGAAAATCCTGCTCAATCTTTTTCTGGTCTATGTTTCCTGGGGTTCCACCTATATCGGCTTCAAATTCACGCTGGAAGTGCTGGGTCCCTTTCTGGCCTGCGGTTCGCGCATGTTTCTGGCCGGCCTGCTGCTCTGCGCGGCCATCGGCTGCACAGGCCGCTGGCAGCGGCCCACGCGCGCCGACTGGCGGCACGCCTGCTGGCTCGCGGTGTTTATGGTGCTGATGGCCAGCGGCTTTCTGGGCAAAGGACAGGAATACATCTCCTCCGGCGTGGCCGCCGTGGTCACCGGCTCCACGCCCATTTCCATGCTGGTGGCGGCCTGGCTGTTCGGCGGAGAGCAACGCCCCTCGGCCATGCAGTGGCTGGGCCTGGCCGGAGGCTTGTGCGGCCTGGTGCTGCTGGGCGTCAGCCAGAACGCTTCCGGGACGGGCCAGACCAGCCCCGCCGGCATGTTCTGGGTTTTCGGGGCCACGCTGGGCTGGGTGACCGGCTCCCTGCTGACCCGGCGTTTTCCTCTGCCCACCCGGCTTTCGGCCTTGCAGTCCTGCGGCCTCCTGCTGCTGGTGGGCGGGCTGGAAACCCTGCTGTTGGGCTTCGCCTGCGGCGAGGCGGCCATGACCCGTTGGGAAAACCTGCGATTCGAAGTGGCGCTGGCCTTTGCCTGGATGGTCATCGGCGGTTCCATTATCGCCTATTCCAGTTATTTCTGGCTGCTGACGCATGTTTCCATCGCCACGGCCGTGTCCTACGAGTATGTGGTGCCGGTCATCGGCATTTTCCTCGGCTGGTGGCTGGGCGGCGAAACGATTACGGGCCGGATTGTCCTGGCCTGCTGCCTGACTGTGGGCTCGGTCTTTTTCGTGCTCTGGCACAAGCACAACAAATAGCCTGGCAGGGCCGCATTCTTCGCCTGTTCCCGCCGCCGGTCCGTTCGCCGGATTCGACGGCGTTTCGTTTTTCCGGCTGAAGTTTTTTAAATTTTTTGCTCCAGGCAGGAGGCATGCTTGACAAACTTAATAGAAAATGAATATCATTTTCAATAGGTCAAGGGGGCACGTCGGAAAAATTTTACCGTCAGGAAGCGGACGTCGCTTCAAGCCATACGAACTATAAAGGAATATATCATGGAAAATCTGATCAACAAGAAAGTGGAACCCTTCACCGTCCAGGCTTTTCACAACGGCGAACTGAAGGATGTCAGCGAATCTGATCTGTTGGGGCACTGGTCGGTGATCTTCTTCTATCCGGCGGACTTCACCTTTGTCTGCCCCACGGAACTGGAAGACCTTTCGGACCATTATGAGCAGTTCCGGAAGCTGAACTGCGAACTGTACTCCGTGTCCACGGACAGCGCCTATGTGCATAAAGCCTGGGCCGACGCCTCGCCGAACATCGCCAAAATCCGCTATCCCATGCTTTCGGACAGCGCCGCCTGGCTGTCCCGCTTCTTCGGCGTCTATATTGAAGCCACGGGCCAGGCCCTGCGCGGCACCTTCATCATCAACCCGCAGGGTGAAGTCAAGGCCTATGAAGTGCACGACCTGGGCATCGGCCGCAACGCCGAGGAACTGGTGCGCAAGGTGGAAGCCGCCCAGTTCGTGGCCGAGCACGGCGATCAGGTCTGCCCGGCCAAGTGGAAGCCCGGCGCGGCGACTTTGAAGCCGGGGCTGGATCTGGTGGGCAAACTGTAGGCGGCAGGCGCGTCTTTTTGTCGCCGGCAAGGCAAACAAAAAATCACAGCTGCCGGATGATTGATGTGCTACGAGAAAGCCCGGTGTGGAAGATCACACCGGGCTTTCTCGTTATTGTTTAGCTTAGAGCAATTTTTTACTTTAAAAATTGCTCACGGAGTCGTGAAACTTACGGGTCAGAACATCGTGTCCAGGTCATGTATACTCTTAACGTTAATTCGCTCTAGGAGCTGTTTTTAAATTGTCCTTTCGCCCTCTGCCTGCGCCAGGCTCGCTCCGTGCGAAGGTCGGGTTTGAATATACTCCCTCCGCCCGGAACTCGCCTTCCTGGGCAGAGAACAAAAATCCTCATTTAGAAACAGCTCCTAATGCCCGCGCAGCATTTTCACCGAGCAGAACTTCCCGCACATGGCGCAGACTTCCTCGCTCTTGTGCGCCTCGCGGCGTTTGGCGAGCTGGTCCGGGTCCAGAGCGACCTTGGACATGCCCTCCCAGTCCAGGGCCTTGCGGGCCGCGTTCATGGCCGCCTCGCGTTCCACGGCCCTGGGACGGCCCAGAGCCACTTCGCCCACATGGGCGGCCACGCGCGAAGCCATCACCCCGGCGCGCACGTCGTCCACATCCGGCAGGGTCAGATGCTCGGCCGGAGTCAGGTAGCAGAGAAAGTCCACGCCCGCTTCCACGCCCAGAGCGCCGCCGATAGCCCCGGCAATGTGATCGTAGCCGGGCGCGCTGTCGCAGCACAGCGGTCCCAGCACATACAGGGGCGCGTTGTTGGTCAGGCGCTTGATGCCCTGAATCTGGGTGCGCACCTGGTTCAGCGGCACATGGCCCGGACCCTCGATCATGCACTGCACGCCCTTTTCCAGCGCGTATTTGGCCAGCTGGCCCAGATTGATCACTTCCTCCCACTGGGCCGCGTCGCCCGCGTCCACGCCCGCGCCGGGGCGCAGGCCGTCGCCCAGCGACAGGGTGACGTTGTAGGGCAGGCAGAGCTCCAGCAGGCGGTCGAAATATTCCAGCAGGGGATTTTCACGGTTGTTTTCCAGCATCCAGCGGGCCAGCATGGAGCCGCCGCGCGAGACGATGCCCAGCACGCGGTTGTCTTTCACGGCCAGTTCCGCGCCGCGCCGGGAAAGCCCGCAGTGCACGGTGATGAAATCCACGCCCTGGCGGGCCTGTTTTTCAATTTCCGCAAAAAGGTCGTCGGGCTGCATGCTGCTGATGTCACGCTCGGCGTCCAGGATCTGCTGGCCCACGGCATACATGGGCACCGTGCCCAGGGGCAGGGGGCAGGCCTTGAGCATGCCCGCGCGGATGGCGTCCAGGTCTCCGGCGATGGAAAGATCCATGACCGTGTCGGCCCCAGCGTCCAGGGCGGCCTTGATTTTGCGGTTTTCGGTTTCCGGGCAGTTGCAGAGCGGCGACGTGCCGAGGTTGGCGTTGACCTTGATCCGGGACGGCTGGCCCACCAGAATGGGCTTGAGGCCGTCATGGGCCGGGTTGCCCAGAAGCACCATGCTGCCTTCTTCCAGGGCGCTGGTGATGCTTTCCGGGGTCAGGCCTTCCTCCTGGGCCAAGGCGGACAGATGCCGGTCGAGCAGGCCGCGCAGGGCGGCGTTTTTTGAACAGAGCGAAGATGTCATGGGTGCCTCACGGTTTGTGACGCAGGGCGCAAAAAAAGCCACAACCTGCGGGAAAGCGGGTGCGGCCTCAGCTTCCCTCCGGCAGTGCGAACTGCGTCAGGTTCATAGGGTCTGGGTCTGGTTCCCCACTCTCAGCCGCCCTGAACGCGCTCTCGCAAAGCGTGTTCCGCGCGGCTCCCCTAGCTCGGGTTTTCTATAGCGTGGCCCCGTCGCCCTGTAAAGGACTTTAGCGCGGCCCGGCAGTGGAAAATGCCGGGCCGCGCCTGCGTGAGAACAAAGCTGGAAATGCTCTACGCCCCGCCCTGCGCGCCCCCGCGGCCCAGCCAGAGGCGCAGTTTCAGGCTGAGCACCTGCGGATCAATGGGCTTGGTGATATGGTCGTTCATACCCGCTTCCAGGCTTCTTTCACGGTCGCCGCTCATGGCGTGGGCCGTCATGGCGATGATCGGCGGGGACGCGGGGCCAACGCCCGGCAACGCGCGGATGCGCCGGGTGGCGGTCAGACCGTCCATGACCGGCATCTGGATGTCCATGAAGATCAGGTCAAAGGGCTGTCGGCGGCACAGTTCCACGGCCTCGGCCCCGTCCTTGGCCAGGGTGACCCGCATGCCCAGGGCCTCCAGAAGATTGGAGGCCACTTCCTGGTTGATTTCATTGTCTTCGGCCAGCAGGATGTGCGCGCCCGCCATGGAGCGCATGTCGGCGGGCTCATCCTGGTCTCTGGCCCCGCGTACGGGGATGAGAGCGCGGTCAAGCCCCAGGGCTTCCACAATGGCGTTGTGCAGCGAGGCGCGCCAGACCGGCTTGGAGAGAACGCGCGTATTGCGGTCCGCCCCCGGCGTTTCGTGACGCCGGCCCGCATTGAAGGCCGGAACCAGCAGCAGCCGGGGCAGCGCGCCGCCGCTGAGCCGGCCCAGGGCCGCGACACAGTTCTGGCCGTCTTCTTCCGGCAGGTTCTGGTCCACAAGGGCCAGATCAAAGGGCGCGCCCTCCGCTTGGGCCGCCCGGGCCGCATCCAGCGCCGCCGCGGCGGAATCCACGGAATGCGCCGTCATGTTCAGGCCGTCCAGCAGGCGTTCCAGCACACCGCGGGCCGCTGCCGAGCCCGTGGCCAGCAGGACGCGTCTGCCGCGCAGTTCCGGCGGGGCCGGATCCGCCATGGCCTCGTCCGTCAGGCCGAAGACGGCGGTAAAGCTGAACGTGCTGCCCGCGCCCGCTTCGCTCTCCACCCAGATGCGGCCGCCCATCATGCTCACCAGCCGCTGGCAGATGGCAAGACCCAGACCGGTGCCGCCATAGCGCCGGGTCGTGGAAGTGTCCACCTGCTGGAAGGGCTGGAAAAGCAAGCCGGTCTGTTCCTTGGTCAGGCCTATGCCCGTGTCGCGCACATCCACCTGCAGGCGGGCCTGTTGGGCGTCTTTGTCCAGAAGGCGCACGCTGACCGTCACCGAACCATGGCTGGTGAATTTGAGGGCGTTGTTGGCCAGATTGGTCAGCACCTGCGAAAAACGCAATTTGTCGCCCACCAGCATGTAAGGCACGTCCGGCGCCACATCGAAGAGCAGCTCCAGGCCTTTCCCCGCAGCGCTGAAACTAAGCAGATCCGCAAGGTTTTCCAGTATTTCCGAGAGCAGGAAGGGCTCGTTTTCCATGGTCATGCGGTCGGCTTCGATCTTGGAGAAATCGAGAATGTCGTTGAGCAGGCCCAGCAGATTGCGCGCGGCCTGCCGGGTGCTTTCCAGATAGTGTTTCTGGCGGTCGTCCACGCGGGTCTGGAGCAGCAGGTGGGTCATGCCCAGAATGGCGTTCATGGGCGTGCGGATTTCGTGGCTCATGCGCGCCAGAAAGTCGCTTTTGGCGCGGGTGGAGGCCTCCGCCGCCAGGCGTGCGGCATTGAGTTCGGTGATGTCCTGAAGCCAGATCAGCAGGGCCGGATTGCCCCGGTAGTTGACGGGACTGACGCTGGTCAGGGTTTCCAGAAGCGGGCCGTCCGGAGCGTCCAGGCGGCGGATGGTCATGGGCGCGTTGACCGTCGGCCGGCCCTGCCGGGCTTCGGCGCAGAAATCGCGATAGGCCTGGTAATCCGCCCAGATGCCCGAGCAGTCCTCCCCGGCGGCCAGGCCCGCCAGCCGTTGCGCCGAGGGATTGAACATGCGCGCCTTGTCCTCGCCGGAGCAGATCAGCATGGCCGAGGGCGCGGCCTTCACCACGGCGCTCAGAAGCTGCCGCTCGTTTTCCAGAATGTTTTCATAGGCGCGGATTTTGCGCAGATCGTGCAGCGAGGCGAAGTAGCCCAGGCCCAGGGGGGAGGTCAGCCGCACCAGCACCGCCTCGCAGGGCAGAAGTGTGCCGTCGGCGTGGCGGCATGTCCAGCTCGTGTGCACCATGCCCTTTTGGTCGCAGAGGGAAAAAATATCCTCCAGGGCCTGAAGCGTGGTCGTGCCGTCCTCCTGCACGGTCGGCTGAAATTCCTTGATGCGCGCCAGCACCTCTTCCTTGGAGGACGCGCCCAGCCATTTGACCGCCGCTGCGTTGCAGGACTGAAGCTTGCGCTTTTCATCCCAGATGAAAAAGGCTTCTCCGGCGCTGTCAAAAATGATGCGCTGCCACAGTTCGCTTTTGTAGGCCTCGCCGACGTCGTGGAAAGCCAGGATGGAGCCGGTGGCCGCGTTCTCTTCCAGAATGGGCGCGATGCTGCCGCTGACCAGGACGATGTCGCCGCTTTTGTGCAGAAAGGATTCCAGAGTGAAGCGCATTTCGTCCGAGCCCAGCCGCGCCCGGCAAAGCGTGCAGCTTTCGCGCGGATTGTGCGAGCCGTCCGGACAGAACGGATGCAGGGTTTCGTGCAGGTTTCTGCCGATCAGCTCGTTTTCCGCATAGCCCAGCATATTCTGGGCGGCGCGGTTGGCAAAACTGATGTTTCCTCCGGTATCCACGCCGATGATGCCGTCGCTGGTGGCGTTGAGCAGGCGCAGGCTGTGCGCCTCGGAGGCGTGCAACTGGCGGGTGCGTTCGTCCCCGCGCTGTTCCAGATCGTCGGCCAGCCGCTGAAGTTCATTTTGCGCCTTGTCGCGCTGGTCGATGCGCCGCAGCAGTTTCACGCTGAACCAGACCACGCCCAGCATGCAGAGCAGGGCGAAGAGAAGGTGCACAAGGGTGATTTTGCCGCTCAGCACATCGTGCATGCGGGCCATTTCTTCCAGCGGCGGGCTGACGCTGAGCCCGCCGAGCACGTCGCCCTCCTTGTGCTCCCGCGCCGAGTGGCAGGTCAGGCATTGCTGTTTGGCCCGCAGAGCGTGGATCAGGCGGATGCGCTCCTGTCCGTCCGTTTTTTCCAGGCTGAGTTTTTCCTCGCCGCCGGTCCGGATCAACTCCTCCAGGGCGGCCGCTTCCCACGGGTCGGCCCGGTTATCGGGCCGGATGGGCTTGAGGCTGACCAGCCGTCCCCGGCCGGTGGAGGCTTCCATCCAGCGTTCCTGCACCAGCCGGAAGGCATAGGCCGGGTTGATGCGGGTGACGGTGATGCCGTCAGGCAAGGTGAAATCGCGGTTTTTCGGAGGCAGCCAGGGATTGGGAGGCGTGCCGGGGGTCACGGGCGCGTAAATGCCGTCGATATCGGACACCCAGGCGCGCAGGGCCAGATCCTTGCTGATGGACAGATGGGTCAGCCTGATGGCGTGGCTGCGGGCCTGATCGGCGAGCAGAACGGAAAAGTTCCAGCAGGAAAAAGCGGCCAGAGCCAGAATGCCCAGACAGAGGGCCCCCGCACCCAGCAGGATGCGACGGCGTTCCGTCTGGGAGAATGTCTTGGCTGGGCGCGTAACGGCCATATCATCCTCCCGGCAGGGGGACTGTAAATGGAGCGCATCCGCTACGAAAGTGGACAACAAGGGCTGTGGACAGCAATAAACGGGGGCAACGCGACTACCTTAGACCCTGGCGCGGCATCAGGCAAGTTTCCCGCGCGGCAGGGCCGCCGCATCTGATCTGGAAAAGACGGAGAGGAGAAAAGCGCACTTGTTTCAGTATTTCCGTAACATGGCGGTTATGTTGTAAAACCCGTCTTACTCTCCATGTCCATACGCTCCCCCTCGCTGACTGGCACATCTCCGTTCATTGGTAATGCGTGCTTTGCCCGCATGAAAAAACGCCGATTTCGCAAAATTCCCGCAATGCCGGCCGTTCCTTGGTTGCGCCGGTGGCCTTCGCGCGGATCAGGAAAGTACGGAACGGCCGCGCGCGGCGAAGCGTCTTGCAATCCCCCTCCGCCTGGAATACATCACATTAATGCAGCGCAAGCGTTTGTTCAGCCCCCTTACCTGGCCGGTCTTTTCCTTTCTGGGGGCCATTGCCGTGGGCACGGCGCTGCTCTGCCTGCCGCCGAGCTGGCATCCGGGCAGGGAACTGCAAACCCTGGACGCCTGCTTTCTGGCTACCTCGGCGGTCTGCGTCACCGGCCTCACGCCCGTGGACATCAGCTCCGTGCTCAGCCCCTTCGGCCAGGGCGTGCTGCTTTTTCTGATCCAGTTGGGCGGCCTCGGCGTCATGACCTACACGAGCATCATCTTCCTGCTCTGGCGCAGTTCTGTCCCCTTCACCAGCCGCGAGGCGGTCAGCCAGGCCCTGCTGGGCGGCGACTTCAATCTGGCGGCCTTTCTGCGCCAGGTGCTGGCCCTGGTTTTCGGCATCGAAGCTCTGGCCGCCGTGCTGCTCTACCTGCACGATCCCCACTTCTTCCACCCCTTCAGCGCGGTGTTCCACGCGGTTTCGGCCTTCTGCAACGCGGGCTTCGCCCTGAGCCCCGACAATCTGATGCCCTTCCGCGACGACCCGGTGGTCAATCTGGTCATCGCGGGCAGCGTCATTCTGGGCGGCATCGGCTTCGCCGTGCTGCGAGAGTTGCTGGGCCTGCTCAGCGGCGGCAGGCTGGGCGCGCCGGTGCGCCGCCTGAGCCGTTTCAGCCGCCTGGTCGTCAAGACCAGCCTGTTTCTGATTGTGGTCGGCACGGTGCTGATTTTCTGCATTGAATTCTTCCGTGCTGGCAATGAGCAGAGCGTGGGCGACGGCTTCGACCTGGCCATCACCTCCTTTTTCCAGTCCGTGATCGCCCGCACCGCGGGCTTCAACAGCGTGGACATGGCCGCCCTGAGCGAGGCGAGCCTTATGGTGCTCATGGCCCTGATGTTCATCGGCGCGGGGCCGGGTTCCTGCGCGGGCGGCATCAAGGTGGTGACCTTCCGGGTGCTGGCGGGATACGTGGCCGCCCAGTTTCGCGGCGACCGCCAGATCGTGCTGGAACAGCGCGGCGTGCCCAGGGAAATCGTCACCCGCGCCCTGACCCTCTTTTTTCTCTATTCCATGCTCATCGCGGTTTCCACCTTTCTGCTGAGCATCACGGAAAACGGCATCCTGCACCGCACCGGGCGCGAGGGCGTGAGCATGCTGCGCCTGCTTTTCGAGACGGTGTCCGCTCTGGGCACGGTGGGCCTGTCCGTTAATCTGACCCCGGATTTGAGCGCGGAAGGAAAGATGATTATCATCTTCAACATGTTCGCCGGGCGGGTGGGCCTGCTCAGCCTGCTCATGGCCGTGCAGAGCCTGCAGCCCCGGAAGGCGTATACCGTCGCCGAGGCCCAGCTCCCCATCGGTTAGCGGGCCTGGGCATTTGGCCCTTTTGGCGCGGGCCGCGTTAAGCTCGTTTTTTACTGCGGTCGAGTAGGGTAAGACGACACTCCCTTCATAAAAAACTTGCCTTTCTTGTCAGCGACGAAAAATCCGACTGTTTCAGATGTAGAAAGAAGGAAAAGACATGCCGGAAAAGAAACTGGAAATCGGGATCATCGGCCTCGGCAAGTTCGGCCTGCGCATGGCCACCACCCTGGTTTCCCTGGGGCATACCGTGGTGGGCATCGACATGTCCGAAGCCCGCGTGCAGCTGGCCGAGGAAGCCCTCAATTCGGTCTACAAGGCCGACGCCACCAATATCAGCGTGCTGCGTTCCCTGCACATGCAGGATCTGGACTGGGTGGTGATCAGCGTGGGGCAGAGCGTGGAACAGTCCCTGAACGTCACGCTCAACGTGCAGGAGCTGGGCGGCCCCAAGATTCTGGTCAAGGCCTCCAATGAGGAGCACCGCAAGATTCTCCAGCGCCTGCACGTGGACCGCGCTCTGGTGCCGGAAACCGACGCCGCGGTCATGGCCGCCCACCAGCTCACCTATCCGGGCATGCTGGACCTGATTCCCAAATACGGCGGCATCGCCATTCAGGAATTGCGCGTGGAGCAGTGGGACGGCAAAACCCTGGTGGACCTCAATCTGATGCAGCGCTTCAACGTGATGGTCATGGGCATCCGCCCGGTGGGGGAGCATTCCTTCATCTTCGTGCCCCCGGCGCGCACGGTGCTGCACAGCGGCGACACCCTGGTGGTGGCCGGGCGGGCGGATTCCATGGGCGATCTGCAGCCCTGAGCGCCGCATCCCCTTTCGCAAGTCATGAAACAGCGTCCCGCGAATTTTCGCGGGATGCTGCGGTTATGGAGAGGCCGGAGGAACCGGCCGGAAGGAGCGGGCCTCAGCGCTGCGTGGCGGTGGGCAGATCTTCCCAGAGCACGGCGGCCACATGTTCCTCGGGGTGGTGCCGGGTGACCAGGCTCACGCCGAACACGCCCAGCGCGCTGAAAATGAAGCCGAACAGGGTTTGGTCAAAAGAGATGCCCAGATAGGGCCAGACCAGGGTGGAGATAAGGCCGCCCAGCATGCCCGCCAGCACCCCGGCGCGGGTGAGGCGGCGCCAGAGCATGGTGGCCAGGAAGGGCAGCACGATGGTGGTGGCCGTCAGGCGTAGCGCCCACTGGTAGATGGCGATGATGCCCGTGAAATTGAAGGCCACCCACAGGGCGGCCAGGGCCACCAGCGCCACGGTGAGGCGCGAAACCAGCATGAGCCGCTTGTTGTCGGCCTTGGGGTTGATGAGCTGGCGGTAGAAGTCATGGGTCAGGTTGGACGAGCCCTGCAGAATGAAGGAGTCGGCCCCGGTCACCAGAGCGGCGAGCAGGGCGCAGTAAATCAGGCCGCCCACATAGGGGGGCAGCAGATCGCGGGTTACCGTGGAAAAGATCAGGTCCGGGTTGATGTCCGCGGGCAGGAACTGCCGGGCGGACAGGCCGATGAGAATGGGGCAGACAAAGACGCCGCAGCAGATCAGCACGCCCAGAGTGTTGGCGTTGAGGGAGACCTTTTCGGACTTGGCGGCGAAGATGCGCTGCCAGGAGGACTGCCAGACCAGATAAAAGGGGCCCACCGAAATGAAGAACATGGCCACTTCTTTCGCGCCGTATGGCCCGGAGGGTGAGAGGAATTCCGGCGGGGTGGCGGCCAGCATGGGGCCCATGCCTCCGGCCAGACTCACGGCGGCCACGGCCAGGATGATGATGCCCGCGACAATCAGCACGGCCTGCAGGGCGTCGGTGACGATGGTGCCGGGCAGGCCGCCCAGTACGGTGAAGGCCAGCACCAGCACCGCCGAGAGGATCAGCGCGGCGTGTATTTCCATGCCGAAGCAGGCTGACCAGATGGTGGACATGGCCAGATACTGCATGGCGGTGGTGGGGATGGAGTAAACCACGGCCGAGAGCAGGGAGGGGATGATGCCCACGCGCACGCCGAAACGCTGTCCGAAAAGATCGGCCAGGGTATAGAGGCGCTGGCGGCGCAGAGCCCGGCCGAAGGCCAGGATCAGGATGAGGGTGAAGATGACGCTGGCCAGGCTGAAGCGGATGTAGCCCGACGCGCCCACCTGGAAACCCAGACCCACGGTGCCGATAAAGACCGACGCGCCGCACCAGGTGCTGATCACCGTGCCCACAATGGGCCAGAAACCCATGCTCCAGCCGCCGATGAGATAGTCGTCGGCGCTCTTCACTTTCAGGAAATAGTAAAAGCCGATGCCGAACATAATCAGGAAGTAGACGATGATATAGCCGAGATACCAACCCATGGAATCCTCCTCATGGTCCTGCCGCCAACCTTCCGGGGCGGCTTGTCACTGGGGCGCGTCAATCCTTCAGACAACCCCGGGCCGGGCGGCCCATGCTGATCACGGAGACAATTTTGACGTCGCGGATTTCTTCCGGCGGCACGGCGCGCGGGTCGGCGTCCAGCAGGGTGAAGTCGGCCGCTTTGCCGGGTTCGATGCTGCCCCTGTTCCGCTCCTCGAAGCACATGGCCGCCGCATATGTGGTGTAGGCGCGCAGGGCGTCCAGAACGCTCACCCGCTGATCCGCCCCCAGCAGACGCCCCGCGCGGGTGCGCCGGTTCACGGCCGTGTGGATGGATTGCATGGTCATCTGCGGCAGCACCGGGGTGTCGGCGTGCAGGGAAAAGGGAAGACCCAGGCGCACGGCGCTGCCGCAGGGGTCGATGCGCGCGGCGCGTTCCGGCCCGAGAAAGACGTCGTGGTGGCGGTCGCCCCAGTTCCAGACGTGCAGGCCGAAGAAGGAGGGCCACAGGCCCGCGGCCTTCATGCGCGCCAGTTGCGCGTCCGAGGCCATCTGGCAGTGGATGAGCAGATGGCGCGGGTCAGCGCGGGGAAAGCGGGCCTGGGCTTTTTCCACGGCCTGGATGGCGGCCTCGATGGCGCCGTTGCCGTTGCCGTGGATGACGGCTTGCTGGCCCGCGCTGTGAGCCTTGAAGACCAGGGCCTCCAGTTCGTCCTGGGGGATGATGGTGGCGGGGCGTATTTCGGGGCGGCTGTGATAGCCTTCGGGCACGGCGGCGGTATAGGCCTGGATGGAGCCGTCCGTGAGCAGTTTGATCCCGTGGAAGCGCAGCAGGGGCGAACCGGCGCCGTCCAGCAGGCCGCTTTCCAGCGCCTGCTCGAACCGGTCCGCGTATACGGGCAGATGCAGATGGAGGCGCAGGCTGCCTTCCCGTTCCAGATCGGCCAGCGCCGCGCCGAGCATGTGGGGCGTGAGGCCGCCCAGGCCCGCGCCGCCGCCGATGCAGGCCGTGAAGCCCTGGGCGTTGTAGTGGTCCACCGCGGCGAGCAGCCCCCGCTTCAGGCTTTCGGGTGTCACGGGCGGCAGTTTGTCCAGTGCCGCCAGGGCCGCGCCTTCGGTGACCAGGCCGTTGGGACGGCCGTTTTCGCAGACGATGTCGATATTGTCCGAGGGCCGGTCCAGGGGAATGCCCAGCAGGTCGTACATGCGGCTGTTGATGTAGGCCGCGTGGATGGAGATGTGCAGCAGCACGGCGGGCTTGTCCGGAAAAAGCGCGTCCATCTCGGCCAGATCCGGGCCGCGCCGCTCGGCAATGGCGGTGTCGTCAAAGCCGTAGCCCATGGGAATGGGCAGGTCGTGGAGCTGATCATGGCGGCGCAGAATGTCCAGAGCCGAGGCCAGATCGGCTGTGCCGCCGCAGTAGGCGTAGGGAGCCCAGGCGGCGAGCAGGTCAGGGTGGCTGTGCGTGTCGATGAAGCCGGGATAGACGACGAGACCGTCCAGGTCCGTTTCCCGCAGGCGCGGTCCGCCCAGGCCGCGCAACTCCGCCGCCCCGCCTACAGCCTCAATGCGGTCGCCCGCCACCAGAACCGCATCGGCCCGGCTGTCCTCCGCGTCCAGCGTGACGATGCGGCCGTTGTAATACAGCCTTTTTTCGCAACAGTTCATGTGGCACCTCATGTGAAGCGGATTTCAGACCGCGCGGAGAACCGTCGAGGCGCTCCGGCAGCCCTTGTTCCTCTTTCAGCAAGGGGGGTGCCAGAAAGTAGTAAAAGTAATATTCAATTAAAATAAATAGTTAGTTTCGATTGGTGTGAGGCCGGGCGCATTTTGTCTGAGATTTTATTCAGAACTTGTCTCTGATTTTAAATATGTATAAGATTTTATCCAAAGCGGCGCAGATGTCGCTTGAAGGAATTCGCCATGCTCTTGCCCGTCCAAGCCGCCCATGTTCTGGCCCTGTATCTCGCTCCCCGCCCTCTGAACGCCGAGGAACTGCACTGGCTCACGGGAGAATGCGCGCGGCCGGACGACACGGCCTGGAACGCGCTGGAACGCCTGCATGTGGCGGAGTGCCTGCCGGGCGACGCGCCGCGCTGGCGGGCGGGTCCCTCGGCCGGGGCTTTCGTGCGCGCGCGTCTCTTTGCAGATATCTGGCCGCCGGAGCACCGGGCCTGCGCGCTGCGGAGCCTGCTCCGGGACGGGGCCGGGCCGCGCGAGTGCGTGGAGATTCTGCGCGACGCCTGGACCAGGAGCCGCGCGGATGCGGAACTGGCGCCCCTGCTGGAAGTGCTGGTGGCCTTTCTGATGCGCTGGTGCGCGCGGCGCGGCGCTGATCCGGCCGCTCTGGACGGCGACTTTCTGAATCTGCTTTTCGCCCTGCAAAGCTTTCCGCTGAGTTCCCTGTCCCTGCTGCGCAAGATTCTGCGCCTCACGGCCCGCGCCCACCGCATGGCGCGCAACAGCGGCAACGAGCGCTTCACGGCCATGCTGCTGCTTTCGCGTTTCTATCTGCATGTTTTTGTGGGCAACAATTCCAGCCGGCTGGCCGACAGGCTGGAAAGCGCCCTGAACACGGCCAGAGGCTTTCTGGGGCCGGAAGACGACAGCCTTCTGCCGCTGTTTGAAGGGCAACTGGCCTATATGCGCGGAGAGCTCAAAAAGATCATTGCCTGTTTCAACCGCTGCTCCGACGACATGGCTTGGTGTTACCGGCGCTTTTACGACACGCTGGGCGTTTGTGCCCTGTTCAGCGCGGGCTATCTGCACCAGTTCCATTTCGCCCTGGGCAGTGTGGAGCATTTTCAGCGCAAGGCCGTACTGGCGGGGGACGAGCTCACGGCGGCCATGTTCCGGAGCAATTCCTGCTTCCTGCTGCTGCGCAAGGGGGACAGAAAGCGCATGCGGGCCGTGCTGCGCGGCCTGGAGGCCACGCCGCTCTATGAGGAGCATGCCATCGTGCATTCCCACGTCACGCGGGCGCATGCCCTGCTGTTCTTCGTGGAGGGCGACGCGCGGGGCGCGCACGCCCTGCTGGACGCGCAGACCCGGCGGCTGCTGGCGCGGGGCGGCAAACCCGTGACCTTCAAGGACCCTCTGGTACTGGACATGCTGTATGTTTTCTCATGCCACGGCTTTCCGGCTGTCCCCGGCTATGATGCCGCGTCCCTGGTGCAGAGTTTTTTGCAGGGAGCCAATCGGCATCTGAAGGCCACGGCATTGCGCATCCGGGCGCTGCAAGAACTTGAGGCGGGCGCGCCGCCGCGCGAGGCCGTGGCCCTGCTGCGGCAAAGCTTTGAAATTTGCCGTTCCCTGGGCGATCCGCAGAGCCTGGCGCTCACAGTCCACACTCTGGCTCAGGCCTGTGAGCGCGACGGAGATGCCGGGGAAGCCCGCCTGCTGAGCGGCATGGTGCGCGAGGCCACGGGGCGGGATCTGCGCGGCGTCAGCTACCATGAGGCTTGCAGGACCTGCATGGAGGTGCGCCCGGCGGCTTTTGAGCTTTTCGGCGCGGCCCTGCCCGAAGAGAACGTGGCGGACAAGAGTGTGGCCGAGCGCTGCCACGCCATTTTCAGCGGGCTGGCCATGCCCGACACGCGCGAGGAGGCCCTGCATCTCTTCGTGCGGGCGGCTATGGACGTCTTCCGCCAGGAACGGGGCGGCCTTTTCCACCCCGGAGACGGGGGCGAGCCGCGTTTCGCGCACATCGTCAATGTGTCCGACCTGGAACTGCGTTCGCTGGGCATGCGGCCCTGCCTGAACTGGCTGGCCGCAGCCGCGCGGGAAAGCCGCCGTCCGGTGCTCTGGCACGAGCGCCACGGCCTTGTGCTGCGTCTGGCCGGAACCGGCGCGGAGGCCTGGCTGTTGTGGCTGGACAGCGTCTACGCGCCCCAGGCCTTTTCCGAAATCCCGGCGGAGGATCTCTTGCAGGGCGCGCGCCTGCTGGCGGCGGAACTGCGCGCCATCCTGCGTCTGGAAAGCTTCAGGAAAAGGGAAATCACCCTTCAGCACGACAAATTACGTGACATTTTTCTGCGGGAGGACCGCAACGACTGCCTGGTGCTGCGCGAAGGCCTGCAGGATCTGCTGGCCCAGGTCGCCGGCGCGGCCGTCACGGACGTGCCCATCCTCATCTGCGGCGAGACGGGCGTGGGCAAGGAGATCATGGCCCGGCACATCCACGCCTCCAGCGGGCGGAGCGGGCCCTTTATTCCGGTGCACCCGGCAGGCATGGTGGAGAACCTTTTTGAAAGCGAATTTTTCGGGCATGAGCGCGGCGCGTTCACCGGCGCGATCAAGCAGAAGATCGGCCTGTTTGAAATGGCCGATCAGGGCACGCTGTTCATTGACGAGATCGGGGAGATGTCGCCCCTGGTGCAGACCAAACTGCTGCGCGTCCTGCAGGAGCGGCGTTTCATGCGCGTGGGCGGCACCAGGGAGCTGCATTCCCGTTTCCGGCTTATCGCGGCCACCAACCGCGATCTCTGGCAGGAGGTGCGCGAGCGGCGCTTCCGGCAGGATCTCTTCTACCGCATCGCCGCCTTTCCGCTGACCATGCCGCCCCTGCGCCAACGCAGACAGGACATCCTGCCCCTGGCCACCGCCTTCATCCGGCACTTTGCCCGCCGCTACGGCAAGACAGTCGCGCCTCTGCGCGAAGATCAGGCCGGGGAACTGCTGGCCTATGACTGGCCCGGCAATATCCGTGAATTGCGCAGCCTGGTGGAGCGGGCCGTGATTCTGCACCGGGGCGGCGATCTGCCGTTGCTTTTCGGCCTCAGCGGCGATCCGGGGTTCGTCGGCATCAGGGGAAAGGAGAGCGGGGACGCGGACCCGGTTTTGCCGGAAGGCCCGTTCAGGCCCGAAAGCCTGCCGACCCTGGAAGAGGCGGAGGCGCGCTATCTGCGCAGGGTCATGGGCCTGACCGGAGGCAGGGTGCGGGGCGAAGACGGGGCCGCGGCGCTGCTGCGCATGAAGATACCCACCCTGTACGCCAAGTTGCGGCGGCACGGCATCGCCTGCGGGCGGGGATAGAGACTGTCTCACGAGCTGGATTGCCGTGTTATCTCCGCGTCGAACATCGCCTTTTATTCCAGTCGAGTACCATAAGAGTACACTCTCTGCATAAAAGGCCAGGGCAGACGCATCTCATTTCAGTTTTGCCGGTCTGTTATTTGTCGTGATTATCCGTCAAAACCGGCCTTTTCGGCGCCGGCGGCGTCATCTGGCGCTTTTCGCTGCTCACGTGCCTGAGTACATCTCTGCTCTCGATGCCCGTAAGCTCGCTACGCCTCGCCAACGGGCACGGCCCTTTGGGCCGCCTTCCGGTCGGTTTCCGCGCAAAAAGCGCCATTTTCCTTGCCCGCGCCGAAAAATCTTGCTTCAGCCGTTGCGACGCAGGAGCTTTAGCCGTAGGCGAGCTTGTGAGCCGTACGGATAAAGACAGCACTGCCAGCTACGGCTGAAGACAGCAATGAGTTACACGAAATTGTGTCCAGGGAAGGTAAGCCGCTGGCGCGGCAACGGCTAACGCATTTTTTAGGATTCTCCCGACACCAGCCATCCGCCTGCGCTTTGCTTCGGCGGAGCAGAGGCGGCTTTACCCCTTTTTGTCTGTTACTAGGCTATCTAGTCAATAAATAAAGATTTTTTAGATGCGTCTGTCCTGTGAGCTCCGCGCCATCACCTTGCGGCGCGGGCCGGACTGGCTTACCATGGGGCGCACCTCATTGTTCAGGGAAGCGCATGAAAAAAGACGTGATCTGTCCGCACTGCGGCAAAGCCTACAGTTGTTACCGCAATCCCACGCCCACCACGGACGTGGTCATTTACGAGCCGACGCGCGGGGTGGTGATTATCGCGCGGGCCAATCCTCCTTTGGGCTACGCGCTGCCCGGCGGCTTCATCGAGGAAGGCGAGCAGGCCGAGGCCGCCGCCGTACGCGAAATGCGCGAGGAAACCGGCCTGGACGTGGAACTGACCGGTCTGCTGGGCGTGTATTCCCGCCCGGACCGCGACCCGCGCCAGCACACCCTGAGCATGGTCTTCACCGGCAGGCCGCGTGATCCCCTGGCCCTGCGCGCCGGGGACGACGCGGCCCAGGCCGCTTTTTATCCCCCGGACGCTCTGCCCGAACCCCTGGCCTTTGACCACGCCCGCATTCTGGCCGACTTCCGCGAGGTTCTGGCCGGGCGGCGGACCCTGGGCGCGGTGGAGCCCTTGGCGCGGGAAAGGAACAGCTGATGGGCTACGCCAATCTGAGTCAGTGCCTGGCGGACCTGGAGGCCCAGGGCCAGCTCAAACGCGTGGACGCGGAGCTGGACCCGTATCTGGAACTGGCCGCCGTGCAGCGCCGGGCCTTCCGGGCCAAGGCTCCGGCCCTGCTGTTCACCAGGGTCAAGGGCACGCGCTTTCCCATGCTGGCCAATCTCTTCGGCACGCATGAACGTCTGCGTTATATTTTCCGGGACAGCCTGCGGGCCGTGGACGCCGTGCTGGCGGCCAAGGCCGATCCCATGGCGGCCCTGCGGCGGCCCTGGCGTTCGCTGCCGGCGTTGCCCGGCCTGGTCCATATGCTGCCGCGCGTCAAACGCGTTCAAGGCCGTGACGGCGGGCGGGGCGGCAGGGCTCCGGTGCTGGAATGCAGTTGCAATCTCGCGGATCTGCCGCGTCTGACCTGCTGGCCCCGGGACGGCGGTCCCTTTATCACCCTGCCCCTGGTTTATACCGAAGATCCCGACCGTCCCGGCCTGAACGCTTCCAATCTGGGCATGTACCGGGTGCAGCTGGCGGGCAACGCCTACGCGCCCGATGAAGCGGGCCTGCACTATCAGATCCACCGGGGCATCGGCGTGCACCATGCCCATGCTTTGGCCCAGGGCCGGGAACTGCCGGTGCACGTCTATGTGGGCGGGCCGCCCGCGCTCAGCGTGGCCGCGGTGATGCCCCTGCCCGAAGGCCTTTCCGAACTGCGCTTCGCGGGGCTGCTGGGCGGACGCCGCATGGCCCTGGCCCGCTGCCCGGGTCTGCGCCTGCCCGTTCTGGCCGAGGCGGATTTCTGCATCAGCGGGCGTCTCGTGCCGGAGCTCAAGCCCGAGGGGCCCTTCGGGGACCATGTGGGCTATTACAGCCTGCGGCATGATTTCCCGGTGCTCAAGGTGGACGCCGTGCATCACAGCCGGAACGCGGTCTGGCCCTTTACGGCCGTGGGCCGTCCCCCGCAGGAAGATACGGTGTTCGGTGACTTCATCCATGAACTCACCGCGCCCCTGGTGCCGCAGGTTTTTCAGGGCGTGCTCGAGGTGCATGCCGTGGACGTCGCCGGGGTGCATCCCCTTCTGCTGGCGCTGGGCAGCGAGCGCTACACGCCCTATGAGGCGCAGCGCAAGCCGCGCGAACTGCTCACGGCGGCCCTGCACCTGCTGGGCGCCACCCAGACCGCCCTGGCAAAGTACGTGCTGCTGGCCGCGCATGAGGATGCGCCCGGCCTGCGCGCCCGCGACGTGCCCGCCTTTCTGCGGCATGTGCTGGAGCGCGCCGACTTCAGCCGCGATCTGCATTTTCTGACCCGCAGCACCAGCGACACCCTGGATTACACGGGTAGCGGTCTGCACGAGGGTTCCAAGCTGATCTGGGCCTCGGCCGGGGAAAAGCGGCGCGAACTGGCCCTGGAGCCGCGCGCCCTGCCGGACCTGCCCGAGGGCTTTTCCGAAGCGCGCGTGGCCGGGCCGGGGATGCTGGTTTTGCGTGGCCCGGCGCATAGCCTGGAGCGCGGCGAACCGGACCCGCGTCTGGAAGACCTGGCCCGCTGCCTGGAGGCCTGGCCCAATCGCGAAGGCTTTCCGCTGGTGGCGGTGGTGGACGATCCCGCTTTCTGCGCCGCCGGTCTGGACAATTTCCTCTGGGTGGTCTTCACCCGCTCGGACCCGGCCACGGACAGCTACGGCGCGCACGCTCAGACCCGCGCCAAGCACTGGTCCTGCGCCGCGCCCCTGATTCTGGACGCCCGCCTCAAGCCTTTTCATGCCCCCCCATTGGAAGAGGACCCGGCCGTCACGCGCCGGGTGGAGGCGCTGGCAGCGCCCGGCGGGCCTTTGCATGGATACTTTTAATTCGGGGGAGGCAACTTCATGAAAATCGCTTTACTGCAGTGCAACAGCGTCACCGGCGACGTGGCCGGCAACCAGACCCGCATTCTGGAGGCCGCGCGCCGGGCCGCCGAGGCCGGGGCGGACCTTTGCGTCACGCCGGAACTGGCCCTTTGCGGCGTGACTCCGGGCCACTATCTGTGCGCCGCCGATTTCGCCCAGGGCTGCCGCGCGGCCCTGCAGAATCTGGCCGACGCCCTCAAGGACGGGCCGCCGCTTCTGGTGGGCGCGCCGGTGCCCAGCGTCTATGCCGTCGGCCTGCTCTCCAATGCCGGTGTGCTGGTGGACAAGGGCAAGTGGCAGGTGATTTCGCGCAAGGTCTATCAGAATATGGGCCGGAGCGGCGGCCAGGGCGACGACGTGCGCTATTTTGACCGCGGCGTGTCCTGCGGCATTCTGACTCTGGGCGGCTGGCGGCTGGGCGTGGTTCTCTGCGAGGACGCCGTGGCCGAGGAAGGCGCTTTCTGGCAGACCCAGTACGCCAGCGGGCACAACCCGCTTATGGAGCTGATCCAGCGCGGGGTGGACGCCGTCGTGCACATGGCGGCCGCGCCGTTCTGCGTGGGGGCGCAGGAGGCGGGCGAGCACATGCTTTCACACGTGGCGGCCCGGCATCACGTGCACCTTTTTTCGGTCAATCTGGTGGGCGGCAACGACAGCCGCATCTACAACGGGCAGAGCCTGGCCTTTGACCCCACCGGCCAGTTGCTGGCGCGGGGCAAGGCCTTTGCCGAGGATGTGCTGGTGGTGGACACGGCCGGTCACGGCGCGGACGCGGTGGAAGAACTCTGCCAAAGCGCCGAAGAGGCCGAGTGGCGCGCCCTGACCCTGGGTACGCGCGACTTTGTGCATAAATGCGGCGCGCAGCGGGCCATTGTGGGCCTGTCCGGCGGCATGGATTCGGCCCTGGTCTGCTGCATCGCGGTGGAGGCTCTGGGCGCGGGCAACGTCACCGGCGTGCTGATGCCCTCGCCCTACAGCAGCGAGGGTTCGCTGACCGACGCCCGCCAACTGGCGGACAATCTGGGCGTGACCACCGTGACCCTGCCCATCGAACCCCTGATGCGCGCCTTTGAGGCAGCGCTCAAACCGGGTCTGGATCTTTTCCCGCCCTATGAGGGGGAGGTGACTTTTGAGAACGTGCAGGCCCGCATCCGGGGCACGCTGCTGACCTCCCTGGCCAACCGGGCCAAAGCCCTGGTGCTGAACACCGGCAACAAGAGCGAAGGGGCCATGGGCTACTGCACCCTTTACGGCGACGCCGTGGGCGCGCTGGGGGTTATCGCGGACCTGACCAAAACCCAGGTCTACGCCGTGGCCCGCTGGTACAATACATACCGGGGCGCGGAAATCATTCCCCAAAATGTTTTCGACAAGGCCCCATCCGCCGAATTGCGCCCCGGCCAGAAAGACGCGGACAGCATCCCGCCCTACGAGGAGCTGGATCCCGTGCTGGAGGCCCTGCTGGAACCGCCGGCGGAGAGCGTGGACAAACCCCTCGACGACGTCTGTCGTGAGGTGCGCGACAAGCTGTTCCGGGCGGAATTCAAGCGCCGCCAGGAGCCGCTGGCCCTGCATGTGAGCCGGGTGCCCTTCGGCGCGGGCTGGCAGGCGCCGGTGGCCGGGCGTTATCGGCTGCCGTAAGGAACGCCGGCCCTGTGACGTCGCCCGGCTTTCCCCTTGAAGCCCGACGCGCAGTGGGGTAAAAACAGATTCCAAACAACGCAGTTCCATGAGTGGAGGATGTCATGGCGGAAGCACCGGAGAAAAACCTGGCCCTTGATATTGTACGCATCACCGAAGCCGCGGCCCTGGCATCGGCCCGCTGGCTTGGCCGGGGCGACAAGGAGGCCGGAGACGGCGCGGCGGTGGATGCCATGCGCATCAGCTTCGCCACCCTGCACATCGACGGCATGGTGGTCATCGGCGAAGGCGAAAAAGACCACGCGCCCATGCTCTACAACGGCGAAAAGGTGGGCATGGGCGACGGCCCCAGCCTGGACGTGGCCGTGGACCCGGTGGAAGGCACCAATCTGCTGGCTTACGGGCGGCCCAACGCCATTTCCGTGGTGGGCGTGGCTCCCAAGGGCAATATGTTCAATCCCGGCCCCAGCTTTTATATGCAAAAGCTGGTGGTTTCGCGAGAGGCGCGCGACGTCATTGACCTGGACGCGCCGGTTAAAGACAATCTGGTCAACGTGGCCAAGGCCATGGGCAAAAGCGTGCAGGACCTGGTGGTCTTCGTGCTGGACAAACCGCGCCATCAGCGTCTGATTGAGGAAATCCGCACAGCCGGAGCGCGCATCCAGCTGCAGACCGACGGCGATGTGGCCGGTTCGCTGATGGCTGTGGACCCGCGTTCCGAAGTGGACCTGATGATGGGCACGGGCGGCACCCCGGAAGGCGTGCTGGCGGCCTGCGCCATCAAGGGCATGGGCGGGCAGATTCTGGCCCGGCTGGACCCGCAGTCCTATGTGGAAAAAGAGGCCATCAACGAGGCCGGCATTGATTTGCGGGAAGTGCTTACAGTCAATGATCTGGTGCGCAGCGACGACTGCTTCTTCGCGGCCACGGGCATTTCCGGCGGCGATTTTTTGCGCGGCGTGCGGTACA
>ERZ506979.362-NODE-362-length-31676-cov-5.731792_pt1 | contig 31676 bp, 27 predicted proteins | sample MGYA00512887_ERZ506979 | MGnify/ENA metagenome assembly ERZ506979 | reverse complement strand
TTTATAATGGCTTCAAACAGCGGCTTCATGTCCGTGCCCTTTTCGTCCGGCTGGTTCATGGCGTAGCCGTCACGTGCGGAAGCGTAGACCACCGGGAAATCGAGCTGGTCTTCGTCTGCACCGAGCTCAATGAAGAGGTCAAGCACTTCGTCCACGACTTCAAGCGGACGTGCGCCCGGACGGTCGACCTTATTGACGACAACGACCGGCTTTTTGCCAAGACCAAGCGCCTTCTTTAAAACGAAGCGCGTCTGCGGCATACATCCCTCAAACGCATCGACAAGCAGCAGAACGCCGTCTACCATCATCAGAATACGTTCCACCTCACCGCCGAAATCGGCATGGCCCGGGGTATCGACAATATTGATTTTGATGTCATTGTACATGACAGCTGTGTTTTTGGAGAGGATCGTAATGCCGCGCTCACGCTCCAAATCACCGGAGTCCATGACGCGCTCGGTTACGGCTTCGTTGCTGCGGAAAACGCCGCTCTGGCGCAGAAGCTGGTCCACAAGGGTGGTCTTGCCGTGGTCAACGTGTGCAATAATGGCTACATTGCGCAAATTTTCTCTTTTTCCCATCTTTATCAATCCCTTTCTTTATCGTTCTTAACTTCAAACTGCTTCAAAAAATTCAAAACCGGCCCGCCGTTTTGCATGCGCGGGATACGGCAAAAAACGGATTAAAAACTCGGTTTGCTCGTTAACTGAAATATTATACCACTTTTCGCGCGTTTTGTGAATATGTTCCGCCTTGGCGAAACCGCTGAAATATTGGGTTTTTGCGTTTTTTCTTTTGTCCTGCTTTCCTTGACGGCGGGCTTTGTTCGTGCTATTCTTGTATTGATTTTGAAACAGAGGAGTGCAAAACCTTGAAGAGGATCTTGAATTTCGGCTCACTCAATACAGACTATGTTTATAAGGTCGACCATATTTTGCAGGGCGGTGAGACCATTCAAAGCGAAAGCCGCACCGTGTTCCCGGGCGGCAAGGGGTTAAACCAGTCCATTGCGCTTGTGCGGGCGGGGCTTTCCGTCTGCCATGCGGGGCTCATCGGCACGGACGGCGAGCACCTGCGCGATTTATTGAACCAAAACGGCGTAGATACCTCCCTCATCGAAACGCGCGACATGCCGGGCGGGCACACCGTCATTCAGGTCAGCCGAGAGGCACAGAACGCCATTCTGCTTTTCGGCGGCTCCAACGGGGCTGTGGATGAAGCATACGCCGACCGCGTGCTTGCGCAATTCGGCGCAGGCGACATTCTTCTGCTGCAAAACGAGATCAGCGCGCTGCCGTATATTCTTGAAAAAGCCCATGCGCGCGGCATGGAGATCTGGCTCAATCCGTCCCCGATGAACGAAAACGTTTTAAAGTGCAATCTGTCGCTCGTTTCCGTGTTCGTTTTGAACGAAGTGGAGGGCGAACAGCTGACCGGCACAAAGATTCCCACCGCTATTTTGGATAAGCTTCTTCAAAAATACCCGCACGCCGCCGCAGTCTTAACGCTCGGCAGTAAAGGCGCGTGGTACGCCAAAGAAGATAAGCGCGCGTTTGCCCCGGCGGAGCTTGTCCGTGCGGTCGATACCACCGCGGCCGGCGATACGTTTACGGGCTATTTCATGCGCGGTATGCTGGATGGGCTTTCGCCGAAAAAATCGCTGACCCTCGCGGCAAAAGCCGCTGCCATTGCGGTCTCGCGCCCCGGTGCCGCACCGTCTATTCCCCTATATGCAGAAGTTACGAACGAAAGGAACTGAAAATATGAGTGATTTCAGAGTTGCAGTACGCAGAACGAACGAGTGGGACGGCCCGTCCATGCTCAAAATTTACACACCCTACGTCGAAAAGACGCACTACACGCCCGACACCGAAGTGCCGACGCTTGCCGAGTACGTGCAGCGCATCGACACCTATACATACGGCCGTATGTGGATTCTGACGGAGATCAACAACCAGACGGCGGGATTCTGCTTTTTAACCGACCGCGATATTCCGAAGGACGACCTGTTCTCTGCCGACGCACAGCTGTACGTCTCCGAAAAATGTCTGCACAGCGGCGTGGGCACGTCTTTATACAGCCTGATGCTAGACATCATGCACTATGCAAATTACCGCCGCGTTACAGCGCACATCAATCTGCCGAACGATGCCGCCGTGGCATTCCACAAAAAGATGGGTTTTCACGAGGTCTCCGAAACGGACGGTGTTCTTTTAATGGAGCGCGCCATTGAGCCGGAAGACCCGAACGCAAAGCGCTTCACGAAAGCCTACCTCATTTTAGCGCAGGACTACGAGGCCGCGCGTGAGCACGCCGCCACATTTGTTAAAGAAGGTACGGTGGTATAATGGGCCCCTACGAATACGAAGTGGCGAGCATCGACGGCGACTACGCCGTTTTGCGCCGAACGGACAATGACACGCACGATGAAATTCTGGTCGCTCGCGCGCTTTTGCCGGAGGAGATCGACATCGGCACCGCGCTGCACTACGAAATGTTCACCTATTCCATCGTTTAACATTTAATTATTAGCAAAAATAGCCAAATATTTTTCCCATTGATTTGGGTAAACCGTTCATTGAACTCGCGCTGCTTTCTTGGTACAATGATACTTGTAAACTAACACGCAGCGAAGAGGTTCTACAAACGCGGTTTACCCTTATTTTCTACGGAACGGTTTACCTTAATCTTTTTTAGGAGTTGTTGTATCATGTCCAAACCGTCCGGTGCCATCGACATGACGCAGGGCAAACCGATCAACCTGATGCTTCGTTTTGCGCTGCCCATGATGATCGGCAGTATTTTCCAGTCGCTTTATTCCATGGTGGACTCCGCCGTGCTCGGCCGCTTCGTCGGCTCGCACGCGCTGGCCGCCATCGGTGCCACCACGTCCACAACGGGCCTCATCCTGCTGCTTGCAACCGGCGTGACGAGTGCCATTTCCATCGTGCTTTCGCAATACGTCGGCGCAAACGACACCGACCGCGTGCGCAAGGGAATTGTCGCCTCCGGGTGGATCACCCTTTTGCTCGGCGTTGTTCTGGGTCTCATCAGCGTTTTCGCCGCGCGGCCGCTCATGCAGCTTTTAAAAACGCCGGAAGACGTCATCGACATGTCAGTTTTATACATTCAGATTGTCTGCGGCTGCGGCATCGCACAGTTTGCATATAACGCCGCGGCATCTATCCTGCGCGCACTCGGCGACAGCAAAACACCGCTGTATTTCCTCATTCTGTGCTCCATTTTGAATGTTATCCTCGACCTCATCAGCGTCATCGGTCTCAACATGGGCGTTGCGGGTGTCGCCGTTGCAACGGTCGGCTCGCAGGCCATCTCCGCCGCCATCTGCATCCTCGTCATGTTCCGCAAATACCCCGATCTGATGCCGAAGCGCCACACCCTGCGCCCGGATATGCCCGTCAGCCTTAAAATATTCGGCATGGGTGCGCAAATGGCTCTGCAAAGCCTGTTTCTTTCCGTCGGCATGATGGTCATTACGCGCGTCATCAACAGCTACGGCTCTAACGTCGTCGCGGCGTTCACCGTCGGCAGCAACGTGCAGAACCTCGCCGTGATGTTGTTCAGCAATTTCTCGTTCGGCTTTTCCGTCTATGTCGGGCAGAACTTCGGCGCGAAAAACGCAGAGCGCATCAAGCTTGGCGTGCGGCAAATCTTCCTTCTTGTCGGCGGTCTGAGCATTTTTGCAGGTGCACTGACACTCATTTTTTCTGAGCTGCTCGTCTCGCTGTACGTCAAGCCGAACGAGACCGAAGTCATCGCGTATTCGCTCGAATTCATCCGCATTCAGGCGTGGTTCTTCCCGTTCCTCGGATGGATCTGGCTTTATAACAGCACCGTCAAGGGCATGGGCAAAATCAACATTTCCATGGTCTCCTCCGTTGTGGAGCTGTGCAGCAAGATCGGTCTTTCGTTGCTTCTGCCCATCTGGATCGGCACCACAGGTATTTGGTTTGCCGCGCCGATCGGCTACATTCTGGGCATCATCCCGCTGCTCATCTACTATTACAGCGGCCGCTGGAAAAAGCTGCTCACCGCCCCCGCCGCAGAACCCGCAAAGGCGTAAAATACAACAAAACGGCAAAAGTCCGAAGCACCTAAACCGTGTTTCGGACTTTTTATTCTATCTTAAAATTTCACCCCAGCATCACGTCCAAAAGCATCATTAGCGCAAAGCCCGTCACAATGCCCATTGTCGCCGCATACGGCTGCGCTTCCTGGTTGCGCTGACATTCGGGGATAAGCTCGTGCACCGCGACTAAGATCATCGCGCCCGCCGCAAAGGACAGCGCAAACGGCAAAACGGCTTCAATGTACACGGCAAGCAAAGCGCCCAAAACGCCCGCAATCGGCTCCACAAAGCCGGAAGCCTGCCCGATGAAAAAGCTCTTTTTCCGGGAGCACCCCTCACGGCGCAAAGGCAGCGAGACCGCCGCGCCTTCGGGGAAATTCTGCAAGCCGATGCCCACGGCCACCGTCACGGCACCCATCAGCGCTTCCGGCGTATAGCCGCCGTTTTTCAGCGCACCGAACGCCACGCCCACAGCGAGCCCCTCCGGGATGTTGTGCAGCGTGATGGAAAGCACCAACAAAATAATGCGGTTCAGCCGTGCGTTTTTCTCGCCCTGCGCCAAAGCGGAGCGCCGCTGCGCGTAGGTCACGCATTTATCGGAGCCCCACATGAACAACGCACCGCAGAGAAACCCGAGTGTCGCCACCAAAAACGCAGGCATGTTTCCCGCCGCCTCCGCGCGCTCGATGGCCGGCTGCAAAAGCGACCAAAAGCTCGCCGCAATCATCACTCCGGCGGCAAAGCCGAGCATCAAATTGAGAATTTTGGGGTTCGGCGATTTAAACAGCACCACCGTGGCAGCACCAAGCGCCGTGACGAGCCATGTCCCCAGCGTCGCCAACAACGCATAAAATACAATATCATTCATTTTCAGCCCTCCTGATTTTATTATATGGAGAGGGAAAAAATGGGTGAAAAAAGCACGCGGTTTTTAAAACCGCGTGCTTGCCGTATTAAATTGATCGGATAATCTTCCACGCTTCCGTCAGCCGCTCCAAGCTCCACGCGGCGTTCGCGGGGCTGGTGCTCGGCAGAACCGTTTCCGGCAAATCGATCTCTTTCGCCAGATATTTTTGATACAGCTTGTGCGCCATTTGACCGTTTGTACACACATGCGTGATGTTCGCTGTCGATAAAATCACGGAAAGATCATTCGGCACGACGTTTTTGATGCTCGCGTCAGCCGAGCCCGTTACGTCGCACGAGGCAATGACGTCCCACAAGGCAACTTTATGCTTTAGCAAAAGTGCCTTCTTTTCGGGGACATCCCTCGGCACCGGTTCACCGAAAACCGCGCTCAAGACGCGCCAAAAGCGGTTTTGCGGGTGCCCGTAGAAAAACGCCGCTTTTCTCGACTGCACAGACGGAAACGAGCCCAAAACGAGCACGCGGCTGTTTTCGTCGAACACCGGCGGAATTTCGTGCTGCACCATCAGTGTACCTTCTCGGCAAAATCCTTCTTGCGCTGCTCGTAGGCCTCCATGTTTTCCGCTTCAAACGCAAGCTTCACATCGCCCGCACCCATCAGGTTCAAAATGTACTTTGTAAACGGCGGATTCAAAACCAAGATCGGCCCCACAAGGTATGTGCCGAAGAAGTTGTTTACGCGGATACCCTCGTATTTCGCCTTTATATTGAGCCCCACACCTTTGTTTTTCACGAACAAGCCGTGCGATTCATCCGGCGTGTAGGCCATCGTGAACTGCGTCTTAAAGCCCATGATGACATTGCCGTCAAATTCGCCCTCAAAGTCGCTGTTGTGGCGGTGCATCATGTTGCGCTTTGCGTACAAACGATAAAGCCCAAGGCATTCTACGCGGCTGCCGTCCTCGTTTTCAATGTAATCGCCGAAGATTTCGAGCGCATTGCCCGTGAAAAGGAACACCGTTCCGTCGTCAATGGCTTTTTGGATTTTCTCCTTCAGCGGCATCAACTTGCGGATGACCTGCTCCTGCATACGTTCCGTCATGGGACCCATATACACAAGGTTCATTTTTTCTTCGGTAAAGCGCACATCGTCGCTGAATTTCGTGCGGATAAACTCCGCTTCCGGCAGCGTTTTTTCAAGGTAGACCATATTGTACGCGTCGCCGAACAGGTTGCAGAATTCCGGGAAAAGGACTTCTATTTTCATTTCGTCTCGCCCTCCTTCTCACGTTCGATCATCTTATCGCGAATGTCATTTGCCAAACGAATGGTGTATACGTCGTACAGAATAAAGACTGTGTCCGCTTCTTTCGAGACCGCCGCAGTCGTATCGCTTTCATCGCGCATGTGCACGATCTTCTCCGCCGGCACACCGGCCAGAAGCGTGCGCACATACGTATCGTGGTGGCGCGCACCGGCAATGACGACCTGCACGATGCTCGGGTCATTCAAAAACTCAAAATCGGTATCGTAGAACCACGCGGTGTTCTCCACGGTGTGGCGCGCATCGAAGTAGTCGTCGAGAAACATCACAACGGACTTTTTGCCCGGCGCGTTACGGATATTTTCAAACGCACGGGAGCACGCAATGGGGTTCTGCCCCTTTGCAAGGTGTAGAATGTACTTTCTGCCGTTCACTTCTTTTTCAGAGTAACGCGTCTCGCTGATGCCCATTTTCTCCATGGAATTGCGGATTTTTTCTTCGGAAAGGCCGAATTCACGCAGCGTCGCAATGGCGGCAAGGGCGTTATAAATATTGATGTTCGTACTGTTCAAAAGCGGGTATTCCGATTTTTTGCCGCCCTCCGCCACGTTCATTTTCATGTCTTTCGTATCGATGTCCGTTGCAAGGTAGTCGATGTCCGGCGAGCGGTAGCCGCAGGCTTCGCAGTGCACACGGCCGATATGATGGTAGCGCACAATGTCGTGCACAAGCGGGCCGTGGCATTTGGGGCAGGCAGGCACATCATTTACGATATTGTCGCATTCCTTTTTGTCCGTGTCAAGGTGGTCGATGCCGAAATATACGCGGTCGTTTTCGGGCTTAATGGAACTGCAAAGCGGGTCGTCGCCGTTCAAAACGAGCTTTGTGCCCTTTGGAATTTCCTTATTCAGAATGTCGAGGATAAACTCCGCGTGCGCGTTGCGCTTATAAGAATCACGGAAAATGTTCGTGCACAGCACAATGTCCGGCTGCATGTAGGGGTAAATGTTCGGCGCAGAGCGCTCATCGAGCTCAAACACCGCAAGGTCACACTTCGGCTTGCCGAAAAAGTGACTGTTCGCAATGAGCGTAGATGCCACGCCGGTCGCGACATTCGTGCCGGAGCGGTTGCACATGAACTCGATGCCGTTATCCTCCAAAACATCCTCAATCATGTTCGAGACAGTCGTTTTGCCGTTCGTGCCCGTAATGCCGATGATCTTCTTCGGTTTCGGCATGCGCCCGATAAAATCCGGGCACAGAATAATAGCCCAAGAACCCGGCATGGACGTGCCCTTTCGCCCGATGAGCTTTAAAACCAGCGCCGTACCGCGGGCGAACATCAGCGCAAAATAAAAGCGTAAATTTCGTTTCATTTTCTTCATTCCTTAAATTTGAATTTTCCGTTTATCGATACGCATGATTATACTACTTTTAGACGTGAACTGCAAGATGAACTGCAAGATAACGCCGTTTTGAATTGTTCCGGCTCTGAAATTGCGGATATTTAGGAATTTTTCATAATCACGGATTGATTTTTCACAAAAAAGACTGTATGATAAAGAAAAGCAATCCATTAACTTAGGAGGAGTTCACCATGAAAACTTTACCCGTAGCGGTACAGGTTTATTCTGTCCGCGATGACGCTGAGCGCGATTTTAAGGGCACCATGCAGAAAATCAAGGACATGGGCTATGACGGCGTTGAGCTTGCAGGCCTTTATGGCATGAAGCCGGCGGAAGTCAAGGCGATTTTGGAAGAAGTGGGCCTCGTTCCGCTTTCCGCACACGTTCCGTTCCAGGAGCTCGAAGCCGACATCGAAGGCACGGTCGCACAGTACAAGGAGATCGGCATGCAGTACATTGCCATCCCGTATCTGATGGAAGAAGATCGTCCGGGCACCGAGAAGTTCCTCAAGAACATTGAGACCTTCAAGAAGATCGGCGAAGCCTGCAAGAAAGTCGGCATCACGCTGCTTTACCACAACCACGATTTCGAGTTTGCAAAGATGCCGAACGGTCAGTATGCACTCGATTATATCTATACCGAGATTCCCGCTGACCTGCTCCAGACCGAGCTCGATATCTGCTGGGTCAAGGTCGCCGGCGAAGAGCCGGTCGATTACATCAAGAAGTACGCCGGCCGCGCACCGGTCGTCCACCTCAAGGACTTCTACAAGGAAGGTAAGCCGGCCAATATGTACGAGCTCATCGGCATTGAGACCGAGAAGAAGGAAGAAACCGGCAAGTTCGAGTTCCGTCCGGTCGGCCACGGCATGCAGGACATTCCGCCGGTGCTCGATGCAGCACTGGAAGCCGGCTCCAAGTGGGTCGTTGTCGAGCAGGATCAGTCTTATGACACCCCCGCTCTCGAAGCCGTGAAGATGAGCCGCGATTACCTCAAGGGCCTCGGCTGGTAATTTTGCTTTAAGTAAGACATAAGAATACATATTTTCAAGGCGTACTTTCTCTCCGGAAGTGCGCCTTCATTATATTCGCCTGTCGGCGAATGCTATAGTCCTTCGGACAATAAAAAGAAAAACGGCTCCCGGCGCATGAAAGCACCGTGGAGCCGCGTATGTATAAGCGAGATATTATGCGTCCTTCTTTTCCTCTTCGTCTTCCGGCGGAAGCACGGATGCGCAGTGCGGGCATTTCGTCGCGCCGGTCTTCACGTCATCCATCAGACAGTACGGGCAGGTTTTCGTGGTAGGAGCCGTTTGTTTTCCCCTCAAAATTTCCGATATTGCTGCGGTTTCCGACAGTTTTTTCTTGCAGAAGTATTGTTGAAAACCGTGAAATATGCTATACTGTTTTATACTTTTCCGAGATATACATAGGACGCTCGATGGTTTAAGGAGATGCACGCATGGCATATAAGATCTGGCTTTTTCTGTGGTACTTTGTGCTTGCTTCCTTCTGCGGCTGGGTCGCAGAGGTGGGGTACATCGGCATGGTATACCGAAAATTCAAAAACCCCGGCATGCTGAACGGCCCGTACTGCCCGCAGTACGGCCTGATGATTGCGCTGCCGTGGGCAGCATTGACGGCGCTGCATTGGCAGACGTCGTTTGTTGCCACGCTGTTTTTCTGCCTGATTTCAAGCTTCCTTGTGGAATTCACGTTCGCGTGGCTGCTGCGCAAAACAACGCACATCCGCCTGCGTGATTACTCCAAATTCAAGTGGAATATCAAGGGCTACGTTTCCGTGCCCGTCGCCACCGTGCGCGGCGTGTGCTTCTCGTTCATTGTGGTATTCATCGTGCCGGTACTCACGTCACTTCTGCACTACGTCAACCGCACCGTCGGCTGGGTCATCCTCTATGCCGTCCTCGGCATCATGCTGCTCGACATCATCATCACGTCCATCACCGTGCAGCGCTTGAATCACCAGTTTAAACGCTTATCCGAACTCGGAGACCGCGTGCGCGAGGCGAGAAACGCCCTCGGCAATGCCGTCACCGGCGGCGCCATCGGCGCAGCGGAGGCCATCGATGACCTCGACCTGCAAAAGAAGCTTCAGGAAGCACAGAAGACCGCCGACGAAAACTACACGGCACTCCTCAACAAATCGAACTTCTTAAAGCGCCGCTTCATGAGCGCCTCGCCGGATATGACGAACGAGCAGTACGAAAAGGAATTAAAAGCGTACCGCATCACGACGGAAGAGCGCAAAAAGCGCTCCGCCGAACGCTGGAAGCGCAATCGCTATGAATATGAAGCCACATTCGAAAACCCGGAAGACCGCCCGTTTGCGTTCGGCATGAACTTCACAAAACTCTTCTGGATCTTCTTCATCGGCTGCCTTGCCGGTTTTGTGCTTGAAGAATGCTGGGCGTTCTTCATCGCGCACCAGATTGAGCTGCGCGTCGGCCTTGTGTACGGCCCATTCCAGCCCATTTACGGCGGCGGCGCAGCCATCATCACGCTATGCCTGTATAAGCTCTACAAGCAGGACGACATCGTCATTTTTGTTGCCAGCGGCATCATCGGTGCGGCGTTCGAATATCTGTGCAGTTGGGGACAGGAGATGCTGTTCGGCACCGTTTCGTGGGATTACAGCGGCACGCCGTTCAACATTGACGGCCGCACAAACTTGATGTTCGCGCTCATCTGGGGCACGCTCGGCCTTATCTGGATCAAAGAAATTTACCCTGCCATGTCGCGCATGATTGAAAAAATTCCGAAGCGCCCGGGCGCTATCCTCACCATTTTGCTCGTTGCGTTCATGCTGTTTGACGGGTTCATCTCCTGCGCCGCGCTGCCCCGCCACAAGCTCGTTCCAAATGTTCCTCGATAAGCACTTGGACGACAACTACCTCGCGCTCGTCTACCCGAACATGCAGAAGGTCAACGAAGACGGCACGAAAAGCGAACCGCTGAAAGACACGGTAAAGAACACGTAAATGCAATCCGTCCATACTGCGGCAAAGAAATTTGAAGCTGTTTCATCACGAATTAAAAGGAATCCACCGTATCGCTTTCACACATACGGTGGATTCCTTATTTTATCGTATTATTTTTGATTCAGCGTACGCTTTCTACAAACGTTCTGAACGCTTTTCTGCCCTCTGCCGTGCATTTGTAGACGCCTGCGTTCTCCAGCACCTTTACAAACACCTTTCCCACTTCCTGCTGCAAGATGTGCTCGGCATTCGCTTCGTTCATTTCCGGGTGGTCGCGCTTCACCTGCGCTGCCCACTCCGCGTGCTTTGCAATGCTCTCCACGCTTGAAACATCGCCGTTTTTCAGCATCACATCTTTCAGGGTCTTCAGCTCGTCTTTCAGTCTGGACGGCAAAACCGCGAGACCCATAACTTCAATGAGGCCGATGTTCTCTTTCTTGATGTGATGATATTCGTCGTGCGGGTGGTATACGCCGAGCGGATACTTTTCCGTCGTAATATTGTTGCGCAGCGCAAGGTCGAGCTCGTATACGCCGTCCACACAGCGCGCAATCGGCGTGATGGTGTTGTGCGGCTCGCCGTCCGTCTCCGCAAAAATGAACGCGTCCTCGTCCGTGTAGCTTCTCCACGCTTTCAATACATGGTCGGCCGCGTCGATCAGGCGCTCCGGGTTTTTATGGCGCAAACGCAGAACGGAGATCGGCCAGTTCAATATGCCCGCTTCCACATCTTCAAAGCCGTGCAGCGTGCAGTGCTCCTCCATGTTCGCGCGCGCCATCGCGAACGTATAGTGGCCGCCCTGGTAGTGGTCGTGTGTCAAAATGGAACCGCCAACGATGGGCAAATCGGCATTAGAGCCGAGGAAATAGTGCGGAAACTGCTCCACAAAATCAAACAGCTTGCGGAACGTGCTCTTGTCAATCTGCATCGGCACATGCTCGCCGCAGAACACAATGCAGTGCTCATTGTAGTACACATATGGAGAATACTGCAAAAACCAATCCGCACGGTTCACCGTGATCGGGATTGCGCGGTGGTTCTGTCTTGCCGGGTGGTTCATGCGGCCCGCATAACCGATATTCTCCTTGCACAGCATACAGGCAGGATAACCGGAAGCCTTCATTTTCTTTGCCGCAGCAATGGCCTTCGGATCTTTTTCCGGCTTTGAAAGGTTGATGGTAATATCAATCGCACCGAAACGCGGGTCGTTATACACCCACTTTAAATCGCGCGCCACACGGTCGCGGCGGATATAATTGCAGTCGCCGCAAAGCTTATAGAACCAGTCCGTCGCCTTTTCCGGGGATTCCTTGTAAAGTGCGCGAAATGTGCGGTTCACATCGGACGGGCGCGGTGTCAAAAGGCCCATCAGTTTCGTGTCAAATAAATCGCGGGACGTCGCACCGTCCTCGATGATGCCGCGCTTTACGGCTTCGTCGCAAAGGCCGTCCAGCAAAAGTGCCAGGTTTTCGCTCTGTTCCGCTTCCTCATCCGCGTAATCCTCTTCACAAAGCGCCTCCAATAAACGGTTGCGCGTGTAAATCGTGTCTTCCGCTTCGATGAGCCCCGTGCGCACGCCGTATTCGACAAGCGCCTTGATTTTTCCGAAAAGCATACTTTTTACCCCCGTATAGCTAAAAATTCAGAAGGAGAGCGTAAAAATCAGCGCATCCTCTCTTGGTTCTGTATAAAAATTGCGGCGCACGCCCGCTTCCGTAAAGCCGAGCGAACGGTACATCGCAATGGCCGGCAGGTTCGACGCCCGCACCTCCAGCGTGATGAAAACGCCGCCGTTTTCCCGCGCTTTTTCGATCAGCACCGCCATGAGCGTTCTGCCCACACCATGGCCGCGAAACTCCGGGAACACCGCAATGTTGTCCACATAGCTTTCGCCGAGCACCGTGTGCATGCCGCCGTAGCCGAGCACCTCATCTTGCTGCATCGCCACCAAAAAGCACGCGGCAGGATTATCAATCTCCTCCGTCAGGCTTTTTTCGCTCCACGGTTCCGAAAAGCAAAGCTTTTCAAGCTCCGCAAGGCGCGAAACGTGCTCCGCCGTCATCGAAACAATCTGCATAAACGCTCCTTAAAAACCGAGATGCTGCTCAAACGTCTGCAATTCCTCGCAGATCTTGTCGCGGCACTTGCGGTAGGTATTTAGGTCCCCGCCGTAGGGATCGTCAATGTAATGCGGCACGTAAATTTTCTCCGCCGGCACACCCGCCTGCATCAAAATGTACGCGTGGGTTTTCGACATTGTGAAATAAACGTCCCACACATCGATTTCTTCCGGCGTAAAGCGGCGCGCAATGTGACCGCTGATGTCCACGCCGATCTCCTTGCAGGCCAGCACCGCATTTTCGCTGGGGTGCTGCCCATCGAGCGCGGAAAGACCGGCGCTTTGGCACATGATGTTCTCAAAGCCGCGCTGCTCCATTTCGCGGCGGAAAATGCCCTCCGCCATTGGGCTTCTGCACGTGTTGCCGGTGCAGACAAACAAAATTTTCATCTTTGATTATAAACCTCGAATACTTCTATAATCGGTCGTATTTCGTCTTCCAAAATGAAAACGCTCCCGAACGACCGCTACCTATCATAGCACAGTTCGGGAGAGAATTCTACTAAGTATTCTTTAATTTTCAATGAATGACAACAAAACAACAATAATAAACAACATTGTGCCGCACAAAGCTGCCGAAAGGCGCACCCGCCTACTTCTTCCTGTAAACCAGAAAGTCAAATTTAATCTCGGTCCCGAGCACATCGAGCGCGCGCAGACGCTCGCCGCCCTCTACATCCGTCTTCCAGTAGTACGGCGTCATGGAGAACAGCGCTTCAATGTTCTCCTGCCCGTTCACCGTGATAAACTTTTGCACACACGCACGGCCGAGGTATTCAAACCCGTCGTAGGCCGTGTCGTGCTCTTCGTTCTCATACGGCTCTTTGTATAAAACCTCTTTCATGCCGTACAGATGCCGCGCACCCGGCACCGCAAGAATCATCACGCCGCCCGGCTTTAGCACCCTAAAAAACTCCTCCGGCACAATAGGCGCAAAAACGTCCGTCAGCACATCTGCACTGTTTTCCGCACACGGCAGGTGAAATAAACTCGCCACCGCGAAATCGATGCCCTTATATTTGCCCGCAGCCGCTTTCACCGCGAATTTCGAGATGTCCACGCCGGAAACCGAACCGTTTTTCGCTTTGGCTTTTTCATATAAAGCCGAAGTGTAAAAGCCCTCGCCGCAGCCTGCGTCCAAAATAACGCCGTTCTCGGGCAGATATTTATCCGTCAGCTCCGCCAGTTTGTCACGGAACGCATCGTAGTAGCCGCCGCTCAAAAACACGCGGCGCGCGTCCACCATCTGCTTTGTGTTGCCGGGAATCTTCGCGTGCATCTGCTTTACGGGCAGAAGATGCACATACCCCTGGCGCGCAATATCATAAGAATGTCCGTTTGCGCAGCGCAGCGCGCGGTCTTCTCTTTCCAACGCGCTGCCGCATGCGGGACAGCAAAATATCATCATAAACCCTTAGCCCTTCGCCTGATACCAGCTCTTACCGCTTCCGGCCTCTGCCAGCATCGGCACGCTCAGCTGCACCGCGTTTGCCATTTCTTCTTCCAGAATTTTCTTCACCGTGTCGCTTTCCGCTTCCGGGCACTCCACAATGAGTTCGTCATGCACCTGCAAAATCAGCTTTGCATCGAGCTTTTCGGATTTCAAACGGTTGCGCACATGCACCATCGCAATCTTGATGATGTCCGCCGCCGTGCCCTGAATCGGCATGTTGCGCGCCACACGTTCACCGAACGCACGCATGTTGAAATTGGAGCTTGCAAGCTCCGGCAGATAGCGTCTGCGGCCGAACAGCGTCTCCACATAGCCGTTTTTCTTCGCTTCCTCCACCACGCGCTCCATATAGTCTGCAACGCCCTTATAATTGCGCAGGTAATCGTGAATGTAGTCCTCGGCCTCGCGGCGGGAAACACCGATGTCCTTTGAAAGCGAGAACGCGCCGATGCCGTACACAATGCCGAAGTTGACCGCTTTCGCGCGGCTGCGCATCTGCGGGGTCACAAGGTCTTCGGGCATATCGAACACACGCGCCGCCGTCATGGTGTGGATGTCGCGCCCAAGGCGGAAGTCCTCCTGCATCTGCGTGTCGTTTGCCACATGCGCCAATACACGCAGTTCAATCTGCGAATAGTCGGCGTCCACAAGCACATTTCCCTCTTTTGCGATGAAGAACCGGCGGAATTCACGCCCAAGCGGCGTGCGCACCGGGATGTTCTGCAAATTCGGCTCAGTCGAGGAAATACGCCCCGTGCGCGTTTCGGTCTGGTTGAAGCTCGAGTGAATGCGCCCGTCCGCCGTGATGGCTTTCAGCAAGCCCTCGCAGTACGTGGAACGCAGCTTCGTCAGCGTGCGGTAGCGCAAAACCTTATCGACTGCCGGATGCACGCCGCGCAGACCCTCCAGCACATCTGCGTTTGTGGAGTATCCCTTTTTCGTCTTTTTGCCGTGCGGCAGTCCAAGCTTTACGAACAGCGCTTCGCCCAGCTGCACCGGGGAGTTGATGTTGAATTCGTACCCCACGTCTTCATAAATTTCTTTCTGCAGCGCGTCCACCTGCTCAGAAAGCACCTCACCGTAGGTTTTTATGGCCTCGCGGTCAACAAGGAAGCCGCTTTCCTCCATCTCGCCCAAAACCAAAGCAAGCGGAATTTCAATGTTCTCCAATAATTCGTGCTGGCCGTTTTCGTCGATGCCCTTTTGCAGCGCCGCACAAACAGCGGGCAGCACAGCCGCCGCCTGCACGTTCGCGTCCTCATATGCGGGCACGGCAATGCCGTATTCCGCCGCCAAACGCAGCACACCGTAATCGGAGCCCGAGGGGTTCAAAAGATACGCCGCAAGCTCCGTGTCCATCACGGCGTTTTCAAGGGAAGTCCTCAAATGCAGCGCCGCGCGGTGCAGCTTTTTCAGCGCAAACGTGTACTTTTTCGTCACCTTGCTGCCGAGGAACGCCTTCAAAAACGCGTCGTCCGCATCCACGACCGCAATCGCCGGCTTGCCCGCGTCGAACTTACCGTTAAACACAAGCTGCTTTAATTCGTCGTTTTCAAACACCGGCACAAAGTACGCCGCCCCCTCGTCCTCACACTGGCCGAGCACCGCTGCGCCGTCTTTATAATTCTTCACGGGCAGCAAAGCCGCTTCTTCGGCCTGTGCGCTGTTCGCCGTCGGCGCCGCGCCGGGAGTCAGGTGCAGGCGTTCCATCAGCTTAAAGAGCTCCAAACGCGTCATGATCTGCGCCGCGGCTGCGGGGTCGCCCTCGCCGGGAATATAATGCGCAAGCTCCGTATCGATCGGCGCATTGCGGCGGATGGTGCCGAGGTCGTAGCTCAAAAACGCGTTGTCTTTGGAATTGATCAGCTTCATTCTCATGCCGGGCTTGATGTCCAGCGCATCTAAATTGTCGTAAATATACTGCAAAGAGCCGAACTTGCGGATCAGCTCGCCCGCACCCTTTTCGCCGATGCCCGCAACGCCCGGAATATTATCCGAGGTATCGCCTTGAATGGCCTTGATGTCGATGAGCTGCTTCGGTTCCACGCCGTACGTCTCTTTGATATACGCCTCATCACACAGCGTCACGGCAGACTGACCGAATTTCGTCGTTGCAAGGCGCACCGTCGTTTTCGGCGAGACAAGCTGCAGGCTGTCCCGGTCACCGGTCGCAATCATGCACGTATTGTCCGTGTTTTCGCACGTTTCCGCAAACGTGCCGAGAATATCGTCTGCTTCCCAGCCCTCGCACGTCACGATTTTATAGCCGAGGTCGCCGAGCAGCTCCTTTAAGACCGGCATCTGCGCCGCAAGCTCCGGCGGCATGCCCTTGCGCTGCGCCTTATAACCCGCATAGGCCTTGTGGCGGAATGTCGGCGCTTTCATATCGAATGCGATGGCCACCGCGTCCGGCTCCGTTTCGTCCTTCACTTTTTCCAGAATATTCAAAAATCCGACAATACCGTTTGTAAACTCGCCGCTTTTCGTTGTCAGCAGCTTAATGCCGTAAAACGCGCGGTTTAAAATGCTGTTGCCGTCCAGTACCAAAAGCTTCACGCTGATCTTCCTTTCCGTTACGGGTCAAAAGACACGTCTTTGTTTTCTATATACACTTTCTCGAGCAATTTATCGAGGTCGCTGAGCGTTTCCAGCTCGCCCGCCATGCGCCGGAATTCCGCCGCACCGCGCAGACCGTGCATGTACCACGCCACATGCTTTCTCGCTTCGCGCATGCCGCGCCCCTCTCCCTTTGCGGCGCACAGCGCATCCATATGCTTTTTAATGACCACAATGCGCTCCGCAAGCGTCGGCGGCGGCATAATGCGCAGACCGCTGCTGAAATAGCCGTTGATCTCCCTGAAGATCCATGGATTGCCGAGCGCCCCGCGCCCGATCATCACCATGTCGCACCCGGTCTCGTTCATCATGCGCACGGCGTCCTGCACGCATTTTACGTCGCCGTTGCCGATGACGGGCACCTTCACGGCTTCCTTCACCTGACGGATAATATCCCAGTCCGCCGGCGGCTCATACATCTGTGTGCGCGTTCTGCCGTGCACGCAAATGGCGTCCACGCCCGCATCTTCGCAATATTTTGCGACCTCCACCGCGTTCACGCTGTTTTCGTCCCAGCCCTTACGGATTTTCACCGTCACGGGCAGGTCGACCGCATTTTTCACGGCACGGACAATGTCCCCACACAGCGGCGGCTTTTTCATTAGGGCGCTGCCGCAGTTATTGCCCGCAATTTTCGGCACAGGGCAACCCATATTGATATCAATAACATCCGGCCCGGCCGCTGCGGCGCGTTTTGCGGCAGATGCAAAGATGAGCGGGTCGTCGCCGAACATCTGGATCGCGACGGGGTGTTCCTTTTCGCCGAGCGTGATAAGCTCCTGCGTTTTTTTATAGTTATACTGCAGCGCTCTCGTCGAGACCATTTCCGTCACGCAGTACGCTGCGCCAAACGAGCAGCAAAGCTCACGGAACGGTCGATCGGTCGCGCCCGCCATCGGAGCCAGCGCCGCCACACCGTTCAAAGTCAGATTTCCGATTTTCATTTTTATATCCTTCTGATTTTTCTGTATTTTTAATTTTACTTATATTATAATACCGAACTGCCCCGCACATTTCAATAAAAATTCCTTAAAAATTAGAATTTGCCTTTAATCTACCCTTTATTTGTGTTATACTGAGCTTAAATATAGATGCGGGGAATCTCTCTTTTAAAAAGGCGTTACACGCCTTTCGGGAGACCCCCTAATTGGGTCTCCCGCGCAAAAACAGTCCACCGGACTGTTTGATAGCAATGCGAAGCATTGGTTTCTCCCAGTCCTGATTTTTGGGAGGCAAAAAAGTTTTCGTCGTCTGCGAACGACGACTCTGGGCTTCACCCCGAGACCCCACGACCGAACCGCAGGTTCGGTTTGACCTTCATTTGAAAAAAGGTCGATCAAAAACTTTTAACCACGCTTACAAGAAACCTCATTCTAAATTCACATACAGGAGGACATTCACTTGGATACCTCAAAATCTTATGTGCGCGATGGTCGCATCCAGCAAAAGCCGCGCGGCAATTATTTCCTCTTCTCCTTCCTTTTCGGCCTCGCTCTGGCCTTTGTCATCTTTGTGCCGTTCATGATCGTAGACGGCGGCCGCTTTCTGTTCTACGGCGATTTCAATGTGCAGCAGGTGCCGTTCTACCGCATCGCGCACGATGCCATTCGTTCCGGCAACATCGGCTGGAATCATTTAACAGACCTCGGCGTCAATTTCATCGGTTCCTATTCGTTCTACCTCCTCGGCAGCCCGTTCTTCTGGCTCACCATTCCGTTCCCGGGCGAATGGCTGCAATACCTCATGGGCCCGCTGTTCATCTTAAAATTCGGCTGCGCCTCCCTCTCTGGCTACATTTATCTGCACCGCTATGCAAAGAACCCCAACACGGCGCTCTTAGCGTCTCTCTTATACGCGTTCTCGGGCTACTCGATCTACAACATTTTCTTCAATCATTTTCACGAAGCCATCATCGTATTCCCTTTGCTCTTAGCCGCGCTCGATGAATACATGTACACAAAGCGTCGCGGCATTTTTACGCTCATGGTCGCCGCCGCGTGCATCGTGAATTATTATTTCTTCGTCGGCATGGTGACATTCACGGTCATCTACTTCTTTGTGCGTCTGCTCTCCGGCAGCTGGCACATCACGGTCAAAGATTTCCTCCTGCTCGCGCTCGAAGCCGTGCTTGGCCTCGGCATCGCGTGCATTCTGCTTGTGCCAAGCGTTCTGTGCATCATTCAAAACTACCGCGTTTCCAATCCCATCAGCGGCTGGAGCGCCCTGCTTTATGACCGCAACCAGCGCTACATTCACATTTTGCAGTGTCTCTTCTTCCCGCCGGATCTTCCCGCACGCCCGAACTTCACCCCGGATTCCGAATCCAAATGGGCGTCTCTCGGCGCATGGCTGCCCATGTTCAGCATGGCCGGCGTCATCGGCTGGATGCAGCTGAAGCGCCGCCACTGGCTGAAAAAGATGCTCTGCGTTCTGCTCTTCATGGCGTTTATTCCCGGCCTCAACGCTTTGTTCCAGCTCATGAACGCGTCGTATTACGCACGCTGGTTCTATATGCTCACGCTCATGATGGCCGCCGCCACCATGATGGCGCTCGAAAACCCGCGTGTTGATTGGCGCCGCTCCTTAAAGTGGACAACGCTTATCACGCTCGCCATGACGCTCGTCATCGGCCTCATGCCCACGCTCACCAAAACGGACGGCGAGATTACCGATGTCACATTCGGCCTCGAAAAATACCCCACGCGCTTCTGGACATACGCCGCCATTGCGCTCCTCTCACTTGCACTTGTCGGCTTTGTTCTTGCATTTTATAACCGCGGCTCCCGCCCGTTCTACCGCGCTGCGTCCGTCTGCCTCAGCATCACCATCGTGCTGTATTCTGTTTTCTTCATCGCGCTCGGCAAAACACAGTCGGATTACACCTATGACCACATCATCCCCTACGCCTTAAACGGCGGCGCGGATGTCGCCATAGACGATCTGCGCGACGACAACGTCCGTACGGATTTCTACGAAAGCCTCGATAACTCCGCCATGTTCTGGGAGGTACAGTCCATTCAGGCGTTCCACAGCATCGTCCCCGGCTCGCTCATGGAGTTCTACGATTCCATCGGCGTGCAGCGCGATGTCGCTTCTCGCCCGGATACCACTCACTACGGCCTGCGCGGACTGACAAGCGTCAAGTATCTTTTTGACGACGATCACGATACCGAGTATTTCGCCGGCGAAGACTACGCCGACCCCGCCATGCCGGGCTGGATGTACTACGGCAACACAAACGGCTTTGACATTTGGGAAAACGAACATTACATTCCCATGGGCTTCACCTACGACAGCTATGTCACCGAAAAAGACTACGAAAACACAAGCGAAAGCTACCGCGAGCTTTTGATGCTCAAGGGCATCGTCCTCACCGATAAGCAGGTTTCAAAATGGGGCGATATGCTTTCTCCGCTCGATACAAGCGAACTCTCCTACACCAAGGAAATCTACAAAACAGATTGCGAAAACCGCGCAAAGCTCACCTGCGATACCTTTGAATACACAAATACCGGCTTTAACGCCACCATCACAGCAAGCCGCGACGTGCCCGTGTTCTTCAGCATCCCGTATGAAAACGGCTGGTCGGCCTACGTCAACGGCGAAAAGGTCGATATTGAAAAGGTGAACGTCGGCTTCATGGCCATCCGCGTCAACGCCGGCACCAATGTCAAGATCGAGTTCAAATACCGCACGCCCGGCCTGTTCCTCGGCATAGCAATCACCGTCGTGTGCGTGCTTCTGTTCGCACTTTATATGGTACTCATGCGCACGATCTTCAAAGAAGTCCCCGTGCCGCTCGCCCGCCACAATATGGTGCTGCGCCCGCTCTCCCACTATGCAAAAAAGCACGGCGCGCATTTTGAAAACAGCGGGCTTATTCACATAAAACCGCGCAGTCAAACCGACCGCGCTTTGGAAAAGAAAGAAGGTTTTGATAATGACGACTGAACGTAATATTCCGGTTTTGTATCTCGTCATTCCTTGCTACAACGAGGAAGCCGTGCTGCCGGAGACCACCAAGCGTCTGACCGAAAAAATGCACACCATGATCCGCGCCGAGCAGGTCGATCCCGAAAGCCGCATTCTCTATGTCGATGACGGCAGCAAGGATAAAACCTGGGCGATTATCTCCGAATATGCTGAAGCGATTCCCTATGTGGACGGCGTAAAGCTCGCGCACAACCGCGGCCACCAAAACGCCCTGCTCGCCGGCCTCATGACCGCCATGCCGCTGTGCGACTGCGCCATCAGCATGGATGCCGACCTGCAGGATGACATTAACGTCATCGACCGCTTCGTCGAAAAATATATGGAGGGCTGCGACGTCGTCTACGGCGTGCGCAACAAGCGCGAGACCGATACGTTCTTCAAGCGCACCACCGCAGAGGGCTTTTATAAATTCATGAAGATTCTCGGCGTAGACGTCGTCTTCAATCACGCCGATTACCGCCTGATGAGCCGTCGCGCGCTCGAGGGCCTTTCCGAGTATAAGGAAGTCAACCTGTTCCTGCGCGGCATCGTGCCGCTCATCGGCTTTAAAAGCGACTATGTCTATTACGACCGCGCCGAGCGTTTCGCGGGCGAATCCAAATACCCCTTAAAAAAGATGATCTCCTTCGCGCTCGACGGCATCACATCGTTCAGCGTAAAGCCCTTAAAGCTCATCTCCAACCTCGGCATTCTCATCTCCGTCCTCAGCATCTTCGGCCTCCTGTACGCGCTCATCTCGCACCTGTGCGGCGTCACCGTCGCGGGCTGGACAGCCATCGTCGCGTCCATCTGGCTGCTCGGCGGTCTGCAAATGCTCTGCCTCGGCGTCGTCGGCGGCTACATCGGCAAAATTTACAGCGAAGTCAAGCAGCGCCCCCGTTTCCTCATCGAAACCCACCTCAAAGCCGAACCGGAAGAAAAAGTCTTGGACGAACACTGATACGCTAACCAAACCGGATCCCGAATTGTCTCGGCAGTTCGGGATTTCTTTTCCCGCTGCTCACGACATGATGAGTTTAAGAGGTACATTTTATGAAAAAATTCGCTTTCGGAGCTTCCAAATTTTTCCTCGGCTCCGTTTTCGGCTGCGTTTTTGTATTGCTCCTGTTTTTTGCGCAATGTACATACGCCAAAAAGCAGACATTTCTGCTCTCAAATATCGCTCTGCTTCTGTTCGGCATCGCCCTTTTTGTGCTGTTTCTGTCCCTCGACCGCCTGCAACAGGTCAGGCTTTCGTGGCATTGGCCGACCGTATCGTCCGATGTGCTCATATACGGTCTGTGTCTGCTTTTATTTTCCGCACAGCTCTATATTTCCTATAACATTTATTTCGAAACCGGTTGGGACGCGGGCCTCCTTACAGAAAGCGCCCGCAATCTGATGCACAAGCATTCGGTCGATATCCGCTATTTTTCCAACTATCCCAATAATCTGCTGTACTTTTTCTTCGAGCTGTTCGTCTTCAAGCTGAATAAATATTTCAGCATTTTCTCCGATACACAGCAGGCTTTGTGCGTCATCACCGTCAACTGCGCACTCAATACGCTTTCCTGTCTGCTCGTTTATAAAACCGCCGCGCGGCTCACACGAAAGCTATACGCTTTTTTCGGCTTTTTTCTCGCGGTACTCAGCTTTGGGCTTTCCCCGTGGAACGTCATCTGCTACACAGACGCTTTAGGGCTGATTTTCCCTATCCTTACACTCTATGTATTCATCCGTCCGGTAAAACACAAATGGCTCTCCTATGTGCTTTCCGCCATCATCGGCACACTCGGGTATTTTATCAAGCCGCAGTGTTTTATTTTGCTTATCGCCGTTTTTTTGATTGAAGGTATTTACGCACTGTCCGAAAAGCACCTGTTAAAACCGCTTCTGCTCTCACTTTTGACAGTCGCCATCACCTTTTTCGCCGTTAAAGCCGGTACAGGTTTTCTGTGTTCCCACTATCACATTCAGCTTGATAACGAGCAAAGCTTCGGCATTGCACATTTCTGGATGATGGGTCTTAACCCGGAAAAAAAAGGCGTCTATTCCGCCGAAGACGTTCGCTATTCCCGTTCTTTTGTCACCGCTTCCGAGCGCACGCAGGCAAATATCGCCGTCGGCAAACAGCGTTTACAGGAAATGGGCTTTTTCGGCATGCTCAAACAGCTCGCGCAAAAAATGCTCACGCTCTACAATGACGGCACATTCGCATGGGGAAAAGAGGGAAATTTCCTTCAAACCGTTTTTGATCCGCCCAATACAAAAGCCGCGCCCTTCCTCCGCAGCATCTACTACCCCGACGGCAGCCGCTACTTGTATTTCACAACCTTCGAACAATTCATTTGGCTCATGATCTTGCTGCTTGGCGCCGCCGGTCTGTTCAGCAGCTTCAGTCATAAGCACGCAAAAACCTTAAATATCCTGTGGCTCACATGGATCGGCCTCACCGTCTTTGAGCTCCTGTTTGAAGTACGCGCCCGTTATTTGTACACCAACGTTCCGCTTTTCTGCGTGCTTGCAGCCGTCGGCATCGAAAATATCCGCCGCCTGTTCTGCCGCATCACCGAAAAGCTCTCTGCGCGTCTTCCCGCAAAAAAATCCGTATAACCCCATAACGCACAAGACCCCCGCTCCCGGAAAGCTCCGAAAGCGGGGGTCTCTATGTTTATTCGGTTACCTTAGGCAAAAAACGATTACATCAAGCTTCTGTACAGCTCGGCAATCTCCTCAACGGAGGTGTCGCGCGGGTTGCCCGGGCAGCAAGCATCTGCAAATGCGCTTTCTGCGAGGAACTGTACGTCCTCTTCCTTCAGGATGCCCTTCAGGTTTGTCGGAATACCCACATCTTCGCTCAGCTTCTTCACAGCCGCAATCGTTGCATCGGCAGCCTCTTCGGCGGTCATCGCGTCAATGCCCTCAACGCCCATGGCCTTGCCTACTGCGCGGTAACGCTCGCCTGCAACGGACTTGTTGTACTCAAGGCCGGTCGGCAGAATGATGGCGCAAGCCACGCCGTGCGGGGTGTCATACAGAGCGGAGAGGCCGTGTGCCATGGAGTGTACGATGCCGAGGCCGACATTCGAGAAGCCCATGCCTGCAATGTACTGACCGAGTGCCATGCCCTCTCTGCCGGCTTCGGTGTTCTGCACCGCGCCGCGCAGGTTCTCGGAAATCAGGCGAATGGCTTCAAGGTGGAACATATCGGAAATGGTGCAGGCGCCCTTCGTGATGTAGCCCTCAATGGCGTGGGTCAAAGCGTCCATACCGGTCGCAGCGGTCAGGCCCTTCGGCATGGAGGACATCATATCCGGGTCAACAACCGCGATCTCCGGGATGTCGTTCGTGTCTACGCAGACGAACTTTCTCTTCTTTTCCACGTCGGTAATAACGTAGTTGATTGTCACTTCCGCAGCGGTACCGGCAGTGGTCGGCACAGCAATGGTGAACACCGCGTGCTTCTTCGTCGGCGCAACGCCCTCCAGAGAGCGAACGTCTGCGAACTCCGGGTTCTCAATGATGATGCCAATGGCCTTTGCGGTATCCATGGAGGAGCCGCCGCCAATGGTCACGATGCAGTCTGCGCCGGAAACCTTGAAGGCCTCAACGCCGTGCTGTACGTTCTCAATCGTCGGGTTCGGCTTGATCTCGCTGTAAACGGAATACGGGAAGCCGGCCTTGTCCAGAAGATCCGTCACCTTCTGCGTAACGCCGAACTTCAAAAGGTCCGGGTCCGAGCAAACAAAAGCTTTTTTGTAGCCGCGCGCCTGAAGCTCCTCCGGAATCTTTTCAATCGCACCCTTGCCGTGATAAGAAATTGTGTTCAATACGATTCTGCTGACCATAAAAAACATCTCCTAATCCCAAATATGGGAATTTTTTAACTAAGTTAATTATACACCTGTCCGCACAGATTGTTTGTAACAAAACTGTAAATATCAGCTCAAAAATTCTTCGTTCAGTTCCACGCCGAATTCCTTCGCAATGGCTCTCAAATTGCCGTCTGTAATGGTCTGGCGAATTTTACCGCCGCCCGCCGTAATAGCAAGCATATAAATTTGCGCCGCCTTCTCGATCGTGTGCATGAGGCCAAACGTAATGTCGTAATCCGGTCCGGAAACGAACAAGCCGTGGTGCGCCCAAACGGCCGCGTCATATTTTTTCATCAGCTCGCTCGTCGCCATCGCAATGTCCGCGCCGCCCGGCACCATCCACGGCACCACGCCCACGCCGCCGGGGAACACCACCGGGCACTCCGTGGCGCTCTGCCATAAAGCACGCGTAAAGTCGCGCGCCGTCAGCGGCATGATGTACGTCATCGCGATGAGATTCGGCGTGTGCGCGTGGTAAATGACGCGGTAAGCGCCGTTCGTCGCCGCCTTGCGCACACTGTGGTTCATAAAGTGGCTCGGGAATTCGCTCGTCGGGCGCGCGCCGTTCTCAAGGCCCCACACAATGCGCCAGCTGTCGCCCGCATCGTTGATCTCTACAATACCGATGTTGTGCTCCGGGTCATCCTGCACATTGCGCAAAAACTTGCCGCTGCCCGTCGTGATGAAATATTCGCCCTTTAAGTTATCCGCCTGCACGCCCATGCTGTTCCACTCGCGCGGCGCGGTGAAGAACGGGCGGCACTGCTCCACTTCCTCCGGCTTCATGCGGTAGGTCAGGTTGCCGCCGTTTCGCTCGTGCCAGCCCTGTTCCCAGCCATCCGTGCACATGCGGATAAAACCGCGTACTGCGGGAATTTCCGTCATCATTTTTATATACCTCCTCAGCGCTTTAAAAGCACTTCGTTTTCGTATTTTTTAATTTCAAAAAGCCACGCCATGTCGTCTGCGGGAACATTCTGCTCCTTGCAGTATTCCGCCCAAACATCGCCGAACGGCATCGTTTTCAACTCCTCCGCGCGGATCATCAAAGACGTGAAGTCCTGCTCGTTCTGCAGCTTCGTCAGCTCCTCCGTCGGCTGCAACAGTGCGAACAACAGCGCCTTCTGTACATTGCGGAAGCCCGTCACCCACGCGCCGATACGGTTGATGGACGCGTCAAAGTAATCGAGCGCAATCTTAACACGACCCGAAAGCCCGCCGCAGCGCACGATCTCCTTCGCAATCTCCTTTGTCTCGTCGTCAAACAGCACCACGTGGTCGCTGTCCCAACGCACGCCGCGCGTGATGTGCAGCGCAATCTCCGGGAAGAACGTCAGCATCGCCGGAATTTTATCGGATACGACCTCCGTCGGGTGGTAGTGGCCGTTATCGAGCAGCGGGATGCACTTATCTTTATTCATCGCCGCATAGCTCAGCGCAAATTCCGCACTGCCCACCGTGTACGCCTCCACTCCGATACCGAACACCTTCGATTCCACACACGGCTTTACAAGGTTAAAATCGTACGGCTCAGAGAGAATCTCATCGAGAGACTCTTTATACAGCATGCGCGGCGTCATGCGGTCGGCGGGAATATCTTTCAGTCCGTCGCCCGTCCAGATGTTCATGATGCACGGCTGACCGAGCTCCTCCGCCAGATACTGCGAAATGCGGATACACGCCTTGCCGTGCTCCACCCAGAATTTGCGCGTCTCCGGGTTCGGGCTCGAGAGCGTCAGCGGGTCGCACTTCGGGTGCGAAAAATACGTCGGGTTAAAGTCACATCCCAGCCCGCGCTCCTTGCAGAACTTCACCCACGGCGCAAAGTGCTTCGGCTCCAGCTTATCTCTGTCCACCCAGCCGCCGTTTTCTTCGGTGAAGATCGCGTAGCTCGCGTGTAAATTCAGCTTCTTCGTGCCGGGGCAAAGGCGCAGCACCTCGTCGATGTCCGCCATCAGCTCCTCCGGCGTGCGCGCACGGCCGGGGTAGTTGCCCGTCGTCTGAATGCCGCCCGTCAGCGGGGCATTCGGGTCGCCGTCAAAGCCGCGCACGTCGTCGCCTTGCCAGCAGTGCAGAGAGACCGGCACGCTTTTCAGCGTGTTGATGGCAGCGTCAGCGTCCACACCGCGCTCGGCATAGCGCTTTTTCGCCGCCTCATACTGTGTCATATCGTTCATCCTTTCCTAAGCGTGTTGATTTTTGTTAAAATGCGGTCTGCCGTCTCGTCTTTTGAGAGCATCGGCAACTCCTCTGTTTCGTCTTTTGTCAGCAGCGTCACCACGTTCGTATCGCCCGCAAAGCCCGCGCCCTTCGTGCGCAGGCTGTTCGCCGCGATCATATCGAGGTTCTTGCGCTCGAGCTTTCCACGCGCGTTTTCAATGAGATTCTCGGTCTCCATCGCAAAGCCGCAGAGGAACTGCCCCGCGGGCTTGTGCGCGCCGAGGTACGCCAGAATGTCCTGCGTGCGCTCAAGCTCAATGCTCATGCCGCCGTCGTGCTTTTTGATTTTCTCCTCGGCGACCGTTTTCGGGCGGTAATCCGCCACCGCAGCCGCTTTGATGATGACGTCCATCTTCGGCGCACGGCTCGTCACCGCGTTGAACATATCTTCCGCAGATTCCGCTTTCACCACCGTCACAAACGGGGGCGGTTCCACGGTCATGTTCGCGCAGACGAGCGTCACGTCCGCACCGCGCATCGCCGCACGGCGTGCAAGCGCGCAGCCCATTTTACCCGTCGAATGGTTCGTGATGAACCGCACGGGGTCAATCTTCTCCGCCGTTGCGCCCGCCGTCACGAGGATTTTCTGCCCCACAAGATCTTTCTCCGCACCGATCGTCTGCATGATCCAGTCAAACAGCGTCTTTTCGGAAGGCATCTTGCCCGCGCCTATATCACCGCAAGCCAAATACCCGCTGTCTGGCTCGATCACCGTGTACCCGAAGCGTCTCAGTTTTGCAAGATTATCCTGCACAATGGGGTTCAAGAACATATTCGTGTTCATCGCAGGCGAAATCAAAATCGGGCAGCGGCACGCCATCACGGTCGTCGTCAGCATGTCGTCCGCAATGCCGTTCGCAATTTTGCCGATGACATTCGCGCTCGCGGGGGCGATGAGCACAATGTCCGCGCGCTTTGCCAGCGCAACGTGCTCCACGCTGTACTGGAAATTGCGGTCGAACGTATCGATGAGGCACTTGTTGCCCGTCAAAGTCTCAAATGTAATGGGGTTGATAAAATTCGTGGCGTTCTGCGTCATCAGCACCGTAATATCCGCGCGCTGCTTTTTCAGCATACTCGCAAGCCCCGCAATTTTGTACGCCGCAATGCTGCCCGTCACGCCCAGTAAAACCGTTTTACCTTTCAGCATTTTATCGTCCTTTCCGTTTTGTTTTTACTCTATTATAATACACTTTTCAGGGTTCGTAAATTTTAATTTCAAAGCTGTCCCGTATCACGTCGCGCGCCTGCTGTACGCTCGCAAGCTCGCCGTCTGCGATCATCTGCACGATGAGATTGCCGATGGCCGTGCCCTCTGTCGGGCCCGCATATACAGGTAATTTGCAAGCTTTCGCTGTGAGTTTATTCAAATATTCGTCCCGGCTGCCGCCGCCGACGATATTTAAACTCGTATATATTTTGCCCGTCAGCTTTTCAAGTGCCTTTATCGTCTCGGCGTAGCTTTCCGCCAGACTGTGGTATACACAGGAGAGCATCTCCGGCACCGTCGGTTCTTTGAAGCCCTGCTTCATAAGTTCGTTTTTCACCGCCGCACACATGTTTTTCGGCGCCAAGAAGCACTCTGCGTTCACGTCCACACGGCCCTTATAATCCGCCGCGCTCTGCGCAAGCTCCGTCAACTTATCAAAGCTGTTCTCATCGCCGAGCTCCTGCCGTATGTTCTGCAGCATCCAAAGGCCCATGATGTTTTTCAAATACCGATAGCGGTACTCATACCCGCCCTCGTTCGTAAAATTCTGCGCACGGCTCTCGTCGTTCGTCACCGGCGCTTTCAGCTCCACGCCAATGAGACTCCACGTGCCGCTCGAAAGGAACACCGCGTTCTCATTCTTCGCCGGCACCGCCAAAAACGCGGAAGCCGTGTCGTGCGAAGCCGCAAGCCGCACCGTCAAATCAAAGCCGACCTTCTCCTTCACGCGCTCCGTCAGCCCGCCGAGCGCTTCACCCGGCTTGTGCAGCGCGCCGAAGATTTTCTCCGGCAAACCCACCCGCGCTATGATCTCCTTGTCCCACGTCTTATGTTCTGCCGAGACCATCGCCGTCGTGCTCGCATTTGTGTATTCGTTCACGGCCACGCCCGAAAGCCTGTATGCCAGATAGTCCGGGATCATCAAAAGCTTTTCGGCCTTTTCAAATACATCCGGCATTTCTTTTTTCTGCGCCGCTAGCTGATACACCGTGTTGAACTTCTGCATCTGAATGCCCGTTCTTCCGTACAGCCACGCAAATGGCACCGTTTTTCCCAGCTCGTCCGGCACCGTCTCCGTGCGGCTGTCGCGGTACGCCACCGCCGGGCAGATGCGTTCTCCGTTTTTACCGAGCAAAACATAATCCACTGCCCACGTGTCCACCGCCACACTCTCGGGCGCAGTCTCACACGCCGCAATGCCGTCTATCACTTCGCTTTCAAGGCGGTCAATGTCCCAGTACAAATGGCCGTTTTGGTCTTCCGCCCCGTTTTTAAAACGGTAGATTTCTTTCAGCTTCAGTTTTTCGTCCTCGAGCCACCCCAAAATGTGCCGCCCGCTTGAAGCCCCAATGTCCACCGCCAAATACGTTTTCATATAAGCCCTCCGTTTTTTCGTTTACAGCAATAGTATAGCAGGAATCGTGTTCAAAAATAAGGACGTTGTTTTCACTTAAAACCATCTTTATTTTAACTTTTCTTCTGCCGCACAGAATTTTCTCCCGCCAAACTGCACAAATCCGCGCTTCACTTTTCGGCACACAGCAAAAGAATTCCGCCGAAATAGGTTGACAATCCAAGGCTTTCAAGCTAAAATGAACACATAAATTGTACATACAACTTCTGAGGAGAGATCAGGTCTATGGCAAAACAGGCAAAACTCACCATTGAAAAAGATTTCCAAATTTCTAAAATCGATAAGCGCATCTACGGCTCGTTCATCGAGCACCTCGGCCGTGCAGTATACGGCGGCATCTGGCAGCCGGGCCACCCCACTGCCGATGAAGACGGCTTCCGCCGCGACGTACTCGACCTCGTGCGCGAGCTGCAAGTGCCGATCGTCCGTTACCCCGGCGGCAACTTCGTCTCCAATTTCTACTGGGAAGACAGCGTGGGTCCCGTAGAAGACCGCCCGAAGCGTCTTGAGCTTGCATGGCGCAGCACAGAGCCGAACTATATCGGCATCAACGAGTTCGCAAAGTGGGCGAAAAAAGCCGACACGCAGATTATGCAGGCCGTCAACCTCGGCACACGCGGCATTGAAGCCGCGTGCAACCTGCTCGAATACTGCAACCACCCGTCCGGCACCAAATACAGCGACCTGCGCGTCAAGCACGGCGTCAAAGACCCGCACAACATCAAGGTCTGGTGCCTCGGCAACGAAATGGACGGCCCATGGCAAACCGGCCACAAGACCGCCGACGAATACGGCCACCTTGCCGATGAGACCGCCAAAGCCATGAAGCAGATTGACCCGTCCATCGAGCTCGTGCTCTGCGGCAGCTCCAGCACGGGCATGCCCACATTCCCGGAGTGGGAAAACACCGCGCTCTCTTGGGCGTATGACAGTGTCGATTACATCTCCCTGCACCAGTACTACGGCAACCGCTTCAACGATACCGCAAACTTCCTCGCCCAGAGCGACGACATGGATCACTTCATCCGAACCGTCATCGCCACGTGCGATTTCGTCAAAGCGAAGAAGCGCGCAAAGAAAAACATCAACCTCAGCTTCGACGAATGGAACGTCTGGTTCCACGCCGATGCCTCCGATGCCGACACCATGAAGAACCGCCCGTGGCAGATCGCGCCGCACCTGCTCGAAGACCACTACGATTTTGAAGACGCCCTGCTCGTCGGCCTCATGCTCATCACGCTGATGAAGCACTCCGACCGCGTAAAAATGGCGTGCATGGCACAGCTCGTCAACGTCATCGCACCCATTATGACCGAAGAAAACGGCCCCGCATGGTGCCAGACGATTTATTATCCGCTGCTCCACGCCTCCAAATACGGCCGCGGCATTGCGCTCCAGCCGGTGCTCACCTCCACAAAGCACGATACCATCGATTTCACCGATGTCACCGATGTCGAGTCCATCGCCGTGTGGAACGACGAAAAGGACGAAGTTACCGTCTTCGCCGTCAACCGCAGCCTGACGGATGACATCGTCCTCGACCTCGACCTGCGCTCCTTCGGCGATTACCGCCTCGCAGAGCACATCGTCCTTGAAAACCCGGATATGAAGGCCGTCAACACCGCCGAGCACAGCGCCGTCACCCCGAAGCTCCATACGGACAGAACCGAAAAAGACGGCAATTTCTATAAAGCAAACCTCACGAAAACCTCGTGGAATGTTTTGAGATTCGTGAAGTAAACCGAGCTTCCGAAAAGCGTAGTTAAAAGTTTCGCCCGCCTTTTCAAAGGCGCAAGTTCCCAGAAATAAAGCAGCGCCGCACCCTCGTTTTCCTCATCGAGCGTGCGGCGTTATTTTATGCGTACTAACCTCTCTGCCTCAACCGATACTCTCTTGGTGTCACGCCGTACATTTCCGAAAACGCCCTGTAAAAATAGCTCGTGTTCTCATACCCCACCGCCATGATAATATCGCTCACGGAAAGCTTCGTGCCGGAAAGCAGTGCCGCCGCTTTCTCCATTCGCTTGCGCCGCAAAAGCGATTTAAACGTGAACCCCGTCGTGCTGTGTACCGCCGCGCTGAGGTACGAAATCGTCACACCGTACTTTTCCGCAATGTGGTGTTGTACAATAAAAGTTGACATAGAGAACTCAAAGGGCCAATATATAGAA
>ERZ506979.360-NODE-360-length-31774-cov-16.417258_pt1 | contig 31774 bp, 30 predicted proteins | sample MGYA00512887_ERZ506979 | MGnify/ENA metagenome assembly ERZ506979 | reverse complement strand
ATCAACTGGACTTATTTTACCGTATTGGATGGGCTTGCCCATCCGTTATATTCAACACACCATTTGTCGCATTGTTCGCTATGATGGGGATTTCTGCTGCTGGTCTTATCTTTGCAACTTATAAGAAATTCCGTAAATTCCAAACGGACTAATCTATGAAATATCAGCATAAAAAATCAGTTGTCCGTCCATCGCTCGATTAAAAAGTCAGACTGTGGCTGACAGCTTAACTAAATTCTGCTTGACAGCTAACTATCTTTTTGAATGGGGATTGTCAAGGGTGCGGAGCTTAACACAACGTCTTTGATAATTCACAGGCAGACAGATACTATCCAGCCAGTAGAATGGCACTTTATTAAATAATAAAATAAGAAAGAAAAGAGGTAAAACATTTATGGAATTAAAACACGTTATCCCAAACATGGAAAAAACGTTCGGAAATTTGGAATTTGCAGGTGAAAATAAAGTGAAGCAGCGTCGGATCAACGGACGCATGGCGGTAGTTTCCCGTAGCTTCAACCTTTATTCGGATGTGCAGCGAGCTGATGATATTGTTGTGGCACTTCCTGCTTCTGCTGGTGAAAAAAATTTTGAGGTTGAGGAAAGAATCAAACTTATCAATCCGAAGATTACCGCCGAGGGTTACAAAATCGGCAACCGTGGATTCACAAACTATATCCTGTCTGCTGACGACATGGTGAAAGCATAAGGAGGTACAAAGAATATGAGATTAGCAAATGGTATTATCTTTGATAAAGAAAAGACTTTTGGCGTATTGAAGTTCTCAGCACTGCGTCGTGAGGTTCATGTGCAGAACGAGGATGGGACGGTTTCGGAAGAAATCAAGGAACGCACCTACGATTTGAAGTCCAGAGGACAAGGACGCATGATACAGGTAAGTATTCCTGCTTCTGTTCCGCTGAAAGAATTTGATTACAACGCAGAGGTGGAAATCATCAATCCCGTGGCTGACACGGTGGCGACTGCTATATTCAACAGTGCGGATGTGGACTGGTATATCAAAGCAGATGATATTGTTCAGAAGAATAAAAATAACCAGAATGTAAACACTTCACAAAATACGACACAGCAGAAAAAATAATTAACTGGTTTGAAAGTATATTGTAGGTGCTTGTAAATCGAGATAAAATGTTATTGATACTTAAAGCATAAGGGGTGTAGATAATGCCACAAACCATGCAAACAGTTTTATTAAGTTTAGCAACGAGCCTATTTGTCAGTATGGTGACTTTTATTCTTGGCCTAAAATCTGGGAAAAATCAAGCAGACCGTGCAAAACTACAAGAACTCTATAAAAATATTCATAGACATTTTTCTGAATTAAAGGAAGCATTGGCAGATGATTGTCCCAAATTATGGGAGCATTATAAAAAGAATGATGAATATCTGCCACTGATAAAAGAACTTGAAAGCACAGGAGATATTTTATTTATCAAGAAAAAAATAGCGAAAAGTTCATTAGATTTGGAAAAAAGAATTTTGATATATTCATGGAATTTAAAACGTCATATTCCCGATTTGCATAATGAATTAGTATCTAATCTTGATGTATACCGAGACGGATATTCCTTTAAAACTTACAATAGGTCTGAAGATGAAAAAGCACATTTTGAATCTGTAAATCCAACAAATTGTAGAACTTTTTCCCCTAGAGGTTACTTTATCCTCTATAACAAAGAAGCCACCAAAGCACTTTTGCAAAAGATTGATACCTCGTCATGTGCTGTGGAATTTTCGCTAGGAAATCCTATGAAATATACATTCAAAATTTATCCTGACAGTTTGAATGTAAGTGTGGAAGAATATATTGAATATATTTATGAAAGATTTAACAATAATATTGAGGAGTTTAATAGCTTGTGTGGAGAAAAGGACAGATTAATTGAAGAAATTGACAAACTTCTTAAAAAAGTCGAAAAAAGGGTTCGAGAACCTATTGGATTTTGGGAAACAATTATTGGAGCATTTGGCGATATGTTTCGGTAGAAGCACAAGTTAATATTGCTTCTGTGATAATATTCTGATAAAATTAGGATAGAATAAACGATATGAAAGGAGCAATTAAACATGATACAAATTCGACCTGTTTCAGACCTTAGAAATAAATTTCCAGAAATTGAAGCTATCGTAAACGGAGGGAAACCTGTATATCTGACAAAGAATGGTTACGGTGCTATGGTTGTTTTAAGTCTGGAAGAATATGCAAGTTTGATAGACAGTATAGAAATGAAACTTGATGAAGCTGACCGACAGGCAGCTATGACAGAGGAACGTCTTTCTCACGAAACAGTATTCAGTAATGTAAGGAGAGCTATACATGGAAAATAAATCCTATAAGCTGCGGTACTTACCGCTTTTTGAACAGGATTTGATTAGCACAGCGAGTTACATTACGAATGTTTTAAAGAACGAGGACGCAGCAATCCGTCTGGTTGATGATGTGGAAGCTGCTATACTGGAAAGGCTGAACAATCCTGTTGTCTTTGAACCATACCCATCCGCAAAAAAACGTGACTACCCTTACTATCGGATTTATGTACGCAATTACGTTGTTTATTATGTAGTGATTGATGATGTGATGGAAGTACGACGCTTGATGTATGGTGCAAGAGATACGGACAGACATTTATAATTAAATAACAGACATAAAGCAGTTAGTTGATGCTTCCACTTGAAGACATCATTAAAATCTATTTTCTTTCCATCTCTAAGTGAAGAGCCTTTGGGCTCTTTTTTACATTTTGTGTAAAATCAGTTATAATTAAGAACTGTAAAAGAGGTTTTATTTATGAATAGTTTGTATAAATCAAATATATACCAAAAATACAGAGGACTATTAATATCATTGATTGATGTGTGTATTGTCTTTTTCGCATATATCGTTGCCTTTTTAATTCAGAATAATTTTCTTATTTCAGGACGAGTCATTACTTTGACAAAAATCTTGGGATTAGGTTTATTCTTTTTATTGGCACTCCACTTTATGGTTTTGCGATTGTTTAAGACACAAATGTCACTATGGACATATACAGGTCCGAATGAAATTATTCGAACATTCTTTAGCTGTTTAGTTTGCTTCTTGATTATGTCTTACTTTGTTTTAAAGGTAGGCTTATTCAATATTGAGCTGATCGCATTAGCTGAATTATTGTGCTTTGTGTTCTTGTTAGGTGCTAGAATGCTCTATCGTTTGGCTAGACGCTATATTATGGATCTTGAAAGAGTTGAGAACTGCTTGATTATAGGAGCTGGTAATGGTGGCTATTTATTGATGAATGAAATCTATCATAATATGGCCTATCCTTATAACGTAGTTGGTTTTTTGGATGATTTTAAAAAGAAAGGGACAATGCTAAGTGGTAAACCCGTTCTTGGAACAATTTCTGAAGTAAAAAAAGTCTGTGAAGAATATAATATTCGATGTATCTTTATTACGATTTCTTCTGTTAGTAGTGAAAGAAAACAAGAAATATTAGATTTGTGTACATCCACTTCTGTACCAACAAAAATTATGCGCATATTAGTGGGTAATGATGCTAGTAATCATATTTCATTCGAGGATATTGACATCAAAGACTTATTAAACCGTCCTAGTATTGATTTAAAGATAGATGAAATTGGTTCCTATCTAACAAACAAAGTGGTGTGTGTTACAGGTGCAGGTGGATCGATTGGCTCTGAATTGTGTCGTCAAATTGTGCATTTCAATCCATCTAAGTTGATTATGGTGGATATCAATGAAAATGCACTTTATATGTTAAAACAAGAATTCTTGGTCATGAAAAGAAAACAACAAATGAATGATTCAATTCAATTGGAATCTTTGATTATTTCCATTCGTGAAAGAGAAGAAATCTATAAATTGATGAAAAGCTATAAGCCAGACGTAGTTTACCATGCAGCTGCACATAAGCATGTTCCACTTATGGAAGATCGTCCTACTGAGGCTATTCGCAATAACATTTTTGGAACAAAGAATGTGATTGATGCTTGCTGCGATTGTGGTATATCTCGTTTTATTATGATATCTACAGATAAAGCAGTGAATCCAACTAACGTCATGGGTGCTACGAAGCGTATGACAGAAATGTATATGCAATCAAGAAATACCAAATGTAAGATTCACATGGCTGCAGTACGCTTTGGAAATGTTTTAGGATCCAATGGATCTGTTATTCCTATCTTCAAAGAACAAATTAAAAATGGCGGTCCTGTTACAGTAACACATAGAGATATTAAGCGTTACTTTATGACAATTCCAGAAGCGGCTCAATTGGTCCTTCAAGCTGGATTCTATGCGAATGAAAGAGAAATCTTCGTATTGGATATGGGTAAACCTGTAAAAATCTGGAATTTGGCAGATAAAATGATTCGTTTAGCTGGACTTGTTCCGGGGCGTGATATTGAAATTCAAGAAATCGGTTTGCGACCAGGCGAAAAGATGTTTGAAGAATTGACATTGGAAATGGAAAAATGTCATAAGACGGACAATAACTTGATTTTTGTCCATGAAAAGATGAATATTGATTCAAATGAAGTGGATGCTAAATTAGATGAATTAAAGAGATTAATGGCTCAAACAGATGATAAGACTTATATTAAAGAAGTCTTAATGAGTATGATCCAAGAATAGAGAATCGGTGGATTCTCTTTTTTAGTGTTATAATTAAAGAAAAGTCGAGGTATCATCATGAAAAAAAGGGTATGTCCACGTTGTGGAAATGAAATTCAAAAAGGAGAAAGCTTTTGTAGGAATTGCGGTAATGTTATGCCAAAAGAAAAAGATCATACGTACATCTATGTGGGTGTAGCTATGTTCGTTGTGATATTTATTGTGATTATAGGACTAGGAATACTAGGAAGTGAATCCAATGAAACAAAGAATATCATAGTGGATGATTTATCAGAAATCGTACAGGATGAAGATCGAGCAGAAGATTATTTGGATACAACCATTCATACGAGTGGTTATTTATTCCGCAAAGAAGATGAGTTAGATATAGATATGGATTATGCGATTAGTTCAAGTGCTAAAAGCTTTAAAAAGAAAAACTATGTATTGATTGATTCGGATGAATTAAAGAATGTGGGTAGTTTAAGTAAGATATCTATGGATGGAAGTCTAGAAAAGAAATCTGGAAACATTGGATTTAATGTAGATCGTGTTACTGTGGATAAAAAGCTATCTAAAGAAAAGGGTAAGAAGGAATTAGATAAGAAGCTAGGACTTAATGAAGAAAAGAAGGTCGTAGTTAAAGAAGAGCCAAGTGATACTGTGAAGGAGGGTTCTACTGTTAGTGTAGATGATATATTAAGTGATCCAGAGAAATATGCTGGAAAGCGTTTAAAAATACATGGCATGCTTCCACAGTCTGTATTAGAAGCACCAGATGGTAGATTGATTGCTACAGTTGATAATATGACTTTAGATAAACATATTGAAATACGTGGGGCTAGTCCTGACTTTGGTGGTTGTGAAGCTATGGTAATAGGAAATGTATTTCTAGAAAATGGAACACCCATTATTAATGCCTATTCATTTGAAGCACTTGGAAACACATTGAGTGCAGATACAAGTGATGCTTATTATCCAATCACAGATGGATATACGGGATATACAGATACATATGAAGCCAATTATGATATGGTGATTCGAAATGATTATTCTACGAGTGCTGCAAAGGTAGATATATTAAAAAAGGAGCAACTTGTTAAGATTCGAGATATAAAGAGTACGGGTCAAGATATTTGGGGCTTGATTGAACATGGCAAATGGGTTTGTATTGAGGATTGGAGTAAAGGAATGACCTATTTAACGAAAGTAAACTAGAGTTTTTGATTGGAATCAAAGACTCTTTTTTTGTGAAAATTTAATAATTGTGAACACTTTTTAATTGCGTTGGGAGTATTATACAAAATATAAAGAGGGGTAAGTTAAATGAAGAATGTAAAAGACAAAATCATTATTACTGCAGCGGTAGGTTTTACAGCCGCTTCTACAGTTACATCTATGAATTTAACACCCGTATTTGCAAAGGATACTACAAATACTAGTGTTGTTAAAGAGGATGTAGATGCTAAGAAAACAAAGAAAGAGAAATTAGAAGATTCGGTTAAGACGGCTAAAAGTAACTTGGACGATGTAAAGAAGGTTACGGAAGAGAAGAAGGCTGATTCGGATGCGGCTAAGAAAGAATTGGATGCAGCCATTGCAGCACAGGATAAACAGAGTGGTGTTGTACAAGAACAATATGAGAGTGTTTATGGTGCAAAGGATCAGGATTATCAAAACTTATTGAAGTTAAAGAGTAATCTAGAAACAGAGATTTCAAATAAACAAGTTGAATTGGATACTTATACAAAGAATGAAGAGGATGCTGCTAAGAATTTAGAACAGGCTAAAAAAGACTTGGCGGATAAACAGGCTAAGCTTGATGAAGTAAAAGATAAGCTTTCTAAGTTGGATAAGAATACGATTGATACGGATTTAGAAACGGCTAAAAAAGAACAGGAAAGTGCTAAGACTGCTTATGATACAGCTAAAGCAGCTAGTGATGCAGCAACTTCAAAATTAAAGGATGCTAGTAGCGATTTAGAAAATAAGAAGGCTTTATATGATGCTGCAAATAGTGCATATAATGCTGCAAACTTAGAAGTAACAAAAAAACAAAATGCGGTAAATGAAGCACAAAAGAATGTAGATTCATTTACGGGTAGTGATGCCCTAACAAATGCTCAGAATGAATTGAATCAGGCAAATGCTGAATTAACAGATGCACAAAATGCAGCTGCAAATGCACAAACAGCACTTGATCATGCGACTAAGGAATTGAGTGCGGCACAATCAGCTCAAGTAACAGCTCAATCTGCATATGATCAAAGTGTAAAGAGTTTTGAATCGGCTAGTGCTGCATTAGAAGATGCTACGACAAAACAATCTCAGGCACAAAAGGCTTATGATGAAGCAGATACAAATGCCAAGGCAAATCAGAGTGTGATTGATGATTTAAATACGCAAAAGGCAAAGTGTGAAGATGATGTTAGTGCGGCTCAAACGGCATTAAATGATGCGCAAGATGCCTATAATTCAAATAAGAGTGAAAAGGAAATAGCTCAAGAAAATTTGAATACATTTATTCATGACAATCAGACTACAATTGATCAAATCAATAAAGGAACACAAGGATTCTTTGAATATGTAAGTAAAGGCTTAGGTCAATTAACCGCAAAAGCTTTTGATAAGAATAACACTACTTATGGAAAGATTGCTCAATATGTTCAGTTAGGACAAGAAGGCGATGCGACTACTTTAGAAAATATGGAAGCTGTTATTCCTTGGCTTAAGAAGAATAATGAATTACGTGCAAAACATGGTTTGCAAGCATTAAATGTTAGCTTATGGGAAATGGCTCTTGCGCAGGCTAACTCAGACTGGGCACAGACACACATTGCACATTCTGGAGTTCGTGATAGTGGAGAAAACTTATCATGGGGTTATGCTGATCCGTTTATTGGTTGGTATGATGAAGAAAAAGCAATTTATGATACCTATGATGCTTCATTAAAGAAATTGTCTGCTTATGAACTATCCAAAAAATATCCTAAAGAATATTCTGCGGTAGGACATTATCTAAATATTATACATCCAAATTATACAAGCTTTGGAATGGGACATTCATCTAAAGGAAAATATGGATTTAATGATTCTCAAGATTTCCTATTTAGTCAACTTGATTCAAGAGATGTCATTATGACAGTGGATGAGTTTGAAGCTAAGGTAAATGAATATAAGACTCAGATTGATACAGTGAATAAGGAATATAAAGCGAAACAAGAGGCTGTAAAGAATGCATCAGACAATAAGGATCATTCATCTGTAGAAAAGGCACAAAAGGCTTTGAATAATGCAAATGCGAAATTGACGGATATTAAAAATCAATTGGTTGCTCCAACTTCAAAACAACAAGAATTGGATTCGAAAGTGACATCAGCTAAGGCTAGTCTTGATTTGGCTAATACAGAGCTTGCATCTAAACAAGCAGCTAAGGGTGCTGCCCAGGCTTTAAAGAATCAAAATTTAGCTGCTCTAGATATAGCTAAATCAAATGTTGAAACAAAAGAAAAAGGTTTAAAAACAGCTACATCAAATAAAACTACAGCGGATCAGTCTGTTGAATCTAAAAAAGCTAAAGTTAAATCATTAAAAGATAAGATTACGAATTGGAACTCTAGTAAGGAAGATGCAAAAAAACAATTAAAAGATGCCAAGGCTGCACTTACTTTATCTCAAAAGAAATTAGAGGATGCTTCAAATGCATTAAAACCTGCTCGTGATGCATATGATGCTTCTATTGTGGCAAAGGATAAAGCCAAGGCTGTTTCTGATTCTGCAAATACTGTATTGGAATCTGCAGCTTCATTACTTGCACAACAGGATTTGGCTTTAAAGAATGCGAATGATGCATTGTCTGCTTATAACGATGCCTTAAAAGCCGTTGAAGATGCGAATGCTGATGTAAAAGCCCAAGCTAAATTGGTTGAAAGATATACTTTGAATCAAGAAAAGGCGAAGGCTCATATGCAAAAGACTTCGGATGAAATTACAGAATTATTAGAAAACAAGAAGACATTGAATGTGAATATTGATTATCAAAAGAAAGTCTTAGCTGTTATCGATGAAGTAAAGGAAAAGGGTACTAAGGCAGATGTATCATCCATTACAGATGAAGAATTGTTGACATACCTTAATGCATTAGCTCAATCCGTTGATTCATTCGACAAGCTTCATGCGCAATATGCCAACGCAAACATCAAGTATGTAAGATTACTTGCGGTATATGAAGAGGCTAAAAAGGATGAGGCACAGGCACAAAAGGTTTATGATGATACAATGAAGGCTTTGGATGCGTATATTCAAGAAACTTCTAAGCATGCTGCAAAAACAGAAAATGTTTCATCACCTACAAAGAATAATGCGACGACTAAATCTTCAACAAATACAGGAGTCAAAACACAAGCTGGCTTAAATATGGCTATGATGGGTGTTGCAGCTCTAGGCATAGTGGAAGCTAAGCGTAGAAGTAAAAAACAATAGTTTATAATAGCTCGGGAATCTCTCGAGCTTTATTTTTATGTTGAGTTATATTTCCATTCATTTTATAATAAGTATATTACTACGGAGAGGAAGTATTATTTATGTTTTGTAAAAATTGTGGGCACAAATTAAGCGATGATGCAAAGTTTTGTTCGAATTGTGGAACAAAGGTTGAAGTTGAAACGGATGAGGAGACAGAAGAAATTGTTGAACCATTAGAAATTGTGGATGAGACACAAACTGAAGAGATGTCTGAAAATACAGAGGCATCTAAGGATGAAGAAAAATCTGAATCATCCCAACCACCTGTATCCGAATGGTATTATGTAGAGAATAATGATTCTAAGGGATCTTTTACATTAGATGAAATGAAGGCGAAGCTTGAATCGAATGAAATTAAAGCGAGTACTTTAGTTTGGAAAGCAAGTATGACAGACTGGAAAAAGCTTGAGGATACAGAATTAGCTGAATTCTTACATGTAGATACAGAAAAAGACTGGTACTATGTTGAAAATAATGATTCAAAGGGACCATTCTCATTAGAAGAAATGAAGAGCATGATTTCACGTGGCGCATTAAATAACGATAGCTTTGTATGGAAAACAGGCATGCAAGACTGGGTTCGCCTAAAGAATACGGAACTTGGTACTAAGAGTCCTGTAGCACCTGTATTTACAAATACAAATACAGCTACATCAACATATGCATATACAAGTGTTAAAGAAAAGAATATTGGCCTATGCATCTTATTATCTTTTGTGACATGCGGATTCTATTGTCTATATTGGCTATACTGCCTGGCAAAAGATTTAAATGAACTATGTGAAAGCCAGGGACAGGAAAAAGGATCAGATGGTGGTCTTGTTCTTATCTTAAGCATTGTGACATGTGGCATTTACCAACTTTACTACATGTATAAAGCGGGTAAATTAATTTCAAGCCTAACACGCAACAATGGAACACATCCAAGTGATGATAGTGTCATCTTATTGATTCTATCTATCTTTGGCTTACCATTGATCTCTTATTGCATCATTCAAAGTAATATCAATGACTTCGCAAAAAATTAAGAAATTAGGAATAGTTGTACTACTATTCCTTCTTTTATTCTTCTATAAATGTCCCTTTCAAACCATAACGGGCATACCATGCCCAGGATGCAATATGACAACAAGCCTCTACTATCTTCTTCATACGGATATGGAACGATCCTTGTACTACCATGCACTTTTAATACCTACCATGCTCATTTTTGTGGTTTGTGTTTATTTTCGAAAGAATGAGAAGATTATTAAAATCCTATTAATAATCTGGTGCATTCTTATGATTACGTATTATATTTATCGAATGATTATGTATTTTCCAAATAGTCCCATGGTATATGATCGAAATAGTTTGATTTATTTTATATTTAGACATGTATAATGTCAATTAAAGGTATATGGTGGAATCAAAAGGAGGACAAGCATATGTCAAACATGTATTTCACAATTACTGGATTGAATCATTATTATGGAGATTCATTTTTAGAAAGAGAAATGGTCGTATATTTAAAGAAAGAAAAGGATAATGAATATGATAAAGAAGCAATCAGTGTAAATTATCCTGGCTTAGGAAAAATTGGTTATGTAGCTAACAGCCCATATACTGTCATTGGAGAAAGCTATAGTGCAGGAAGATTATATGACAAGATTGAGGATGAGGCACAGGGAAAGGTATGGTTAAAGCTAGATAAGGGAATTGTTTGTGAACTCATAGAGTAGGAAAAAAGAAAACATGAAAAAAGGGTTAATCTTATTATTATGCTTATCACTATTTGGCTGTAGGAAATCAATAGTTTCTACAGAGGGATCTGTAGATCAAACACTTTGCGAAAAAGTGAATGAACAATACAATTCATTGCCAGATCCACTAAAGAAGGAATGTAAATCCATTGTCTTATGTGATTTAGATTCATTTGAAATCAATGACGAAGAGATTGTGGATGGCAATTATAAAGACAATACGGTGATGTTGTTAGTGGATGAAAGAACAAAGTCCATCAAGGATTATAGGGCTGTATTAGTACATGAAATTGGGCATATCTTAGATGAAACGTATCATTATTCTTCATCCAAGAAATTTAAAAAGCTTTATGAAGATAATGGTGTTGAATATTATGATTTGGGCATTCATAATGCGAATGAATTCTTTTGTGAGGCATTAAGCTTATATATCACAAGTCCTAAGGAGTTAAAGGACTGGAATGAGGATGTGTATAAATATCTGAAAACTGATATTTGTTTTTGATCTCATTCTTGTAGATGAGTTTTAAAGAAAAAAGATTGTGGATTATTGTTCCACAATCTTATCTAAGCTATGAATAAATTCTACAACCATCTTACGCTTGATATCATCGATTTTTACTAGCTTGTTTAAGGCTTCGATTTCGTCTTCATTTTCTAGACAAACGATTTCTCGTCTTAATCGATCGATTTCATCTTCTAAACGATTTTGTTCTTTAATATACTGTTCATGAACTTGCTTGATTTGATTGTATAATTGATTCTCCATGTTTACACCGCTTTCTTTAATCATCATATAGTAAACGGGAGTAGAAAACAACTTATTTTTCAAAATGATTTGAGTTTTCACTATTTCTTTGATAAACTAAATTCAAAGCGATGACAAGAAGGAGTAATTTATACTGATTCTTTAGAGAGCAGGCGTCTGGTGAAAGCTTGTGTGTTGGATAAATGAAGGTAGTCTTTGAGTTGAATTTATGAACTGAAGTAGTAAATTTCGTGACACAGCGTTAATGTGAATGAGAATAAAATTAGGTGGTACCACGTCAAGCACGTCCTATGGGGATGTGCTTTTTTATATTTACGGAAAGGATGATTGTGGATGACGTTGGAAGCAAAATATAATCATTTAGCAGTAGAAAATGATAAATACCAAAATTGGATTGAAAAAGGGTATTTCACAGCGGGCGATATGACAAAACGCCCATATTGTATTGTGATCCCTCCACCAAACGTAACTGGAAAGCTACACTTGGGACATGCATGGGATACAACTTTACAAGATATTTTATGTCGTTATAAAAGATTAAAAGGATACGATGTATGCTGGGTTGCAGGTATGGACCATGCGGGTATCGCAACACAGGCAAAGGTGGATGCTCGTTTAAAATCAGAAGGCATTTCACGCTATGACATTGGTCGTGAAAAATTCTTGGAAAGAGCATGGGAATGGAAAGAAGAATATGCTTCTACTATTCGTAGCCAATGGGCTAAATTAGGATTATCTTTAGACTATAGTCGTGAACGCTTTACATTAGATGAAGGATTAAGCCATGCGGTTCGTAAAGTCTTTGTTGACCTATATAATGATGGATTGATCTATCAAGGTGAAAGAATCATTAACTGGGATCCAGAAGCTAAAACTGCATTGAGTAATATCGAAGTAGAACACAAAGAAATCATGGGTCACATGTACTACTTTAAATATAAAGTCGTAGAAACAGGACAAGAATTAGTTATTGCGACAACACGTCCAGAAACAATGTTTGCCGACCAAGCAATCTTTGTTCACCCAGACGATGAAAGATATAAAGATATCGTTGGAATGCATGCGATCAACCCTGCAAATGGAGACAAACTTCCAATTATGGCAGATGACTATATTGATATGAGCTTCGGTACAGCCGTTATGAAATGTACGCCGGCACATGACCCTAACGACTTCGCATTAGCTAAAAAATACAACTTGCCAATGCCTATCTGTATGAATCCAGATGGAACTATGAATGACATGTGCGGTAAATACGCAGGTATGGATCGTTTTGAATGTCGTGAAGCATTAGTAAATGACTTTAAAGAAGCAGGTGTAGTTGATCACATTGAAGAACATTTACACCAAGTAGGACACTCTGAAAGAACAGGTGTTATTGTAGAACCATACTTAAGTAAACAATGGTTTGTTAAGATGAAGCCATTGGCTGAAGAGGTATTAAAGAATCAAGAAATTGAAAATCAAAGAATCAACTTTGTACCACCACGTTTCAATAAAACATTTGAACAATGGCTAGAAAACATTGAAGACTGGTGTATTTCACGTCAGTTATGGTGGGGACACCGAATTCCAGCATGGACAAACAAAGAAACTGGTGAAATCTATGTTGGAATGGAAGATCCAAAAGACATTGAAAACTGGACACAGGACGAAGACGTATTGGATACATGGTTCTCAAGTGCATTATGGCCATTCTCAACACTTGGCTGGCCAGAAACTACAGCCGATTTAGAACGTTATTTCCCTAATGATGTATTAGTAACAGGATATGACATCATTTTCTTCTGGGTAGCACGTATGGCATTCCAAACACGCTACTGCATGAAGAACCGTCCATTCAAAGATGTATTGATCCATGGACTTGTTCGTGATACACAAGGACGTAAAATGTCTAAATCATTAGGAAACGGAATTGACCCAATGGATGTGATTCAAGAAAAGGGTGCTGACGCCTTACGTTTCTTCTTAACTACAAACTCAACTCCAGGACAAGACTTACGTTTTGACGAAACAAAGATGGATGCAAGCTGGAACTTTATCAACAAGATCTGGAATGCAGCTCGTTATGTTCAAATGCAAATTGGGAATACAAAACCAGAACTAGACATGACTAAGGCTAACAGCGTAGACAAATGGATTTTAGCACGCTTTAACGAAGTCTTAGACCACGTTTCAACAAATATGGACAAATACGAATTGGCAATTGTAGGAAACGAACTATATAGCTTTGTATGGGATGATTTCTGCAGCTGGTACATTGAACTATCAAAAGCCACTCTATATTCAGAAGACGAAAGCTTAGTAGCCAACACAAAAGCCGTTCTTTATACTGTTATGATGGGAATTCTAAAAGTATTATCACCTTTCATGCCATTTGTGACAGAAGAAATCTATTTGAACTTGCCACACGATAAAGAAAGCTTAAACGTAGAAACATGGCCAGAAAAAGTTGAGTTTGAATATACAGATGCTGAAAAAGACGAAATGGCATTAGTAATCAGTGCTATTCAAACCGTTCGTGAAATCAAGGTTGAATATTCAATGAAACCAAGTGAAGACTTAACAATCTCACTACACAACGACAATGGCTATGTAGCACTAAATTCAGAATCAACAGCCATCCTTGCACGTATGGCACATGCTACAGTAAAAGAAGACTTAAATACAGAAGATGTATTATCACGTACAATCGAAAAGGCTGTATTAACAGTCGCAATGGACGCTTTAATTGACTTAGAAGAAGAAAAGGGAAAACTTGAAAAAGAAATCGCACGCCTAGAAAATGAAATCAAACGTTGTTCAGGCATGTTGAAAAATCCTGGCTTCGTCAATAAAGCACCAGAAGCTAAGGTCAATGCAGAAAAAGAAAAATTAGCTTCTTACACAGAAAAGCTAGAAATGACAAAAACACAATTAGATAACATCCTTAAGAAATTAGGATAGAAAACATAAACGCCCAGAGTTACTCTAGGCGTTTTTACACTTTAAGAGAAATTATAAGAATTTTTATTGCAGTTTAAGTGCTCTTGATAATCATCAAGAGCAAGTGTAGAATGTATATATACGAGGAGTTGAGAAAGATGAATAGACAGGAAATAGAAGCATTGATGAAAGATGTTTATACGTCAAGTGAAGCTGCAGAATATTTAAATATCTCTACGCAAAGATTAAATCAATTAGTACATGATAAAAGAATTGTACCAATTAAAATTAGTAAGTCTATCATGTTGTTTTTAAAGAGTGATCTTGATGCACGTAAAATCACAAATGTCGTCAAAGATAATAGTGGAATTAAAAATGAAAAATTTGATATTAATATCACTTTTGTAAGGGATGCGATTTTGTATTATACGATACAACAATATTTTAATAATAATGATAAAAAGACTTGTGAGTTTATTAATCAGATTGAAGAAACTCATAGTTTTAGTTTTCGAAATGGATTGAAAATGAATATTCCGTTATTATCTAAATTACTTAATACTACAGATAAACAATTTTACGCTCGTTATGGTATGGTAAAAGATAGTTTCGCTAATTTAACTAATGATGTGATATTAGTAAAAAAAGGTGATCAAGCGTATTCCAAATTATTAGCTACAACAAAAGAAGCTCCACCATATTTGTTTTTAAAAGGAAATGTTCACTTGCTAGAAGAAAAATCTGTTTGTGTTGTAGGTAGTAGAAATGCTAGTGAAGAATCAATGAAAAAAACAGAGCGTATTGTAAAATCTCTTGTTAAAAGAAATATCGTTGTAAATGCAGGGTTAGCAAGGGGTATAGATACAGCAACTCATACTGCTGCATTAGCCAATGGTGGAAGAACGATAGCTGTCATTGGTACACCAATCAACCAGTATTATCCTAAAGAGAATAAGGATTTACAAATTCAAATTGAAAGGAATGGGTTAGTAGTATCTCAATTTCCACCTTGTAATGCTATTAATAGATGGAATTTTCCAACACGTAATGGAGTCATGAGTGGCATTTCATTAGCAACTATTATTATGGAAGCAGGTGAATCGAGTGGTGCATTGAAACAAGCCGATTATGCATTAAAACAGGGTAGAGATGTTTTAATTCCACAATCTGCTATTGATAATCCTTTAATTCAATGGCCAAAAAAATATGTTAGTAAAGGTGCTCATGCATTTAAAACATTAAAAGAAGTTCTGCAGATTTTAAATAGAAACGAATTGCTTTTAAATCTATTTAATAATACTGACATGGAGGAAGTAAGTAATGTGGAAATGGACTGATCCAGATAATATAAAAGCTATCATACTAGATGTAGATTCATTGGATGAAGCTTATTTGTCATTTCCTTACAATCAATATATAGCAGATGTTCAATTGTTTTTTGTTAAAGACAATAATAGTACATGTGATAAAGAAGTAGAAGTTACTGAGTATATAGATACAACAACTTTATTGCAAGATATATTGAAAGATTCTAAATATAATTCAACATCTATTATTTCTATTAGCAACAATCCATTATTTTTGAAAGAAATGATGCAGAACCACATTGGAACAATTTTGACATGTATTCTTGCAAAAGATTTGCTTAGAAACACACCTGATTTTACAGCTTGTAAAATAAACTCGTTACCAAAAATCCTTAAAGGAGAATGTTCTGGATATGGGGCTGAAGTCTATGCGACTTATGGAAAAGGTATCCCAAAAATGACATTACTTAAATGTGAATATGAAATATCTTTAAGTGATGGTACAAAACGAGAAGTTATTGTTTTTATGGGTGGAAGATATTATTCTGAGACACATCAATATTTAATAAATGATCCACTTAGTCGTTTGGTTTTAAACTTTAAAGAAAACTATACTAAATCTGTTGATTTATTTTTTGATGCAGCACTTAGTTCTTTAAGAAAGCATGAATCATTTGATATTTTGACTTATGTTCCTTTAAAATCTAAAGAAAATAAATATGATCGATTCGTTGGATTAAAATTAGAGAAAAACTCTAAAGACGGGATGAAACTACAGCGAGTTTTGGAATTCAATAAAAATTTTTCTCAAAAAGGAAATAATTTTTATAGGCGTAAAGAAAACGTGAAAGGAGCATTTAATGTTATATCAGATATTAACGGCAAAAATATAATCGTAATTGATGATGTCTATTCAACAGGATCTACAATTGAGGAAGCCATTAAAACTCTCTATGAGAATGGAGCTAATAAGGTGCTTGCGGTTTTGTTAGCAGTTAATCAAATGACAGAATCAAATATTGAATATAAAAATTTGAAATGTAAATTATGTGGAAATGAAATGAAATTAAGAATAAACAAGAAAGGCGAATTGTTTTTTGGATGCACAGCTTTTTATCGACATAAAGTAATATCTACAACAATAAATTTGAAGCAAGGTCTGAATTTGTTGAAAGACAAAAATAAATTAGAAGTTACAAATATTAGAGATTTAGAAGACGAATACTAATATTTTTATAGCTGATGTAAAAAAAACAGCCACTGCATACAGTAGCTGATCGTGTGCTCTTGCATCACCTTCGTCCTATCTGATATAACATACTTTTCATAAATGTGAAAAGCAGTTTGATTTGATTGAATGAGCTTCCTACTCATCTTACATGAAGCACATTTATCGTCATATTTTAATTAGATTTTTAATTCTATAGAATTTGGATATATAGATTTTATAGTAATGAAACTCTAAAACAATTTAAATAATTGACTATTTAAAACGTTGAAGGATAGGTACAATAACATCAGGACAAAAGTAATAGCTTTTAGCGAGGTATGATGCGCATATGCGTGTTATATCTCGTGTTTTTATATAAATAGATCTGTGAGAATATTACATACAATTTTGTATCTCATATATTTGAATCTCATTTTCTCCTTCTTCATTCATTTTAGAAATTAGATTATCATTATATGTTACAGTGCTTGAATTGGTATCAATTTTAAGATACTTTTTATATTTTTTGATTAATAAGGTTGCTGCGCTTAATGATAATCCATTTTTTATTAAACAGATTGTATTTTCATCATTTGTCCCATATTTGATTTGCGAGTAAAAGTTAGGCTCTATAAGATCCAAATCATAAAGGACTTCAACAAATTTAATAAGATTATTATCAATAAAGTCTTGCTCTTCTTTGATTCGCACAATTGCTAGGTTGACAATTTGAGCTTTGGTTTTTCCAAGTATTCTTGTATATCTAGGAATATTGCTGTTTTGACTTTTTATATCGCCCCATTTGCCAACATAAATTTTAACCGTTATATCATCTCTGTATAGAGTTTGCCAATACTTTACAACTAATTGAATCATTTCGGAATAAGATTTATTCTGTACACGCCAATCTAACATCATTGAGTAGTATTTACGAGCTTCAATATTCTTAAGGCGACTCAAATTATCTTTATCTTTTTCTGGAATGTATTGTATAAATAATTCATGTATTTTTTCTAATAACATATTTGTATCATTTATTTTTACATTTTCGTTCAAACACAAATCAACTTGTTGTTGGATTGCACCTTCATTCGTAAAAATATCGAATTCATTAACTCCGTTCATAATACATTTTTTTCCAGAATCAGTGTTTACACGTCGGTCTTTATATTCCTTGATAATTCCATTTTCATAGTTCTCCAAAAATTCTGAAGCTTGTCGTAAATCAGTCTGATTTTTATCATTGATAAATGTGCCTTCTAATAAAACGTTGTCTATTTTATCACTGAATTTTTGATCTACTTTTGCAACCTTTTTTAAAAACTTTTCACAATTTGCTCTTTTAGCAAAATAATTGCCGAAAACAATATAAATTTGTGGCTCTAATAGATGTAAATTACCTGTTTCATCATTAAAGATTTCATTAAATCTACATACTCGGCCCACAAGATTCATAAATGAATCATGTCTTAGATATGATGTGCCTCGTTTATTATCTAATATAAACATTCTTTCTGCAGGAAGGTTTACACCAGATAATAATGTGGAGCTAGTAATAAGATATCTGACAGCATTATCTTTTTTATATAAATCCTCTATATAGTTTCTAATAGCATCGGGAACACTTCCATGATGGTAGATAATTCCTTTTTGTAAACATTTAAGTAAATTATATTGAGGCTGTAGATAATCTGATATATTCTTACATACATTTTGAACTGCCTCAGAATGTATATCTGGTAAAACATTTGCTAATTTTAAGGCAAAATTTTCAATGTCTTTTGGTTTGTTAAAGTAAATTATATTTTTACTTGCACTAAACTTCTTAATAACATCTTCCTCACTTGTTATATTTTTATAATTAGATACAGGAAAAGAACGATTTAAAAATTGATCATATAAAATTAATCCCTTATTGGATCGTAAATCATATAAAAAATATTTTTCTGTTTTTATATATTCATTAACCTTGAAACCTTCAATATCATATGTAACATATTTTGTTTTTAAGCTATTACTATCTGATAAAAATGGCGTTAAGAATTTAAATATTACATCTGAATTTCTGTGTTTTGCGACCATAATTACATCAGCTAATATTTTACTTCTACCATCGTTTTCTAACATTTCGTGCGCTTCATCTATAATAATGCAATCAAAGGCGAGTGAAGGATCTTTTTTAAATATTCTTAGTAATCGTTCTTGTGTTAAAACGGCAAGACAAGAAGGATCATTTGAATCATACATTTCAGGATGCACTACAATTTTTTTAAATAATCCTTTACATTCATTTTGTATTCTTTTCTTTGTTTGAATAAGAAGTGCTTTAGTTGATGTTAAAATACAAATTTTTCTACCTTCATATTCTTGTACTGCTTTTATAATTAGTTCTGATTTACCATACGAAGTTGGAGCTATAATAGAAATGGTTTTATCTTTTTTGTTTTCAAAAAATTTTGTTAAAGAATCTTGCTGTTCGCTAAGACATATATTATTTTTCACAAACTGTTGTGTAAAAGCGTCGTTCCATTCTGTGAAAAAGTTTTTCTCCTCATCTCTTATTAGATGCTTTTCAATGAATCTGCTAACTGGATAAAGACCTTTATTAATTGCAATTTCATAAAGGGGAGCATAATTATTGGATTGGTTGCAATATTCAACTATGATTCTATATCCTAATCTTTTTACATTTTCTGCATCTGCGTTTATAAAACATATCGCAAGTGCTAATATTACTTCATATTGTTTTGCACTTAATGGCTTCCTAGTTATAAATTGTTGGTAAAGAGGGCTAAAACTTTTAATATTTTTGATTTGGTTAAGGGTTAAATCATAATTCATTTTGAATCTCACTTTCTAAAAAATTATATACTGCCGTGTAGGTGTTTTTTTGAATAGCTATTATAAACGTTTTGTTAAAAAGCTTTTCTTTAACAACATCAGAATATTTTTTCTCAATTGTTGTATTCTCCATTGAATCAGAAAGTGGATGAAATAGGACAGAAGATAAAACAACATTAAATTGATTGCTAGATGTTGTTTGTTTTACTACATTGTTTGAAATTTCTCCTAATAGTTGTAATACAACTTGTTTTTGATGATCGGAATCGCCCATATAAATTCTTACGGCATTTAATGCATTCAGCCAAAGTTTTTTTTCATTATTATTTAGTCTTGTTTTTAAATCGTTTTTAGCTGTATTTATTAGACCAGAAACAGCGCTATTTGCATTTTTTTGATTTTTTTGAATTCCACCAGACTTAGTTTCAGTTATCCATAACTCTTTTGAATCTTCCTCAAATAAAACAATATCAAAGCCCTTTTTAAAACTGCCTTCTTCCATGTTAAAAAAAGGAGATGCTGTTGAGTATTTTCCCTCCAATTCTGGAATAATGTGAACCAACAATTCGCCAATCATTCCTTTTTTGCGCGATTCAGATTTATCTTTTTGAGTCTTATATCTATGAATAAAATCTTTAACAGTTTCTTCATAAGAGTATATGGCGTAATTTGATTGAGTTGAATCTACTCCATAACAAATAGTAGCAAGTCTATTACGGATTTCTTGCTTTAACTCGTCTGATATATTTTCTATAAAATATAATACATAATTATCATGATCTTCTTTATTAATACCTGGTATCAAATACATACAAATTCTCCTGCTTAAAATATATTGATTATTATCATATTGATGAACATTTGGTTATAATTTACTATAACGCTTTGTATTAAAAATCTTGTTACTTACATAATATCTTATCATTAATTAGATTTCAATTTAATAAAAGCTGATAAATATTGTAGATAAAGTTAGTGCGTATGGGTTACATAATACTCTGCAGCATAATTTGAAAGAAAACGTATTAACTGGTATGTTGGCAATTGTTTATTATTTTGTATATATCCGTGCATCTAAGACTACTTTAAGATCGGATTACGATGAGTAAGATGTTTCTTTTAATGATTGACTGTCTGTTGGATTGAAGTGAAAACTAACATTAGAGAACAAAAGCTAGGTAGCTTTTAGCGAGGTATGATGTGCACATGTGCACGTTATACCTCGATTTTTGATTTTGATTGAAGAATTAGGAAATAAAAAAAATCAGCCTCTGCGTACAGAAGCTGGGCGTGCGCCTCTTGCGTCACCTTCGTCCTAATTAATATACCATATTTTCTTAATTGTACAACTCGTTATTTATTCTTTGAATCAATTGTGTTAATAATATAATTGAAAATGAATTGTTTGGCGAATTACTTACTGAAAGAAAGGGAACCTTTTATGTATGATCAAGAGAAAATTAAAAAGATGAAAAATCATGAGCTTGCTATGGAAGCTTATTTCTATGCATATAATCATAAATTATTTGGTGGTGCAACTCAAAAAAATTCAATTAAACGTTTTGAAAAAATTATCGCCACTATGACTCCGGATGAAAGAATCAATTTACCTTTCATTTCTACATATGGAAGGTGCTATGTGGCAACTGAAAAGCGTTTGATAAAATGTACTAAGAAACTGTTTGGGTATAAAATTGAAGAACGGAATTGGAATGAAATTAAGCATATTTTCTATAATAGTACTTCTTCAAGAGGTGCTTTAATATTGGATACTGTTTATGGGGAAGTTAAAATTGGAGTTCATCGAGATGGTGCAGGTTATGCTTGTGAAGTGTTGAGAAAATTAAAGGGAGCCGCAAAATAAATGGCCGTATCATTGTTTTAACGTGGTATGATAGGTTTGGAATCTCTCTTTAAATCTTTTGGTTTGCGAAAAAGGAATTTCAAGTTCTTTAAAAGATATGTTTTATGCATATCTTTTTTTATTGACTTAATAGTTAAGTAGGTATATAGTTAAGAAACTTAAGTAAATTGGAGGGCATTATGCAAGTTCAAGATGAAGTATTAGATTTAATGTTTGATCTAACGTATACCATCACAAACTATGTTCGTAATAACCGTCATTGTAAGGATGGACCGCGACTGAAGGATGTGATGTTGTTTAAAACAATTTATAGAGCTGAAAATCATCAGATTACGATGAGTGAATTGGCGAATATCTTAGGTGTATCGGCAGCTGCTGTATCACAGATGATTGCTGGATTTGAAAAGAAGGGTCTGCTTCAAAGGGTGCATTCGAATACAGATCGTAGAACGGTTTATATTCAAATTGTTCCGGAAGCTATTGATATGTTTCAAAAGCGCATGGATACACATGTAGAGAATGTATATCACTACTTGGATTATCTAGGAGAGTCTGACTGTGCGCATCTAAGAGATATATTAATCAAGACAAATAAGTATATGGAGGAAAATAAATGACGAAAATATTGAAATATTTAAAGCCATATTGGTTTTCTATTTTACTTGCGTTTGGTTTGTTGTTTGGTCAAGCTACTTGTGAGCTAACAATGCCAGATTATATGCAAAACATTGTCAATACAGGAATTCAGAATTCGGGTATTGAAAGTGGTGTCTATCAACAAATCAGTGAAAAGACACTGAATTCTTTTTTGATGTTCGCTACGGATTCAGAAAAGGATTTGATTACTTCAAGCTATAAGTTAGTTGAAAGTGCATCGGCAAGTAAGGATTTAAAATCAGAAATTCCTGCATTGAAAAAGGAAAATGTATATCTATTAAAAGATATTAATGATACGAAGAAATCTTCTCTTGAAGATTGCTTAACTCTACTTCAAATGACAGTGATGGAAGTGAGTCAAGCAGCTTCTAAACAGAATGTACAAATTCCACAACTTCTTATGATGAATGGTGTAGATACATATAGAAAAGACGCAAAATCCGAGATTTCTAAATTAGGAACTTCTACAGTATCAAGTATGAGCTCACAGTTCTTAAAGAAAGAATATACAGATCTAGGCATGGATATGGAAAAAATCCAACAGGATTATATTATTTCTTCTGGAATCAAGATGTTAGGCTATGCCCTAGCTAGTGCTGTATGTGCGATTCTAGTTGGCTTTTTGGCATCTCGCATTGCGGCAGGCTTCTCTAAAAATTTGCGTCAATCTGTATTTGAAAAGGTTACGCATTTCTCAAATGAAAATCTAAATACATTTAGTACTTCTAGCTTGATTACACGTACTACAAATGATATTCAACAGCTTCAAATGACAATCGTTATGTTTTTACGTATTGTCATGTATGCACCCATTATTGGTGTAGGAGCCATATTACACGTCATTGAATCGGGTGCTAATATGACTTGGATTCTAGCTTTATGTGTGGTTGTTATTTTAAGTGTTGTCTTATTGATCTTTATGATTGTCATGCCTAAATTTAAGGTTATGCAGAAAATGATCGATAAAATGAACAGTGTTGTCCGTGAACTGTTGGATGGTATGTTGGTTATTCGTGCCTTTAATAATGAGAAGATTGAAGAAGAAAAATTTGATAAAGCCAATTCAGATATTACTTCTATTTCCTTATTCACAACACGAGCTATGGCGATTATGATGCCGATCATGATGTTTTTAATGAACGGTACAACTTTAATGATTCTATGGTTTGGCTCAAAACAAGTTGATGCCGGTATTATTCAAGTGGGAAGTATCATGGCCTTTATGCAGTATGCGATGCAAGTCATTATGGCCTTCTTAATGATTACTATGGTCACAATTATGCTTCCTCGTGCCAATGTCAGTGCACAACGTATACAAGAAGTATTAAGCAGTGAAATTACTGTTACAGATAAAGAAAATACTTGTGATTTTTCATCTTCTATGCGAGGTGTTGTATCCTTTGACAATGTATCCTTTAGATATCCAGGAGCCGATGAGGATGTGTTAAGTGATATTAGCTTTAGTACAAAACCAGGACAAACCACAGCCTTTATTGGAAGTACTGGTTCTGGTAAATCAACATTAATTAACTTAGTACCACGTTTCTATGATGTGACGAGTGGGTCTATCTTAGTGGATGGTGTCGATATTCGTGATGTCAAACAAGCCGATTTAAGAAGTCGTATTGGCTATGTTCCACAAAAAGGGATGTTACTATCGGGAGATATTGAGTCCAACCTATTGTATTCCAAGAAAGATGCAAGCCAAAAGGACATTGATAGTGCTCTAGATATTTCTCAAAGTAGTGAGTTTGTAAACAAGAAACCTGAGGGTATTCATAGTGAAATCAACCAAGGCGGTACCAATGTATCCGGTGGACAAAGACAAAGACTTTCGATTGCCCGTGCCATTGTTCGTAAGCCGGAAATCTATATTTTTGATGATAGCTTTAGTGCACTAGACTTTAAAACAGACGCAAGGCTTAGAGAAGCTCTAGCTGCTTCTTGTAAAGAAACAAAGAGTACTGTATTACTTGTGGCTCAACGTATTTCAAGTATTCTGCATGCGGATCAAATCATTGTGTTGGATGAGGGAAAAATGGTAGGTAAAGGAACACATGAAGAGTTGATGGAATCTTGTAAGGTATATCAACAGATTGCGTCTAGCCAGTTGACAAAGGAGGAACTTGCCAATGTCTAATTCGAAACAAAACAATCGTCCAAGAGGGCCAATGGGTGGCCATAGAATGCGTGGCGGTGGTGAAAAGGCAAAAGACTTCAAGGGAACAATGAAGAAGCTTTTAAACTACATCAAACCTTTTAAGTTCTCATTTTTGATTGGTATTATTTGTGCCATTGTGTCCGTATGTATTATGGTTATTGGACCTAAAATCCAAGGTAATATTATTACGGAAATTGCACAAGGATTTATGAATAAAGTACAGGGTAAGGGTGGTATTGATTTTGATGCGATCAAAAAAACATGCGCCTTACTACTAGCTGTTTATGCGATGAGTACAGCCTTCTCTTATCTACAAGGCTGGCTAATGAGTGGTGTATCTAATAAAATGGGATATCAGCTTCGTAAGGAAATGAATCAAAAAATCGATCGTTTACCTTTGTCTTACTTTGATAAAAATAGTCATGGAGACATTCTATCTCGATTTACCAATGATGTGGATACTTTAGTACAATCTTTAAACCAATCATTATCGACTATGGTTTCTAGCTTTGTACAAATCATTGGATTCTTAGTGATGATGTTAAGTATTTCATGGAAGATGACACTGATGGCTTTAGTTGTTATTCCGTTAAGTATGGTTTTAGTGATGGTTGTTGTTAAAAAATCACAACGATATTTCAAGGCCCAACAAAAATCATTGGGACAAGTCAATGGACATATTGAAGAGATGTATGCTGCGCATACGATTGTAAAGGCGTTTAACGGGGAAGAAGATTCACTTAAAACTTTTAAAGCATACAATGATCAATTGTATACAAGTGCTTGGAAAAGTCAGTTTTTATCTGGTTTAATGATGCCCTTAACCAATTTGATTGGGAATATTGGCTATGTCGGTGTATGTATTCTTGGAGGATATTTAACAATTCGTGGTGAGATTGCCGTTGGAGACATACAATCTTTTATCACTTATACTCGTAACTTTACACAACCTATTTCACAAATCTCACAATCGATGAATATGCTTCAAAGTACAGCAGCGGCAGCAGAGCGTGTCTTTGAATTCTTGGCTGCCCAAGAAGAATCGAAAGATGCCTCGAATCCAGTTGCATTAAACGATGTCAAAGGACAGGTTACTTTTGAGAATGTTTGTTTTGGATATGATCCAAATAAAATTGTTATTAATGATTTCTCAATGTATATCAAACCAGGCCAGACAACCGCTATTGTAGGTCCTACTGGTGCTGGTAAGACAACAATTGTAAAATTATTGATGCGTTTCTATGAATTGAATTCAGGATCCATTTATATTGATGGTCACAACATTACAGAATATACAAGAAGCAGTTTACGCAGTATGGTTGGTATGGTATTACAGGATGCATGGCTATTTGAGGGTAGTATTCTAGAAAATCTTCGTTTTGGTAAGCCAGACGCTTGCGATGAACAAGTCATTGCGGCTGCTAAAACAGCACATGTCGATCATTTTATTCGTACATTAGATCATGGCTATGATACTGTATTAAATGAGTCTTCAAGCAATATTAGTCAGGGACAAAGACAATTATTGACGATTGCCCGTGCCTTCTTGGCCGATCCTAAGATCTTGATTTTGGATGAAGCTACAAGCAGCGTAGATACACGTACGGAGGTCTTGATTCAAAAGGGTATGGATGAATTGATGAAGGGTCGTACAAGCTTTGTGATTGCGCATCGATTGTCTACGATTCGTGATGCGGATAATATTATCGTTATGGATCATGGTGATATTGTCGAAGTGGGCAGTCATGATGAATTGATGAAGCGTAATGGCTTCTATACGAAGTTATACAATGCACAGTTTGAAGAGGCATAAGTATGCGTAAAATTCAAGTGAATCTAGATGAAATTCAAGATGAAGAATTTGTTCGAATGTATGATGTATTTGGGTTAGATGTACAAAATAAATCGTACGAAGATTTTGAAAGAAGAATGTTGAAGATACAACTGGACACGATTGTTGAGATAAAGAATCGTGAGCGAAATCTTTATTCTTGTCCAAAATGGATCTTTATTTTAGAGGACATTCAACAAAAAAGTGATTGTATCTATTGTATTTGGGGTGCCTAACATGCCATTTTGTACTAAATCGCTTTCTTTTTGATTGAGATTCATATATAATAAAAACGTGTTAAGGAGTGTGAAATTATGAAAGACATTACCGAAACAATGACATTTACTACGGAGGAGATTCGCCGTGAAAATATCAAGATGATTCTACGCGAAGTAAGTGATGCTTTGGAAGAACGTGGTTATAATTCAGAAAATCAGATTGCTGGTTATTTGATCAGTAACGACCCGGCGTATATTTCTTCTCACAAGAATGCTCGTAACTTGATTCAAAAGATCGAACGTTATGAAATCATTGAAGAACTTGTACGTGCTTATTTAGAGAAATAATGGATCGTATCATTGGTTTAGATCTGGGTTCAAAAACATGTGGTGTATCGATTTGTGATGCGCTTCATATCACATGTCGTGCTTTGACGACAGTGCGTTTTGAATCCGATGATTATGATGCTTGTTTAGAAGAAGTTTTAAAGCTATTAAATGAAAATAAAGTCAAAGAAGTAGTTTTAGGCTTACCAAAGCACATGAATGGAGATATCGGTGTTCGTGGTGAAATATCTTGTGAATTTGCCAAGAAATTAGAATCTTCAGGGATCAAAGTTCATCTATGGGATGAACGACTTACAACGGTTGCGGCCGAAAGAATTTTACTTCAAGGGGATGTTTCTAGAAAGAAACGTAAAAAAGTAATTGATCAGATGGCTGCCGTTCAAATTTTACAGAGTTTTTTGGACAGACAAAACGGGGGATTTTAATGTCCTCCTTTATTTTTGAAAGGAAGTAATGTATGTTAGATTCAAATAGTTTATATGTATATGATGAAGATGGAAACGAAAAAAAGATGACTATTCTTTTCACTTTTGACAGTGATGAAACGGGTTGTCAATATGTTGTTTTCCAAGACCCAGAAAATGATGAGGGTGAAGTATTCGCATCTCGTTATGATGACAAGGGTCAATTGATTCCTATTGAAACCGAAGCAGAATGGGAAATGGTTGAAGAAGTAATCAACACTTTTGTTGAGGACGAGGAAAATGCCGACTAGGCGAAAGGTCAATTCTGTAAGAGTTGTTCTAATCGTTGTTGTAAGCATTTTAATTATCGCCGGGCTTGGTAGTATTTTTATGATCAAGACAGGACTATCAAGTACGGGCAACGGGGATAAGGAAATAGTATTCACAATTGAAAGCGGAGATACGCTTGATGAGGTTGTACAAAATTTAAAAAAAGACAATTTAATTTCAAATCCAAGTGTCACAAAGTTTTACGCAAAGTTAAGTCACAATACAAATTTTGTGGCCGGTACATTTGAATTGAATAATGGTATGGATACAAAAGAGATTCTAAGCTATATTCAAGACAGTACGAAATTAAAGAAGGATACCACAGTATTGAAAATACCGGAAGGTAAATGGGCTAAGGAAATTGCAGCTGAAATATCAGAGGTTTATAACGGAAAGTATTCAGCCGAAGAAATCTTGAGTCAATGGAATGATGTTTCATACATTCAAAAATTGGCGAAGGATTATTCTTTCTTAAATGTAGATGATTTAAATAATTCCAACTATAAAGTTAAATTAGAAGGATATTTATTCCCGGATACATATTATTTAGAAGAGAATGCTACGATTGATGATATTACACGTGTGATGTTAGATCGTTTTGAATTGATGTATAAACAAAATAAAGAGGCTTTTAAAAAGAGTAACATGTCTGTACATCAAATTGTAACGCTCTCAAGTGTTGTTCAATTTGAAGCTGGTTCAAAGGAAGATATGGCTAAGGTTGCAGGTGTATTCTATAATCGTTTAGATCAGGATATGAAGCTACAATCCAGTGTAACTGTATGTTATGCGTTGTATGATAATTTTAATGATCCAAAGGATTGTGAAACCAATCCTGAATTGGATTCACCATACAATACGTATATGAATGAGGGCTTGCCTGTTGGACCAATCTTAAATCCGGGGGAAGAAGCATTTCAAGCTGTGCTAAATCCAGATCGAAAAGGTGGATACCTATTCTTTGCGGCAGATATATATGGTGATGGAAAAGTATATTATTCAAAAACATATGAAGAACACCAACAAATCTGCGAAAGATTAGGCTTAAATCTGTAACAATGTTTTGCATAATTCAAGGATTATGTTATAATTTTTTGTGCTAAATACAAGGAGTGATACCACATGGCAAATGAAAAATTTTACGTTACCCAAGAAGGTTATAATGATTTAGTTAATGAACATGAAAACCTAGTTCATAAAGTTCGTCAGGAAGTTATCGTTGAGTTACAGGAAGCTCGTGCACAAGGTGACTTGTCTGAAAACGCCGACTATGATGCTGCTAGAGAACACCAGGCACAGGTTGAAGGTCGTATTCGTGAATTAGAGGCAATGATCAAAAATGCCGAAATCATTTCAGAATCAGACGGTGCGGAAAAGAAAAATAAAAAGAATGTCGTTAAATTAGGTTCTGTTGTTAAGATTTTAGATAAATCAGACAACCAAGAAGTAACATTCTCAATCGTTGGTACAATTGAAGCCGATCCATTCAATGGAAAGCTTTCAAACACTACACCTCTTGCAGAAGTGATCATGGATCACAAGGTAGGAGATGTTTGTACAGTAAAACGTGTTGAAGAACCTTATGATGTAGAAATTTTAGAAATTAAGTAAAAAAACATCAAAAAATAACGTATAAGAGAAGGGTGATATATATGAAACGAACTCTTCTCTTTTTTTGTGCTTTAATTTTCTTTGTCTTTACATGCTTCAATCGGTATACACCTATTACCTTACAAGAAGCTAAACCAACTTTGATGCAAGTTGAAATCAAGGGGGCTGTAAAAAATCCAGGTGTCTATACACTCAAGTTTCAAGATTCTGTTTTGAGTTTAATCAAGGCAAGTGGTGGCCTATTAGAAAATGGTGATGATTCCAGTCTTTCTTATACACAGGTGTTGAAAGATAAGGATGTTATTGTGATTCCAGAAAAGAAAGAACAGCCAAAGATTTCTATTAATAGTGCTACACAAGAAGAGCTACAAACATTGTCTGGCATTGGCCCTTCCATTGCGTCTAGAATCATTGAATATCGAAAGAACAATACATTTCAAACGTTAGAACAAATCAAGGAAGTCAAAGGCATAGGGGATGGTCTCTTTAATAAAATCAAGGATGATATTTGTCTATGATGTTGATACTATCATTAGGCTATTTGGCTTGTTTGATCTTACAAGATCCTCTGTGTATTGTATGTTTTAGCTTTTGTTTTCTTATCTATTTATACGAACGATTCAAAGATAAAAGAGTATTGTTTCTCTTCTTAATTTTAATGCTTCTATCTATATTTAGAATTCAAATACCGAAAACACCAGACTGTGGAATCTATTACATTATCGAAATTAAGAAAGGGTATTATGTTGCGAGTAATCATCATAATAAAGTGTTGGTCCAAACCAATCAAGATTTAAATTTTCAGGATCAAATAGAAATAAAACATTTTGAACCCATACATACAGATGATAACTTCACCTTGTTTTCTTTTGCCAAATACAATCAAACTAAGAATATATTCTATAAGACGAAGGATATTGTAGTTGTAAAACATTCCCAATCATTAAAATCGAAGATGTATCAATTGATTAAATCTAGAAAGAATGCCGATGTTTGTCTATCCCTCTATTATGGAATCCACAATGAATCGATTGATCAAATCTATACAATGCTTGGCTATGGCTATATGAGTGCTTATTATATTGTGTTCTCTTTGTTGAAAAGAAAGTACGATGAAAAACACATTCGCATCCTTTTACTTATATTCAGTATTGGGTTTGGTTCTCTTTTTGTCTATACACTTTCCTTGTCACGCTTTATCTTGTATCAATTGAGCTGTCTTTGTTTTAAAACAAAAGAAAATCAAATCGCCAGCACCATTCTTTTATTCTCAACCATCTATCCAACACAAGTTCTTTCTGTTTCCTTTGTAGTACCACTTTTGTTGCAGTTCGTTTCATATTTTTGTGTAGAACACAAATGGATCGTACAAAAGCTAGTACTTGTATGTTGTTTAATGATCTACTTTAAAAAGATCAACCTTGTATCATTGTTTTGTTTCAATCTGTTTAGAAAATTATATGGGCTTTTATTTCTTTTTGGATTCTTTATTCCAAAACTTGTTGATTTTAAGCTTATGGATATCACACTGCATTATGCACCTCAAGCATTCTTTATCTTTTCTTTTATAATGGTTTATATTCGATGTCTTAAGCATTTTCAATATAAATATCTTTGTGTTTTATTAATTCCATTATTCGAAATATTTTGTTGCCCCTTCTTTCAAGTTTATACACTCAATATTGGCCAGGCAGACTGTAGTATTATTGTAGAACCCTTTAGAAAGAGTGTGGTAATGATTGATTGTGGTCAAAATCTGTATCGTGACAATGTAGAAAGTATCATTGTTCCGTTTCTTGAAAATAAAAATATTAAGACAATTGATACACTTATTTTAACGCATGATGATTATGATCATAGTGGGGGCTATGAAAGTCTTAAGGATAAAGTAAAAATTAATCAAGTTATTCGAAAATCAGATCAAAAGGTACATGTTAATTATCCGTTTTATTTGTTGCTGAAAGATAGAATAGCTAAAGATGAAAATGATAATAGTATCATTAGTTATTTTACTTATGATGACTTTACTTATCTCTTTATGGGGGATGCGAGCAAGGATATAGAAAAACAATTGCTAGATATGTATGATTTAAAGGCAGACATCATTAAGGTAGGGCATCATGGTTCGAATACAAGCTCAGATGAAGAATTTTTAAATCAACTCGATTGTCGACTAGCTATTATCAGTGCGGGTTATAAGAATAAGTATAATCATCCGAGTACAGAAACATTAAAGAATCTTCAAAACTTGAATATAAATACATTATGTACAAATACCAGTGGAAGTATTGCGATCTATACATTGCATCACTTTGGATTTGTTTTCACAAACGATGGAATGTTTGGTATAATACATTAGAAAATTAATACATCAATGTTGATAAAAAACACCAATCGAA